>ERZ724526.119-NODE-119-length-43123-cov-6.060555_pt1 | contig 43123 bp, 37 predicted proteins | sample MGYA00376059_ERZ724526 | MGnify/ENA primary metagenome ERZ724526 (study PRJEB28724, sample SAMN07190883) | activated sludge metagenome | isolation source: activated sludge of sewage treatment plant in Hong Hong | place: Hong Kong | collected 2016-03-17 ...
TCCGGGTCGAAGGCCAGGCAGATGGCCGCTGCCTGATCCAGTTGGAGCGCGCGATGGTGGAGGAGTTGCCGGACGGTTTCTGGTATTTTTTCCTGCATGGCGTCGAGATTACGGCCGGCGGACAGCAGGCGTTCGCGGGCACTCCAGCGGACGGTCGCTTCCAGTTGTTGCAGGGTCAGTTGCGCCGTTTTGACGGAGAAGGCGCCGGCCCGGCGGATTTGTTCGGCCAGGCGAAGTATGCCGTTTTCAAAAAACAGGTTGTGCTGCAGGAGAAAATCGGCCACGGCAGTCGGCGTTTTCAGGGCCGCATGGGCCACCATATCGAGTACGGTCTCGTCGATATCGTGACCGATACCGGTTAATACGGGCAGCGGCATTTGGGCCACCGTCTCGCCCAATTCAAGTCCGTCGAAAGCCGCCAGGTCGAGCCGGGCGCCGCCGCCGCGCACCACCACAACGCAATCGAAATCAGCGCTTTGCGCAGTCACCCGGTCCAGTGCCGCACACAGTTCCGCCCGGGCGCTTTTCCCCTGTACGGAGGCTTCAAACAGCCGGCAGTCGAATGTGTACCCGAAAGGGTTATGTATCAGGTGTTCCTGAAAATCCTGAAACCCTGCCGCACCGGCCGAGGTAATGACAGCGATACGCTGCAACACGGGTCGCATGGGCAGGTTGCGGTTGCGCTCCAGCAGTCCGCGCTCGCGCAGCGTGCGGACCGTTTCACGGCGCTGCAGGTCGAGTTGACCGAAGGTATGGGCAGGGTCGATGTCGGCAATGAGCAGTTTGAAACCGAAACGCTCGTGGAAATCGACACGTACCTGCATTTTCACTTCCAGTCCTTCATGCAGCAGGGCATCGAGCTGCGGGCCCAGTTGCTTGTACAGGCGGCGGTAGTCGGAAGCCCACAACACGGCCTGCGCCTGGGCCAGCAAGTCGTCGCCTTCGCCTTTTTGCACCAGATCGAGGTAATAATGTCCGCGCGACTGACCGGACTGCGCAATTTCGGCAGTAATCCAGAGCGCCTGCTGAAAATTGAGCGCCATCACCCGCCTGATGTGCTCGTTCAGATCGAAAAGGCTGTAGACTTGCATGGGACAAAGATAAAAAAGGGCCACCACTGCAGGGAATGGCGGCCCAACCCGTTAACGGGTTTCAGGTGTGTTCAATCTTCAAACACGGCATCCTGATCAGGCGCGCCGTGCCGAGCGTGGATTGACGCACAAATGTAATTTTTTAGCGGAATATCACTTTTTAAAAAACGCTTTTACACGGGTCCCGGCGTTTTCACGCACGTTCATGTAGTACAGGTTCAGGTCGCCGACATGGTAGTTTTTGGTGCGGAAAAAGATACTGCCCGGAAATCTGGGTCTGGATGCCAAAAGAACGCCTTTATATACCTCGGCATCGACTATTTCGGGATAAATGGCGCAAAACGGGCGCACTACCCCGCCCAGGTTGGCGCTTTTCGGGGCGTACTTCCCCTCTTCAATCGTCCACAACAGCGGGTTCGTGCAGACGACATCCTTTTCGAAAGCCTTCCGGCGACCAAATTTGCGCTCCCAGGTACGCCAGGTGCAATAGCAATCCGTTTCTTCGGGCGAGCGGCATGGCTGCAGTGTTTTGAAAAAGTCTTTCCTGACCGGCCAGCCGACGAGATACGCCGCGACCAGTTGGCGCTCAAGCGGTTTGCCCTCTACCATGTCGCGCAGGAGGTACAGGGAGTGCCGGGCGCCCTGGCTGTGCGAGGCAATGATAAAGGGCCGTCCGTTGTTCCAATGTTTGAGATAGTACTCAAAAGCGGCCTTTGCATCGGCGTAGGCCAGATCGAGGGCTTTCTCTGCCGAAATCGTGTCTTTGTCAAAGAAGGCCCGCAGGTGCGCCTGCCGGTATCGCGGAGCAAATACGCGGCCTGCACCGTTAAAGATAGAGGCTTGAAAAAGAATGGTCGATTCGTCCGTTTTGGTATTGGTAGCCGTCTCGCTCACCGCAGCATTCCAGTGATCCTGTTCACGCAGGCTCCCGGTATAGGTGGTCGGGTGAAGGAAAAAAACGTCGACCCCTGTATTGGCCTGTTCGTCTTTCAGGTTGGGGCAGGGCGTCCGGTCGGCTGGGTCTTTCTTGTCGGGGTGCGCCGCCCAGTTGTCAAGTTGAGCATAATCGGGCACAGGAGGGGCCTGAGATGCCATAAACGGGCCTTTGGGACGGGCAAAACCGCATGAACTGCAACAGGCGCTCAGCACGGCCAATGCGAGGATGAGGATTTTATTCATAACCGGGTTGAAGATTTTTGCCAAAACTTACGATGAAACTACTGCTCGCGTTCAATTTTTTTAAAAAACCGAAAAACGAGGTTGAATTTTCAATTATTTTAAACAACTTTGAACGTTGAATACACGGAGGAATGAAACGTTATCTCGCACACCTGCTCGCCGATCTTGAAACTGCGACGCGCTTCGCGCCGGAACCCAGTTCCTACGCCTTTCGCTCGCCTTACTCAGAAGAGGAAGATGCCCGCAACGACGGTATCCACGCGCGGTATGTGCGCCTGTCAGAATTGTTCAATCTTCCTCCCGATGCCTTTCCACCGGTGGACCGGCTGACAAAAGTGCAGGTATCCGAAGTGCTGACCGCGATAGAGACGCTGTGGAGGGCCTGGCGCATTGTCTGGAGTTGCCCGACGCGCCTTACCGCCCGCAAACGCTATACCCTCATGGTCGACTGGATGTACCGGGAAACCGTGCGTTACCACCACGACCTCGGCGCGGAGATCGATTTCTGCTGCTACCGCGCCCAGGGGATTTGCCCGCTTGGCGCCAGCGGCAGTTGCCAATGCCAGGAAATCGAAGATGCCACCCTGCACGATGTGGAGATATGGGAAGAATTTCACCGCGAACAGCAATCCAGCAATCAGCCCTCCCCGATCGATGAATTCTACACCTGGCTGCGCGATGATGTGCCGGGCGAATTTGAATGGGACTTCGACGAAGACCGCGACCGCTGGCGGCAGTTTGTCGCCGATGAAGACATGAATGCGTGGCTGTATTTCTACCGGCCCGACGTCAACGCCGAACTTCAGGGCGATGAACCCGAACCCGCGCCCGGCGATTTTGACGACTTCGACTGGTACGACGACAACGACGACGACGATCTTGGGCTGCCGTTTTGAAAGACCAAAAATGGCAGTGCCTTTGTGCGTTGAATGGCTGACAGAATTTTTGGGGTTTGAGACAGGATTTACATGATGGACATGATAAATGGGATGCTGCTTTGGATAACGAAGCAACTTGCGTTTTGAGACAGGATTTACATGATCTGCATGATAATTAGGACGCCGCCGACCTCTGAAATCCTGTCTCAAAATCCGGGTCCTGCCAAAAGCCGACCTCCCCTTTCAACAATTCAACGCTCCGCATACCGATATCACCTGGCCGCTCACGTAGGCGCCCATTTCCGAGGCAAGAAAAATACAGGTATTCGCCACATCGTCGCCAGAGCCCAGACGTTTCATGGGTATGGCAGCGAGGTACCCTTCGCGGGTTTTGTCGTCGAGCACGGCTGTCATTTCTGTTTCGATAAAACCGGGAGCCACGGCATTGCAGCGGATGCCGCGCGAGCCGTATTCTTTGGCGATGGATTTTGAAAATCCGATAATGCCCGCTTTGGACGCGGCGTAGTTGGCCTGTCCGGCCTGTCCAAACACGCCGACCACCGAACTCATGTTAATGATACTGCCGCCGGCGCGGATCATGGGCTTGAGCGCGTGTTTGGTCAGATTGAACACCGACTTCAGGTTGGTCTGGATCACCTCGTCCCATTGTTGTTCGGTCATGCGGAGCATCAGCGTATCGCGTGTAATACCGGCATTATTGAGCAGGATGTCGAGTTTTCCGAAATCCTTAACTACTTGACCGACAAGCATTTCAGCCTGATTGTAATCGCCGGCATCGCTCTGGTAGGCCCTGACCTGGTCGCCCAACTCGGCGGCCAGTTGTTCCGACCGTTCTTTGGAAGAGGCCGATACGTAGGTGAAGGCGACAGAAGCGCCGTGTTCTGCAAACTTCCGGACAAGCGCCTCGCCGATGCCACGCGAACCGCCGGTGATGAGGGCTACTTTTCCTTCGAGTAATTTCATGGTAGACAATATTGAGCGGGTTGAAAGAAATTATAACGGGGTCGGGAATGGCGGCAAAGTTCAAAAATCTGGACAAAGTGCCCACAATTTTGCATCATTTGTTATCCAAAACAAAAAACGGGTTGATCAAAGATGAAAAATTAATCGCCCCCCGGCATTCCCGCTAAACTTACCTCCCAACCTTTCGTTCTTTTGCACCGGCTATTCATGCCGACTGATGAAATGACAAAAACGCCCGACGCATACGCAGCCCTTCGCATACCCGACTACCGGCGCTTCCTGACCATGCGCATGATGACCACGCTGGCCATCCAGATCATGTCGGTCTCGGTGGGCTATTTTGTGTACGACCTCACCGGCGACCCGCTGATGCTGGGGTTTATCGGGCTGGCGGAGGCTATTCCCGCCATTACCATCAGCCTTTGGGCAGGGCACCTGGCCGACAAATACAACCGCAGGAACATCCTGGTGGGCTGTATCCTCACTTTGCTGCTGTGCTCGGTGGCACTGCTGACCCTCGTTTACCTGCGCGATACGATGCCCAAAGCAGTGCTGCTGACAGGTATCTATTCCGTTATTTTCTGCACAGGAATATCCCGGGGCTTTTTCAGTCCGACCAATTTTGCTTTCCTGCCCCAGTTGGTCGACCGCAAATTGCTGCCCAATGCCATCACCTGGAACAGCAGTACCTGGGAGGTAGCCAGTATTACCGGACTGGGGCTGGGTGGTTTGTTATACGGCTTTGCGGGCGTGACAACCACCTTCTCCGTGATGACCGGCCTTTGTGTGCTCGGTTTGATCGCTCTGTTGCAAATCGGTTCGCGGCCCGTCCCGCATGCCGATCATACGGAACCGGCGGTGGTTCGGATCAGGCAGGGCCTGCGGTTCGTATTCAGTAACCAACTGATTATCAGTGCCATTGCACTGGACTTATTCGCTGTTTTATTTGGCGGAGCAGTTGCCCTGCTGCCCGTTTTTGCCAAAGACATTCTGAAAGTTGGTCCGGAAGGGCTGGGCATTTTGCGCGCGGCGATGTCGCTGGGCGCCATATCGATGGCCTTCTTACTGGCACACCGTCCACTGGGAAAAGGCGCCGGCAAACTGATGCTGGCCTGTGTGGCGGGTTTCGGCGGTTGCATCATTGGCTTTGGCCTGTCGAGGCTGTTCTGGCTGTCTTTTCTCTTTCTTTTCCTGGCCGGCGTATTCGACGAGATCAGCGTTTATATCCGGTCCTCGTTGATGCAACACCTTACTCCGGAACACATGAAAGGCAGGGTGTCGTCTGTCAACTCCATTTTTATCACTTCATCCAACGAGATCGGCGCCTTTGAGAGCGGACTGGCGGCAAAATTACTGGGGACAGTCCCTGCCGTGGTTTTTGGCGGCGCCATGACAATTCTTATCGTGGCTTATACCTGGTGGAAAGCGCCAAAATTGCGGGAACTGGATTTTGATGAATTGGTGCATGATTGAGGCTTGCCGGCTAAAGCCGGCGGTACCGTTTTGCATTAATCATGCGCCAGCCGGAACCCCATGTTCAGGTACCGTCCCGAGGGTTCCACCCCCATACGCTCCGATAGTCGGCAGCCGAACCACGTGCTGATCCAGGAGCCGCCCCGGCAGCACCGCGTCAGGCTCATCTGGTGCGGGATCGGGCACCCCGGATAACCTTCGTACATGTCTTCACACCATTCGCGCACATTGCCGGACAGATCGTAAATGCCCAGGGCATTGGGTTCTTTCTGGCCAACCGGATGGAGTTTTTTTTCGCTGTTCGCATTGTACCAGGCCACCTTTTCCAGTTTATTGCTGCCGGCATAAAGCAGGTTGGCGCCGGCGCCCTGTGCGCCGCCTTTTGCGGCAAATTCCCATTCCGCTTCCGTGGGCAACCGGTATTTTCTGCCGGTTACCTTGTTCAGTTTTTTTATAAACCGCTGAACGTCGAACCAGGAAACGTAGTGGGCCGGGCAGTCGAAACAATCGGAAAACGCACCCGGATTATCGCCCATTACCTGCATCCACTGGTATTTGCTTACTTCGTAAATACCCATTTTGAAAGTCTCTACGGTATCCAGATGGGGGCATTCATCGCTGTCGAAACTCTTTTTCCGGTTGGTGCAGCCCATGGTGAATACCCCGCCCTGAACGGCAATCATCTTGTAATCGAATTCAAATTCCGGGTCGTATTCAGGGTCGGGTGCCTTGGCCAGACCGGCGATGTCGCCGGCCGTGACCGGACCGGATTGCGGCACATCGACGCAGTGCAGAAAAAAGAAGGAAAAAAGGGTGAACAGAGTAGCGGAAAAAAGAGGGGGCTGGTGCATAAGGGGTGGTTTAGGCTGCAAAAATAAAGGCCTTGAGGAAAATGAGCAAGGGCATGTATCATAAGTCGTTTAGCTCTTTGTCGTTCCAAATATAGTTTTGGAGAGCAAAATACCTAGTAGTGGCATCGCCCCCGCAATAAAATTGGGTAAATTGCTCAAGGCTGTTACTTATGATACATGCCCTCCCCTGGCTGAACCGGCCATCAGGATACCACCACGTCAATCCCCACCATCACTTCATCGTCCAGTTCCACTTTTTCCCCGTCAACCGCATCCGACAGCACCAGATCGGTGGCCAGCACTTCGGCCTTGATGTAATCATGGAAACGCGCCACAGCGTCGAGGATAGCCGAGTGTTTTTCCAGCGTCACAGTAACGCGGTCGGTCACGTTGAAATCCTTGTCCTTGCGGATGTTCTGGATGCGGTTGACCAGGTCGCGGGCAGTGCCTTCGGCGAGCAGTTCGGGGGTGAGCGTCACGTCGAGGGCGACGGTAAGGGCGCCCTCGGAGGCCACTTTCCAGCCCGGCAGGTCTTCGGTGGTGACGATGAGATCGTCCGGCGTCAGCGTATAGGCATTGCCGTTGACCGTCACAGGCATTTCCCCGGTGGCTTCCAGCGCGTTGATTTGCTCGTTGCTGAAACCTGCAATCAATGCTGCCGCGTCTTTCATGTCCTTGCCGAGTTTGGCGCCCAGCGTTTTGAAATTGGCCTTGGCGCCTTTTTTCAGCAGCCCGGAAGCGTCGGTGATGTATTCGAGTTGCTTGGCATTGATCTCGCTGAGGATGAGATTTTTCACCCCTTCGACTTCTGCGATGAAAGCCTCGTCGAGTACCGGCAGCAGGATTTTCTGCAGGGGCAGGCGCACCCGCAGTTTTTCTTTCTTGCGGATGCTCAACGCCAGCGAACAGATGCGCTGGGCATGGTCCATGCGCCGTTCAAGGGCTTTGTCTATCTTCGACGGGTCGGCTGCGACCAGATCAGTCAGGTGTACCGAATCGTGGCGCAGCGGCGTGTTTTTTGCCTTCGCAACTTCCTTAACCGGCGCGGTGAGGTTCCGGTACAACCAGTCCGAAAAGAACGGCGCGACGGAGGCCATGAGTTGGCCCGTTACCATGAGACACTCGAAAAGCGTCTGGTAGGCAGCGGTTTTGTCGTCGTTCAGTTCCCCTTTCCAGAAGCGGCGGCGGCTCAGGCGCACATACCAGTTCGACAGGTGTTCGTCGACAAATTCCTCGATCGCGCGACAGGCTTTCGTCACATCGTAATCGTCCATGGCTGCGCGGTAATCGCTGACGAGGCTGTACAGTTTGGAAATAACCCAGCGGTCGAGTTCCGTACGCTTGTCGTAGGGCATCACGTTGGATTCATCCATCCGGAAGCCGTCGAGGTTGGCGTACAGCGCGAAGAAGTTGTAGGTATTGAAAAGCGTTCCAAACAGTTTGTTACGCGCCTCGAGGATGCCGCCTGTATCAAATTTAAGGTTGTCCCAGGGATTGGCATTGGCCATCATATACCAGCGCGTGGCATCGGCGCCGTACTCGGCGATGGTATCGAAGGGGTCGACGACGTTGCCTTTCGACTTCGACATTTTATTGCCATCCTTGTCGAGTACAAGACCGTTTGAGACCACGTTCCTGAAGGCCACCGAGTCGAACACCATTGTAGCGATGGCGTGCAGGGTATAGAACCAGCCACGGGTCTGGTCGACGCCTTCGGCGATAAAATTCGCCGGGAAGTTTTGCTTCCATTTATCCTGGTTTTCAAAAGGATAGTGCCATTGAGCATAAGGCATGGAGCCCGAATCGAACCACACGTCGATGAGGTCAAGTTCCCGGCGCATGGGTTTGCCGGAAGGCGCCACCAGCACGACGTCGTCGATATACGGGCGGTGCAGGTCGTCGGCCAGTTGCTGGGAAAGCCCGAGCGCAGCGTTGGCCTTTTCAATTTCTTTTTTCAATTGCTCTACCGAGCCGACGCACAGTTCCTCTTCTGCGTCTTCCGTACGCCAGATCGGGAGCGGCACGCCCCAGTAGCGCGAGCGCGAAAGGTTCCAGTCCTGCAGGTTGTCGAGCCACTGCCCGAAGCGGCCGGTACCCGTAGACGCGGGTTTCCAGTTGATCGTGCGGTTCAGTTCGGCCATGCGGTCTTTGGCTGCCGAGGCGCGCACAAACCAGGAGTCCAGCGGGTAATAGAGCACGGGTTTGTCGGTCCGCCAGCAGTGCGGATACGGGTGCTTGTATTTCTCGACGCGGAAGGCTTTGTTCTCTTCCTTGAGGTGCAGCGCGATCAGCAGATCGGTGGGTTTGAAATCGGGCTGCTGGCGCGCTTCGGCGGAGTAGTATTCTTCCTTCACAAAACGCCCGCCGAAAAGGGGCACTTCCACGGCGAAACGCCCGGTGCGGTCTACCAGCGGGAACGGCAGGTCGGGCTGCTTGGCGTTGGGCAATCCGATAAAGGGCACGCCTGCCGCCTTGCAGGCCCGGAAGTCGTCGGCGCCGAAATAAGGCGCCGTGTGTACCACGCCGGTGCCGTCTTCCGTAGTGACGAAGTCGCCGGGGATGACGCGAAAACCTTTCTCTTCAAGTTCGGGGCTCATCAGCTCGGGCATGGGCAGGAGTTGCTCGAAACGCACGTCGACCAGTTCAGCGCCTTTTATATTGTCCCGCAATACCTGGTAAGGCAGTTTCTTGTCGCCGGGTTTGAAGTCTGTAAAGGACAGGCCGGCGTCTTCCGGGTTGAAATAGGCCGAAAGACGGTCTTTAGCCAGCACGACGCTTACGGGTTGGCCGGTGTAGGGGCTGAGTGTTTTTACCTTGGCGTATTCGATATCAGGTCCGACGGTGAGTGCTACGTTGGAGGGCAGCGTCCAGGGCGTGGTCGTCCAGGCGAGGATGCGCACATCTTCTCCTTCGGTATCGAAAAGGAAGGCGGATTTGGCGTTCCGTCGTACAGCGAACATGGCCACCGTGGTGAAGTCTGTCACGTCCTTGTAGGTGCCCGGCATGTTGAGTTCATGCGTCGACAGGCCCGTACCTGCGGCGGGGCTGAAGGGCTGTATGGTAAAGCCTTTGTACAGGAAAGGCTCTCCCGAGGCGGTCTTTTTGTTGTAGAGTTGTTGCAGCAGCCACCACACCGACTCGATGTAGTCGTTTTTGAACGTGATATACGGGTTGTCGAGGTCGACCCAGTAGCCCATGCGGCGGGTGATGTCGTCCCACAAGTCTTTGTAGCGCATCACGGTACTGCGACAGGCCGAGTTGTACTCCTCCACTGTCACCTTTTTCCCGATATCCTCCTTGGTGATACCGAGTTCCTTTTCCACCTGCAGTTCGATGGGCAGGCCGTGGGTATCCCAGCCGCCTTTGCGCTCTACGCGGCGCCCGAGCAGGGTGTGGTAGCGGCAAAACAGGTCCTTCACCGTACGCGACATCACGTGGTGGATGCCGGGCTTGCCGTTGGCCGAGGGCGGACCTTCGTAAAACACGAAGGACTGGTCGGTCGGGCGCTGCTCGACGGATCGTTCAAATATCTTTTCGTCTTCCCAGAACTGCCGTATTTCGGCGTCGATTGAGGGAAGGTGGAGGTGCTTGAATTCGCGGTACATTATATTTATCGCTTGTTGTTCGTTGTTATTTTCCCAATCAAAAACCCCGGCCAGTTGCACACTTGCCGGGGTTTCTGTTTTTCCAACAGCCTTACCGCGTCAGGTGTGCGCACCGGGACGAATAATAATAATGCTGCTGGAAATGATCGGATGTAACATGGCCGCAAAAGTAGCGGTTTTTCAGAAAAACAAAACTCCGGCGCCGATTTTATATCACACCTCAATCCTCCACATTCCACGTCGCGCCATACTGCTCCACCAGAATATCGTCGTAATAGTCGGCTTTGTCGAACAGGTTGGCCAGCATCGACTGCCCGGTTTCCTCGTTCAAGTAGCGGTCGTAGATGAGCAGCGACAGGATGATGTCCTGGTCGTGCACGCTCAGGGTGAGTGCCTCGTTGCTGTAGTTCTGCCGGAGCAGGTATTCGTACAGGGGTTTGATGTTATCCTTGGGCAACTGGCAAAGCACGGCGTCGGCGGAGATAAGCCCCGATTTGTCATGGTAAGTGATGATGATCTTGGCGCTGCCCTGCCTGATCTCCCATGCATTGGGGCCGCAGCGGCTGAGCGCCACATCGTGGCCCACCTTTCCAATGAGCAACTCGATCGTTTTCGGGACGCCCGAGGGCGCGTATTCGTCGACAGCGGAGGGCAATTCCACACGATTGCCGCAAAAAGTGCAAAAGTCTTTGTCGACGGTTTTTTCCGTAACGATGTTCATACACGCCGGACAGCGGCAGGCGTTGTCCGTATCCAGTTGCAAAAAACCGTCGAGCGATTCCTGCAGGAAGCCGACCGGCAGCGAAAAACCGGTATTGTCGCCGTCGCGGATGACAAAAGTATTGATGCCGACGATCTCGCCGTCGTTGTCGACCAGCGGACCGCCGCTGTTGCCCGGATTCAGGGCTGCGTCGATATGGAGGTACGGGATGCCGTTCATGACTTCCCGTGTATTGGAAACAATACCGCTTTTTACTGAAAACTTCAAGCCGAAAGGGTGTCCCATTGCCGTGACCGGATCGCGTTCACGAAGGGCTTTCCCCACACCGAGCCGTACCTCCGGCAGATCGATATCGCCGCCGGGGCCGTCGAGAAATGCCAGGTCGTAACGCTGATCGGTGTAGCGCACATTGGCGAGTTGTTTGGGAAACTTTGCCCCCTCCACCACAACGGCGCGGTTGCCCTCCACGACATGGTGGTTGGTCACAATCAGGCCGCGGTTGCGCAGGAAAAAGCCCGTGCCGGTGCTGTTGGGGGTTGCAATCTGAACTATAACGTTGCGATAGGTTTCTACAAAGTCGCTCATCGGGTGTTACGATTTCGGCATTACCGTGCCGCATTGTTTGCAGGTACGCGCGTTTTCATCATCCATGAATTCGCCGATGGCCTGTTTGATCTGGGTGCCGATATCCTTGAGCGGGAACCCCGCCTCGTGCAATTTGGCGCCGCAGTTGTCGCAGAACCACAACAGTTTGTCCACCTCGCCTTCGTTGCGGGTGCGTTCGAGCACGAGGCCGACCGTGCCTGCCGGGCGCTGCGGCGAGTGCGGGATGCGCGGAGGCAACAGGAACATCTCCCCTTCCCGGATGTCGATGGTTTCCGGTTTGCCGTCTTCGTTGATGATCTTCACCTGAATGTCGCCTTCCAACTGGTAGAAAAGTTCTTCGCCTTCCTCCCAGTGGTAGTCCTTGCGGCCATTGGGGCCGCCGACGATCATGACGATAAAATCGTCGTTCCCGACGTAGATCTGTTTGTTGCCTACCGGCGGCTTGAGCAGGTGGCGGTTTTCGTCGATCCAGGCCTGGAGGTTGAATGGTTTTGCGATGCCCATGATTTGGTAAATTAGTTAGACTGACAAAAGTACGATTCCTGCCAGAATCAACAGTGATCCGACAAGGCGGGGTTTGAAATTTTCCTCGGTCAGGAGTTTTGCACCGAAAATAACGCCGAAAACAATGCTCATTTCGCGGACGGGCGCCACATAATGTATCGGCGCCGTTTTCATGGCATACAATACCATGATAAAAGCCAGGGGACTGATCGCACCGATCACGATTATTTTCCAGCGGTGCGCCGCCCACAGGGCACGTACTGCCGGCCACTGTCGCCATCCGACGGGCGCCAGCACAGCCACCCGGATCGGGTGCGAGCAGTATTCGATCAGGATCGGCGCCAGCGCCCGGTTTTTTACCGCATAGCCGTCCCATACCGTGTAGCAGGCGATCAGGATGCCGGTAAAAATGCCGTACCATATCCCGGCCCGGCGCCTGGACGCATCACCTGTTTGCCGCTGGCCAAATCCGGAAATCAACAAAACACCCGCCACCACCGTCGCCAGGCCCGCTACCGACCACACCGAAACGGTTTCGCTCAAAAACAGCACGGCGCCGATCGTGGAAAACACGGGCCCGCTGCCCCGCGCCAAAGGGTACACGACCGACAAATCGCTCACCCGGTACCCCTGCTGCAACACCAGAAAATAGACCAGGTGCAGCACACCTGTTATCGCCAGTATGGCTACATTCTCAAAGGTGCAGTCGAAACCGTAAATGGCCACATAAATAACCGCACCCGGCAGCAGCAGTACCGACATGACCACTGCCAGCAGCCACACAAAAGGCGCGCCGCTGGGGACGGTTTTGGCCAGATAATTCCAGTAGGCATGGATAAATGCCGATAATATGACGAGCAGCAAGACCGATATCGTCATCGCTTACCGGACGGCATAGGCTACATTTCCGCTTCGAAAATCTTCCCGAACGGGCTGAAATACGTCGATAATGCGACAGCGCGTATGCGCTTTACCCGAATGCGGGGCATTGGAAGGTATGGCAAACACATCACCCGGTTCCAGCAAATGCGGTTGCCCGTTCACGATCAGTTCGAAGCGACCTTCCAGCACATTAAGCACTTGTTCGTGCAGGTGCGCGTGTTCCGGCAGGTCAGCGCCTTCCTCCACATCGACATATGCGATGGTCATGTTATCGGTATGGATCATGCGGGCGTGGAAGCCTCTTGAAATGGTGAAGGGGGTGATGGTGGAGATGCTGTGTTTCATCTGAACGTGCTGAGTTGACGAGTCTGTGCGTCTATTGTCGTGGTGAGCAAATATCGTATCGCCGCGACAAACAACAGCCCTTATTGTACAAAAACACGCACAAAATCCTTCAACGCCTGCCCGTGCAGGTTCCTGGCCACTATTTTCCCGTCTGCATCGAGCAGGAAATTTGCCGGGATTGTCGTCACCCGCAGGGCCTCGAGGAAAGGCGACACATCGCCGCCGAGATGCGACGCCTGCGCCCAGGAAGCCCCGTCTTTTCGAATAGCGGCCTGCCAGGCCTCCGGACTGCTGTCGAGTGCATAACCGACGATGGCCAGTCCGGCGTCGCGGTATTCCGCCCAAAGCGGCGCCAGCACCTCCCGGTTTTCGCGACGGCAGGGCGCGCACCACGAGGCCCAGAGATCGATCAGGGTGAGCCGGGCGCCAAGCAGCGTGTGCAGGCGCAGGGTGTCGCCGTCCGACATGGGCAGCGGAACATCGGGAATGGTGTCGCCGATCATTACAGGCAATTTACCGGGCGCGGCGCGGCGGCAAAGTTGTGCCGTGAAAGGGTGTTCAGGGTACCTTTCCCGCCAGCGGATACATTGCCCGCTTAAAAATTCCGGTACCCGTTCGTAGTCGTTTTCGGGACTAACCCATCGCACGGCAACCAGCGCGGCCCACATCGAAGCCGTTGTGTCGGCAAAGGCCATGAGCGGCGCGCGAAATTGCGCCAGCCGGGTCGCCTGCTCCATTAACGTGCCTTCATCGACGTGCTCATCGGCGGCGGGCGAATGCCCAAACGCCTGCCTTCGGATGTCGCGCAGTTGCCGCAAGGCCTGGTTATCTGCAGAAAAAGGTTCTGTCATAGCGGTGGCCTGAAAATGCTCTGCTTCCGCCTTTACCCGCAGGGGCATACCTTTTTGCACTACCAGGGGCAGGTAATTGGATTTTTCCGGGTCATCATCGATCAATTTGTTGGGAAAACGGCCGGGGACGGGCTGGATGACGAGTTCGAGCAGCACGGGGGCGGCCGGCGGTTCAAAACGATTGAAAGCGAAGGAACCATCTGCCTGAACAACTGCCGAATCCACCACGAGGCCTGCATAATTCGAAGCGATCTCCTCGAAACTGCGCGGCTGCACAAGGTACAGCACCGGCCGCCGGCCGGGCCGGAGGGAAATATGTCCGGAAAGTGCGGGTGGCGTTTGGGTCTGGCAACGGGATGCGCTGAAGAGAAGCGGCATCATTAAAAACAGGGTAGCATAGCGAAATACGCGCATGGCGGTGATTTTCCCGCAAAAATGGGGTACTCGCTTTCAATAAAATGGTATCAGTGGTTACAATAGGAGGAAAGTTATTGTTGTATTTTTACGAGATCAGATTGAACCCGGAGTGAGACGCTCGCCTTAAAATTTTCAATTCCAGACATGAACCGAGTTGACCGCCTCATGGGCATCGTGACTGCCCTGCAATCGAAAAAATACATGACCGCCGAGGCCATTGCCGCGCACTTCAATACCAGTGTGCGCACCGTATTCCGCGACCTGCGGGCTATGGGCGAGATCGGAGTGCCTGTCGGTTTCGAAGCCGGGAAAGGGTATTTTATCACCGAAGGTTACTTTCTGCCACCGGTATCGCTCACGATGGAGGAGGCCAATACCCTGGCCTTGCTCGAACCGCTGGTCACGCGTTTCTCCGATAAATCGACCCGGCAGCATTTCGGAACGGCGCTCTCGAAAATCAAGATGGTACTGGGCAACCTGCAGCGAAAAAACTTCGAGCAGATACAGGCACAAACAGCGCATTTCATTCCGGAAATATATGCCCACATGTTACCGGATACCAGTTACCTGACCACCATCCAGAACGCGATCGTCGGGAAAACCATCCTCCGGATCGAATACGAAACCTCCGGTGGAGAAACCAGTACCCGTGAAGTAGAACCCATCGGCCTGACCTTTTATTCGCTCAACTGGCACCTGATCGCCTGGTGTCATCTGCGCAACGACTACCGCGATTTCCGCACCTCGCGCATCCGGCGGCTGGCCGCGACGATGATGCCATTTCTAAAAACAGACCACATCGCCCTGGCCGAATATCTGAAGATCATGGAGGAAATGGTGATGCGGGAGACGGCCTGATATTTTTTCTATTTTTTTAAACGTTGCGTCAAATCCACTGACATAAGGCTGTCAGTGAGCGCCGTTTCCTTTGCATCATTCTTCACCATAAATTGATGCAAAATGACCATTATTCAACTGTTTCTCCATGAACTGGAACAAGAAGCCCGTACCACCCGCAAAATGCTGTCCTGCGTGCCCGACGATAAATACGACTGGCGTCCGCACCCCAAAAGCATGAACATCCGGAGCCTGGCGACGCATATCGCCGAACTGCCGACCTGGGTCCCAATGATTCTCACGACAGACGAACTCGACTTCGCGTCGAACCCTTACCAACCCTTGGAGATCAACAACACCGCCGAATTGCTCGCGCATTTTGAAGAAAGTCTGGCCGACGGCAGAACCCAACTCGTGGATGAAAACGAACAACACCTGAACAAACCCTGGACGCTTCGCAATGGGGATACAATCTACAGCGTATCGCCCAAAATGGACGTTATCCGTATGACGTTCAGCCAGATCATCCACCACCGGGCGCAACTCGGCGTTTACCTGCGCCTGCTGGATGTGCCCATCCCCGGCAGTTACGGACCGAGTGCGGATGATCCAAGTTTTTCATAGAACTTTACCTGTCTGAAAACAACATCCTTCACACCAAGCCTATTCGTATGAACAACCTTTTCTCCCCAACGGACATGCAGGACATACTCCGGCGTATCGAAAATATCCAGCCGGACGCTCAACGCCAATGGGGCCAAATGGAAGTCGTACAAATGCTGAACCATTGCACCGGGGCTTTGAAAATGGCTTCCGGCGAGATCAACCCGCCTCGCGCCTTCATCGGGCGGCTGATCGGCCGTTTTTTCCGGTCAAAATATTCGGACAAAGAGCCTTTTGAGAAAAACAGTCCGACCAGCCGCGCCATAAACAAGGCCGAATCGCTCGATTTTGATCGGGAAAAGGCACAGTTGATCAGTCAGGTACAAAAATTTCATCAGGGCGGGGCCGGAAACGTAACCACACACCCGCATCCGTTTTTCGGGGAATTGACGCCCGACGAATGGAGCATCGGCATGTGGAAGCACCTCGACCATCATTTGAGGCAGTTTGGGGGATAAAAATTAGCAGTGGCACACGGGTAATGCCCGTGTGCCACCATAACATGACAAACCCCTGTCCGGAAGGGAAAACACCCGGACCACGCTTCAAGGCTACTTGCTCCGCAGCCGCACGATCGGGCAGATCATTTCTTCCAGACTGATACCTCCGTGCTGAAAGGTATTCTTGTAGTAATTGTGGAAGTGGTTGTAGTTGTTCGGGTACAGGAAAAAGCAGTCTTCTTTTGCAAAAATAAACGTGCTGCTGATGTTGGGGCGCGGCAGGCCGGCCTGTTTGGGGTCGCGCACTTCCAGTACGTCGCGGCGCTCGTACTGGAGGTTTCGGCCTACTTTATAACGCAGGTTGGTGGTTGTTTCGCGATCGCCGACCACCTTGGAGGGTGTATTTACGCGGATGGTACCGTGATCGGTGGTGACAAAGAGCTGCACGTCGCGGCCTTCCAGTTTTTGCAGGGCGGCCCATAACGGGCTGTGCACAAACCACGAGCGGGTAAGCGAGCGGTAGGCGCGTTCATCGCCGGCAAGTTCCTTGAGTACCTCCATTTCGGTGCGGGCATGCGAAAGCATATCGATAAAGTTGTACACGATCACCGTCAGGTCGTTGTTGAGCGTGTGCAGGATGTCGTCGACCAGGTCTTTGCCGTGCTGGACGTTGGTCACCTTGATATACTCCCATTTGACCCCTTTTCGGAAGGTGCGTTCGAGTTGTTTGCCGAGGAAGAAATCTTCGAACAGGTTCTTCCCTCCCTCGTCCGTGTCGTTTTTCCACTTGTCGGGGAATGCCGCTTCAATATCGGCGGGCATCATCCCGGCAAAAATGGAGTTGCGGCTGTACTGGGTAGCCGTAGGCAGGATGCTGAAGAAGTAGCCTTCGTTTTCCGTGCGGAACATCTCGTTGATGAAAGGCTCGATCACTTTCCACTGGTCGAAGCGCAGGTTGTCGAGCAGGAGCACGATCGTCGGCACTTCGCTGCCAATATGCGGAAAGATATGCTTGCGCATCATGGAGTGCGACATCACCGGACCGGATTCCTTGTTTTTATCCACCCAGTCGAAGTAGTTTTTTCCGACAAATTTGGAGAACTCGGTATTGGCCTGTTCTTTCTGCTGCGACAGGATATCGCCCACCTCTGCCTGGTTGTTGTCGAGGCGGAGCTCCCAGTTGACGATCTTTTTATAGGCATCTACCCATTCCGCATGGTCGAGGCCGCCGGTGATCTGCATAAAGATCTGGCGAAACTCCTGCTGGTAGTCCATCGCCGTTTTTTCCCGGACGAGCCGTTTGTTGTCGATGATCTTTTTAAGCGTCAGCAGTATCTGGTTGGGGTTGACCGGCTTGATCAGGTAGTCGGATATCTGCGAACCGATGGCTTCTTCCATCACGTGTTCGGCTTCGTTTTTGGTGATCATGACCACCGGCACCAGTGCGTTGATCTCCTTGATTTTTGGCAATACCTCGAGGCCGGTGAGGCCGGGCATGCTTTCATCCAGAAAAACCACGTCGATTTCGCCGGCCTGTTCCAGGTAAGTTTCCACTGCGTCGTGGCCGTTGGAGGCCGTCACTACATCATAGCCTTTGCTTTGCAAAAACATCAGGTGGGGCTTGAGCAGATCAATCTCGTCGTCGGCCCAGAGTATTTTGATTTTATCCATAGGGTGAATGTATTAAAGATGGTTAAGGGGGTAATGATTTTGTGATGATGAATGAAAAAAAGGGAATGGGCCAAATGTAACATTAATACAGGTCTTTATCAGACCGTTTTGGAATTTGCATATCCGTTCAAATATGTTCCTGCCTCACCCTTTGGTATGTTTGGGAACGCTGTCGCCTAACAGCTTATTTTCGGTTGTTGAAAACTAATTTGACAGCGCCCGCACGAATACGCAACTTTGTGCCAACCTTCATCCGATTACTGATGACCAGCCGAAAAAAAATATTCAACGACCCCGTTTACGGGTTTGTGTCGGTGCCTTACGGCCTGCTGCTCGACCTGATTGATCATCCCTATTTTCAGCGGTTGCGACGCATCCGGCAACTGGGCTTGGCGCCCTATGTGTATCCCGGCGCCATGCACACCCGTTTTCACCACGCCCTGGGGGCCCTGCATCTTACCCAGGAGGCCATTGAAATGCTGCGTTCCAAAGGCGCCACGATCACGGCCGAGGAGGCGGAAGCCGTCAGCGCCGCTATATTGCTGCACGATGTCGGACACGGTCCCTTTTCGCATGCACTCGAACATGTGTTGCTCGATTTGCACCACGAAGAGGTATCCACCCTGCTGATGGAAGACCTGAACCGGCAGTTTGACGGCAGGTTGTCGCTCGCCATCGCTATATTTAATGACCGATATCCCAAAAAGTTTTTGCACCAGTTGGTGTCGGGACAGTTGGATATGGACCGGATGGACTACCTGAATCGCGACAGCTTTTTTACCGGTGTGAGCGAGGGCGTCATCGGTTACGACCGGATTATCAAGATGCTGGCGGTGCACAAAGGCGAACTGGTGGTGGAAGAAAAAGGCATATACAGCATCGAAAAATTCCTGATTGCCCGGCGTCTGATGTACTGGCAGGTGTACCTCCACAAAACAGGCGTGGCGGCCGAGCAAATGCTGATTCACACCCTGCAACGCGCACGCGAACTGGCCCTCGAAGGCGTCCGTTTGGAAGCGCCCCGCCATCTGGCCTGGTTTTTGTACCGGGACAACAGCGGGAAAATCGAACCAATCGAATCGCTCTTTCACTTTGCCCTCCTTGACGACAACGACGTCACCGCTGCAATAAAATACTGGTCGGAAGCCGACGACTTTACCCTCTCTTTTTTGTCGAAGAGCCTTCTTGACAGACACTTGTTTCGCCTGGAATGGCACAACAGGCAAGTGCCTGCCGATTATCGCGATGCCTTGCGCGCGCGGGTCAGGCAGGTGCTGGGAGAACAGGCCATACCTGAACATTTTGTATATACGGGATCGGAGAGCAACCGCGCCTATGACGATGCTGCGGACCAGATCAGAATTCTTTTTAAAAGCGGCGAGGTACTTCCAATAACTGAATGTTCGGACGTTCCGCCTTACACTCAAATAGTTACGAAGCACTTCATTTGTTATCCCAAAAAACTGACCTGATGTCATCCGTATTGCCTAAAAATTCACACTGCTTTATCCGCATTTCTGGGCTCATTCGATTACTTTTGCCCTGAATGCATCCTTTTTAACTAAACTTAAGAATGAGTAAAACATTCCAAATTCAAACATTCATGTTCACCAATCCGATTCAAGTCATGAGAAAATTCAATTCAATCATCCTTTTTCTCATATGCGTTGCTTTCGCCGCCAATGCGCAACCCGGCGATGCACCCCCAAATGCACAACCTGGCAAGTGTTATGCAAAATGTCACATCCCTGACCAATATGAGAACGTCACCGAACAGGTGATGGTAAAGCCGGCTGCCACCCGCACGATTCCGATCCCTGCCGAATACGCAAACAAAACGGAACAGCAGTTGGTAAAGGCCGAAAGCAAGCGTATTATCGCCGTTCCGGCGCAATACGAAACCGTAACGGAAAAGGTTGTAGTAAAGGCAGCCAGCAAACGCCTTATTCCCGTACCAGCACAGTATGAGACCGTCGACGAGCGCGTGATGATCAAGCCGGAAAGCAAGCGGCTCATCAGCGTACCGGCCGAATACGAAACTGTTTCGGAGCAGGTCATGGTAAAGCCCGAATCCAAGCGCCTTGTAGAAGTACCGGCCGTTTATGAAACCGTTACCGAAACTTACGAGTCAGAGCCCGCTTACACCAAAACAGAAGTGCTCCAGCCGAAATACGAAACCGTCACCGAGCGCGTCGAAATCAAACCCGCTTCCACCAAATGGGTGAAGAAAAAGGCCGATGCCAACTGCCTGAGCGCCAATCCCGACGATTGCCTCGTATGGTGTCTTGTTGAAGTACCGGCTGAATACCAGACCATCACCAAGCGCGTAAACAAGGGTTGCGACGGTTCGGGTGTTGCCGACGCCGGTTGCACCAAAACCATCCAGGTTCCGGCCAAAATGGCTACACGCACCGTTCGCAAAGTAAAAACGCCGGCAACCACCCGCGAGGAAGTAATCCCGGCCGAATACAAAGCGATGACGGTCCGCAAGGTAAAAACACCGGCAACCACCCGCGAGGAGGTGATCCCGGCCGAATACGCCACTGTGAAAAAGCAGGTGCTGAAAACGCCGGCCACGGTCCGCGAAGAGGAAATCCCGGCTGAATACGCCACGGTTACCAAGCAGGTGATCAAAGCGCCGGCTACCACGCGCGAAGAGGTGATCCCGGCTGAATACAAAACGGTAACACTGAAGACCGTAAAAGCAGCCGCTACCACACGCACGGAAACCATCCCTGCGGAGTACACCACCGTCACCAAGCGCCGCCTCGTAAAACCCGGCGGTTTCACCGAATGGCGTGAAGTGCTTTGCGGCGAAAAAGTTACCGGTTACACCATCCGCCAGATCCAGGATGCGCTCGTAAAAGCGGGCTACGATCCGGGCCCCGTCGATAACGTAATGGGTACGCGCACCAAAGCAGCACTCACGAAATTCCAGAGAGACAAAGGTCTGCCCGTCGGCAACCTCGATTTCGAGACCCTCAAGGCATTGGGCGTCAACTACTAATTCGACTCCCGTTCTTATCTGAATATTTTTGCAAGGGAGCGGCCTGTTCGGTCGCTCCCTTGTTGTTACAGTGTTTTATTTTCGTTAAATATACCTGACGGATTGGCAGTTATGCCCGCCGTTTTGTAAAATTTGCACAGTTTTTGAACAGTACCATACAACCTGCACGTCAGGGGCTGCGTTTTATATCAAATTTGTATTATATTTGTTCGACCATTGATCCATTGCGCACCCCGGGATACTGCTATCACAACCCGTTCATAATCAGGCAACATACATGGAATCCAGTCTAATCCAATTCATGGTTGATTTTACCATGCCCAAAGAATTGACTGAGGAATTCGTCAGCCGCATTCCTCATCAACGCGCAGCAGTCAGCCGGCTGCTCAATGAAGGAAAGATTCTCAACTATGCCCTTTCCCTTGAAAACTCCAAGCTTTGGGCAGTGTTTTCCGTACATTCGGAATCAGAACTGATGCAACTCATCCAGACCCTGCCCCTTACCCGTTACATGAACGTAAGCATCAACGAACTGACGTTCTTCAATGCCGCTAATCCTTTTGCGCCTGCTTTTTCGGTGAACTGACTTCACCCGGTTTTGCGTCACCAACCACCACTTGAAAACAATGCGATCCAGTTTCTGCACCCTCATTCTGGGGCTCTTTCTCCCGTTTTCCTTATTTGCCCAGTCCACAGAGCAAGGCATCGAAGGCGTCTTCGCCCGGCTTCAGCAATATGATCCGCTTGTAGTGACGCTGGAGACCGACATGAAACTGCTTAAAAAAGACCGGGGCGACGAACAATGGCAACCCGCTGTTTTTAAGATTCTCGTAGGCGACAGTATTGCTGAAACCATCCAGGTGCAGGTAGCAGCGCGCGGCAATATGCGAAAGAAAACCTGCCATTTCCCACCCGTTAAAATCCGCTTTTCCGCCGAAACGTCTGAAAATGACAGCATCGCACACATCAGCGATCTGAAACTGGTCACCAGTTGCAAAAACACCAACCTCGACGAAGAATGGGTGAGAAAGGAATGCCTGACCTATCAGTTGTACAATATTGTCACGGACAAGAGTTTCAGGGTGAAACCCGCCCAGATCCGGTTTGCCAACGCAGGCAAAAAAAGCAGTGCCCTGAACAGCTTCTCCTTTTTCATAGAAAGCGAAAGAGAAATGGCCGCCCGGCTCAACGCCAGGCCGTTGAAACCGAAAGTGGTGTCGACCCAAAGCCTTGACCCGGAGACGTACGACCGGATGGCCTTATTCGAATTCATGATCGGCAATACCGACTGGGGCGTTCGCAACCGGCACAACATCAAAGTGTTCTATCAGCAACCCGACGGGCCGATCTTCCCTGTGGCATACGATTTCGACTATGCTGCGTTGGTGGGTACCGATTATGCCCTCCCCTCTCCACAAATACCCATCAACTCCGTGCAGGAACGCTTTTACATGGGGCAATGCCGGAGTACCGACGAGTACAAGGCGGCAATCAACCACTTTATTGCCAACCGTGAGGCGATACTCCAGCATTGTGAAAACTTTCCCGACCTGTCGAAAAGCGCAAAACGGGCTGCAACCGGCTACTTGGAGGGCTTTTTCGATATTCTCAGAAACCCCGGCAGGGTCAAAACAGAGATTGAAGACAACTGCGGCAAGGTTAAATAACCTGTCTAGCGCCCGACCTTCACCACCTTTATCGTACAGGTACCTGCGCCCGCTTCGAGGGTAAGCAGATATACCCCCGACGCCTGCGGAACCTCGGGCTGCCACTCATTCATGCCCTTTTCTGCCGCCAGTTGCTGCTCTCCGGCAATCCGGCCATTCATATCCGCCCAGCGCACGGTTATTTTTTCCGCTCCTGCCGACAGGTAACGCAAGGTCAGGACGTCGGCAAAAGGATTCGGCGCCACAGAAACATTATCGGCAAAAACAGGCGCCGGTTCGGGATAGATGCGACGGATCAACGCCCGGTCTTCCGGTGCAAGCGCGGTATCGTCGAGCGTTCCGCCAAGCATGCGCACATTAAGCAGCATCTGTTGCCCCTGACTGAAACGGTTGGTCAACCGCGCGCGATCGGTAAACGCCAGGCGAGCACCCGGCGGCAGGTCCATATATATCTGTTGGGGCGGAAGGGCGTCATTGCACTCGGCCAGGTTGAGGATGCCGTCAAAGAGCAGCGTGGCGTCGCGCTCGAGGATAATACTGCTGTTGGCGCAAAGGGCAAGCATGCCCGTTCCAGCGTTGCCATAATGCAGAGTGGCCCCCTGCATCACACGCAGGGCACTGCCGTCGACAAATTTCATACAGGAAAAGGCGTTGTTCATGTTTATCGAACCACTGCGGTGCCGGTACTCATCGCCTCCGCCAACGACAAAATCGACAAAATTAAGGCAAAGATCGCCGCCTTCGTTGACGAGGTTGACCTGGTGCCGCAGGCTGTCGCTGCCCGCCACCAGATCGCCGGCAAGGTATGTAAAGGGCTGTATTTCAAGCACCTGAAACTGGGACACCGTCAGGTTAATGGTTTCCTGCTCCGAACTGTTCGGATCAATGGAGCCGATGACAAAAGACGGATTCTGCGCGCTGGGGAATGTCGGCGCCGTGTACTGAAGCAGATAATTGTCTGTAAAAGAAAACGGAGCGGCCTCCGATACGTTGACGTCGTATTCTCCCGTGATGGCGTTGATATTGCTTGTACCCGCCTTCACTGCGCTGACCAGTCCCGGCGGGATAAACAATTCACTGATGCCGAGGTAATTCACATGGAGATATTCACCGTCCAGCACTGCATCGGCAGGAAAAGTGTATTTCAGGATCAGTTCTTTCAACCGTTGGCCGCTGAAATATTCCGTCGGAAAACAGGTCGAGAAATCGAGTGTGGTTTGGGGAAAATTATTGCCGGAACTGACACCGGTATGAAAACGGGTATCGCCCGGCGTTTCAATGCCTATGATCAGGCCGGTACACAGATCCTGCACACAACCTGTTCCGAAAACAGGCGTAGCCGAAGGAGTGGTGACAAAGGAATAAACATCGGCCTGATTCAGGTTGTTGGGCCCGAAATCATTGAGATCTGTCAATATGGATGCCCTGGCTCGCAAAAAAAGCGGCTCTTCCGGGTCGATTTGCCCCAGATGAATGCGAATAGAGCCAAATACACCCACGAGTTCGGCACTGATACACCGGGTTGAGTCGACAGGCCCGTCCCAGTTGCCGTCGAGTGTTTGATAAATAATCCACCCTTCCGGGTACTGTACTGTCTGGAGTGTATCGAAGGGGCAGGCGATATTGTCCAGGGTGTTGAATTCTTCGGAAAAATAGAACTGGGAAAATGCCGTCGTTGCGCTGAGGCTACAGAGGAAAAGCAGGATGATCTTTCGCATGGCTTTGTTTTTAGAAGGTGATCGTTTGTTTGTCCGGTAAAATTATCCGCAAGCGAAATACCCCGCCCATAGCAAAAAGACAATCCGCGACATATCAGCGCCGGGAAATACACAATTGCCATTATTGAACATCTTGAATGCCTAATTTATTAATTCAGGGCCATACAAGCGCCTCAACGAATCAAACCCTGTCTACCTTTGCTCCCCTATGGAAGACTGGGAACTCGACTTCGAATGGCTGCGCACGCAGCACATGGTAAAAGACGCCATGCGCCGCGAAACACTCCCCGACCTGAACACCGTGCTGTTCCTCATCGGCATTCAGGAACTCGGGCGCTGGAAAAAGGATTTCAGCAAGGAGGAAAAGCAGGACCTGATGCATATTGCCGTTTGTCGACTGCTCAGTTACGACGGCTATTTTGAATTTGTCGGACGCGACGAAGACGGTTGGCCCCACTATCGCCAGGCGCTCGAAATGCCCGAACAAAATACCCAGCAACAGGAAAAAATGCTGAAGATCAATGCGGTGCGGTATTTTAAGGAGAATGATGAATGATGAATACCATGCGTCTGCTTTCCCTTTTCATACTCTTCCTGTTTGCTGCCTGCGGCCAGGATAAAAACGTTCATGCCATCCTGCATACCGGCATGGGTGATATATCCATAGAACTGTTCAACAGCACACCACACCACCGCGACAATTTCCTAATGCTGTTCGACAGGCCAGAAGCGGATACCCTGACGTTTTACCGCATCGAGCGCGACTTTGCCATTCAGTTCGGCCCAACACCCGACAGCACGCAACACGATGTGGCAATTGAACCGGAAATCAGCGCTCCGATGCTGGGCGGTGCATTGGCAGCGCCCCTCGCAGGGCAGGGTGATTACTCTGACGGCACCGATTTTTTTATCGTCATGGACCGCCCCCAGGATGATGCTTCGCTCGATCGGGCGGAACAAAAAATCGGCCGCCGGCTTGACGCCCGGGTACGCGCTTCGTACCGAAAATACGGCGGCCTGCCCCAACTGCACGGCAAACACACCGTTTTCGGTCGCGTAACCGGCGGCATGGAAGTAGCCCAAAAGATCGCGGCACTGCCCCGCGACGCCGACGGGCGGCCGCTGCAGGAAGTACGGGTTTGGGTGGAAGTACGGTAGGAGGTTGCAGTGGACAGTAAAAAAGGGGATGTGCTTGCCACCGTACCCGCTCAAAGTTTATCCGTAAAGAACGTCTGCGACTTGTCCTGGCTAAACTTGCCATCGTTAAACGCCTGCGAGCCACCTTTGGGAATAGACAGCGACTGCCACTGCGCTCCTGCCAGCATCCGGCAAACATAAACCAGTTGGCCGACGTGGTAGGGATAATGCGCCAACTGCCGGTTCAGTGCCTCCAGTACCGTGTGCCCCTCGTTGCGGATATACACGACGGTCGACAGGTCGGCCTCGGTGAGCGGCTCGACGGCCGCAAAAAAACATTCCCAGCCCTTGTTCCAGGCCGCAAGGAGTTCGGACTTGTCGGCATAATCGTTCTCAAACTCCGCGTCGCGGTTGCGCCAGGGCTTTTCTCCGTCCGAAGTAAGAAAATCGGTGAACCGGCTGAGCATATTCCCGCTCAGGTGTTTAACAATGACCGCTACGCTGTTGCTTTCCGGACCCGGCTGCCAGTGTATATGCGCGTCGCCGATCTGGGCGAGCGCCTTGTCGCCGAGTTGGCGGTAGTAGCGGAACAGTTTTTTGGCGCCTTCGAGGTAGTGGAGTGACGGGTTGTTTTCCATAAAGCGATTTAGTCGTGAATCTGGGTCCGGAAGGTATTGTTTCAGCCGCTTTCTCCTTGCTTCATCCAAATGAACCCCGGGAAACGGCCTTTCAAGAGGACGATCGGCAAGTCCGCCGGGTTGCAAATTTTGAAAGGATTTTTCATTTTTTCAGACAGGATTTAGAGGCTGTTTGAGTTAGGCTTTTGGAGTTTGTTATAGATCATTTTTAATCTGATTGAGACACCAAAACCGGAGTTTAGCCTGAGTTAAATGAGGATTTTGGGAACGAAAAGCAGGTTAAAAAGGGGCATAACAAAACCAAAAGCCTAACTCAAACAGCCTCTTACAGGATAAAAAGGACAACTCCGCTGTCGATAATCCTGTGAACCCTGCAAATCCTGTCTGAAGGTTTTAATTTTTTAAAACAACCAGTCTTTTTACTGCCATACCCCGCTCACTCAGCAACACCAGGGTATAGACACCATTATCCAGTTGGCCTAAATCCAGCACGCTTTGTTCGGGCTGAGGGTTTTGCAGAGCCATCGCCAGGCGACCGTCTGCCGCAAACAGGCGGATTTCCCGCACGGGCAAGTCGCCGTACTGCACCGTAACCGTGCCGGCCGACGGGTTGGGGAAAAGGCCGATTGCTGCGTTCAGCGCCTCGGACAAACTCGTGAGGGGCGAACAAACACCCGTAAAGCCGCCGTCGTACAGGCTTCTGACACCTGCTATATCGTCGTACATATCGCCTACACCGCAGGGCAGGTCCGGATCGAGGTGCACGGTCCATGCTATGGTCATTTCTTCAACCTGACCGGGCAGCAGCGTGCCCACCTTGTGGCTTCCCAGTCCTTTGCGATCAGCCAGCGGCAAACTGGCCGTACACATGGTCCAGCCGTTCGGGTCAGCCGGATTGGAAGGAAATGCATAATCCGTAGGTCCGCCCGCCGATTGAAAGCCGCTGCCGCCATAGGTCAACGGGCTGCCGTCTCTCCAGTAGCCGGTCAGGTAACGATAAAACTCCAGGCTTGTTGACGGATCAGTGGTGCCGGGCAACGGGCTGCCGACGGAAGGGCTGTTATAAACCATGAATTTATCGAGCGATTGACTCAGAAAAGTCACGGATTGCACCGGCGGGTTGTCGGCAAAGGTGGGCACCCCCTGCTCGCAGGTAGCCCCGGCACTGCCGTCAGTGATATCCTGGTTGTACACAAAAAATGCATCCTGGTCCGGAGCACTGCCCAGGTAATCGTCCGTATAACAACCCAGGTCAAAATCGACCCACATGCCGAAAAAGCAGGAGTCGAGTTTTTCAATACCCCTGTAAATAATCTTGTGCGAGGTAAAAACAGAGTGGTTCAACACGGGCCGGTCGGGACAGTTGAATGCCCAGGCCGTCTGTTGTACTTCTACCGGGAAAGCCGGCGAAACACTTCGGTCGTTGAACACCGACCAGACAAATACCTCCGGTACAAACGGCGGTTTGTTGCGCAACTGCACCACCGGGTAATCGCCGGCCAGCGGGTTGTACACGCCGTCGCCGTCTTCGTCGTAAAACGGCGCCAGCGACTGGGTGTTAAACGGCAGATCGAAGCCCCAGATGTTGCTGAAATAGGGATTGTCCCTGCCCGGCCAGCCCATGATGGATTTGTATTGCGCAACCGCAGCGGCCGGATTCCCGGCAAGGTTGGGCAGGTCGGCAAGAAATGCCGCTACATCGCTGCCTTTGACCAAAAAATGTTTGTCCCAGTTGGAGCAATCGGTCGTCGTGGTCTGTCCGTCGTCGTTCAATGGTCCCGCAGCATAGCCTCCGTTGTAGGTAGGTACGTTGAGCCGAAGAAAGCCCGCCGGGTTTATCCCGCCCAGCCAAAGCCCGGCTGCAAATATGGTGGAGGGGTTTTGCTGTACAAAAGGCAGCGGATTGGGTAGAAATTGCCCGAAATCATAGTCGGTAAAAAGGTTGCCGTTGTTCAATATCCGGGCGCGGATTGCATTGCCTTCCAGGTCGATCTGGGCGTCGGCGCTTGTACAGGGCTGTGCGTGTAAAGCGCCCGCAACGGCAAGCAGGATAAAACAGGTAAAGATCAGTTTCATGTTCATCTTGTGAAAATTTGATTTGGAAAATGCGTTTATGCCTGTTGCAAGTTAGTCGCCCTCTCTAAAAAAAACAATCCGAATGATTGAATATACCTGGCCTGTGGGCAAGTGCGGCATCTCACTGAGCGAAGCCCAAATCCGTCAATTCATGACTTTTGGATTTTTTTCCAAACCGGGACGTATCGAAACATCTATTTTAGCGGACACAAACGCACACCAACCAAATCAACGAGTATGTTTCAACGCCAAACGCGCCAGCCTTTTCCTGTCCGCAACATCCTGCTTTTTGCCGCCATCGTTCTGGCGTTTTTGTTTATTCTGCTCAGAAGCATGCAGCAGTCTTCCGGCAAACCCGAAGAAGAAACGGAGGAAACAAACGGCGGTGGCCTCCGCCCTGCCGAATGGCTGTTTACCATGCGCGAATACCCCGATTTTCGTACGGACGTGAAAACATACGCACAGGCGATCGAACAGGCCGGCGCAGCTGCCGTCCAGCGCGGCGCCAATCCGGGCTTCTCTGCACCATGGACAGTGCAGGGCCCCGGCAATATCGGCGCCCGGGTGAACTGCATCAAAGTACATCCCACCAATCCGAACATCATCTATATCGGCTATTCACAGGGTGGCGTCTGGAAAACCACCAACGGCGGTCAAACCTGGCTGCCCATATTTGACAAACAGCCTTTTCTCGCCATTGGCGATATCGAACTGGACCCGCAGCAACCCAACGTGGTGTATGTCGGCACCGGCGATCTCAATATCAGCGGCTATCCTTTTATCGGCGACGGGATTTGGAGAAGCCCCGACGGCGGACAGACCTGGCAGCACCTCGGGCTCACAGACCAGCGCATTGTTTCAAAAATCATCATACGGCCCGACAATTCTGCCGTCATTTATGCCGCTACGATGGGCCTGCCTTTCGAACGCAACAACGACCGGGGCGTCTATTTTTCCATCAACAGCGGACAGACCTGGCAACAGATACTCCATGTTTCCGACTCCACCGGCATCATCGACATGGTCATGTCGCCCAACGACCCCGACGTCATTTATGCCGCCGCCTGGGACCGCATCCGCAACAACCAGGAGAGCCTCGTAAGCGGCAACAACGCCCGCATCTGGAAAACAGAGGACGCCGGCGCCAACTGGACCATGCTGGAGGGCGGGTTGCCGCAAGAACCCATGAGCCGCATCGGCCTGTCTATTTCTGCAAGTAACCCCGACCTTGTCATGGCGGTATATGTCAATGAGGCCCTTGATTTTCAGGGTATTTACAAAACCGTTGACGGCGGCGTCAACTGGTCGGTGCTCCCGACCGAAGGTCTGGATCCGGGCTTTATGGGCGGTTTCGGCTGGTATTTTGGAAAAGTGTTCATCAATGCGTTCAACGACGACGATATTTTCGTCTGCGGGGTCGATCTCTGGCGCTCCGTCGACGGCGGTGAAAACTGGTTTGAAGCTACTCCGCCCTGGTGGCAGTATGACGTGCATGCCGACAAACACGATATGGCCTTCCCCAATGCCAGCACCTGCCTGCTGGCCACCGACGGCGGCCTGTACCGGAGCAACGACAGCGGCTTCAACTGGGAAAAGATCGAGAATATCCCGGCTTCGCAGTTTTACCGGGTGGCATACAACCCCTTTGCACCCGACTGGTACTACGGCGGCATGCAGGATAACGGTACATCGGGTGGCAACGAAGACTTTATCAACGATTGGCCGCGACTGTTCGGCGGCGACGGCTTCCAGGCGGTTTTCCATCCCGACGACGAAAACATCTTTTATTTTGAAACCCAAAACGGCAATATTGTCGGCACCAACGACGGCGGCGGCTCCTATGGAAGCGGTGATGAAGGCATAGAGCCCGACGACCGGCGCCACTGGGATATGCAGTACATTCTCAGCCGCCACGATACGGATAAAATGTACACCGGTACCTACCGCGTTTACCAGAGCTTCGGCCACCTGCCCTTCTGGTTTCCCATCAGCGACGACCTCACCGACGGCGTGATCTATGGCGACCGCTTTCACACCATCAGTACCCTCGACGAAAGCCCGCTCGATCCCGACCTGCTCTACGTCGGCACCACCGACGGCAACGTGTGGCGCGGCAACCCGGACCTCGGCAACTGGACCGATGTATCCGCCGGACTACCCGACCGCTACGTGTCGTCGGTAAAAGCCTCGCCCAACATCACCAACCGCGTTTACGTAGCCCACACCGGCTACAAATCCAACGATTTTACCGCACACCTGCACCGCTCCGACGATCAGGGCGATACCTGGACTGCTGTTTCCGGCGATCTGCCCAACCTGGCCATCAACGATATTCATGTGCTTCCGGGGCACCAGGACTCCATCCTGTTCGTCGCCACCGACGGCGGGGTGTACGGCACCCTGAACGGCGGCCAGCACTGGGAAAGGCTTGGCGCCGGCATGCCGGTCATACCCGTGTACGACATCGACATCAACCCCGTCAAGCGAACGCTCATCGCCGGTACATACGCCCGCAGTATCATGACGTTCCCGCTGGATTCGCTGCAAAGCGGCGAAAATGTGTCGACCTTCAACCCGGGAGGCAGCAAACAACCCATGCTCCTGGTAACGCCCAATCCGGCAAACGGCCTCGCCACCCTGGTCACCGAACACACCAGCACCCAATACGAAACGGAACTGATCGTTGCCGACCTGGCGGGTCGCATCCTGCACCAGGAGCAGTTTAAAGGATTTTTGCGCCGGGAAACGCCGGTCGATACGCAAAACCTCGCACCCGGCGTCTATGTGGCCTTTGCGCGTACCAACGGCAAAACATGGGGGCAGCAGAAATTTGTAATAACCCGGTGAAGGCTCCGGAAACAGCGGTGATCTGGGTCAGTGCAGCCCTTCTGTTCGGCAGCATATTTGCCCTGATCACGCCGCCCTTTCAATCGCCCGACGAGCCCAATCATTTCCTGCGGGCCTATCAGGTGAGTGAAGGCGTATTTTTCCCGGAAACCGCTGATCGACGGCTCGGCGGGACACTCCCGGTATCGCTCTGGGAGGTGTGCGATGCCTTTGCCTACCTGAAAATGAACGGACAGGCAAGACTCGACAGGGAACTGATCTTCAAGAACCTGTACACACCGCTGAATGACGGGACGCGCCGGTTCACCGACTTCCCCAACACGGCTGTTTATGCGCCGACCGCCTATCTGCCGCAGGCAGGCGCTATGGCACTCCTGCGCCCGCTCGGCGCTTCACCGCTCCAAATGCTGTACGGAGCAAGGATGGCCAACCTCCTCGTATGGCTGTTGCTGGTTTATTCTGCCCTTCGGTTGATGCCGTTTCTGCGCGACAGTCTGGCCCTGCTGGCGCTGCTGCCCGCTTCGCTGGTCATCGCGGCCTCTGCCAATGCTGATGTCGTTACCAACGGTCTGTGCTGGTGGCTGGTAGCGGCGTTTTTAAACACTGTAGCAGAGCAGAAGCCGCCATCCGTTCTTTTTTACCTGAAGCAATGTGCCGCGTTTCTCGCCGCCTGTATTAATAAACTGATCGTCGTACCAATCGTGATCATGCGTTTTTTGCCAAAAACCAGCGCCCGCGCATCGGGCTTACTGACAGTGATAGGTCTGGCAGGGGCGCTCTGCTGGGGCAGCCTGGCAGGCAAGTGGTTTATACCCTACGACGCGTACAATCCCGCCTTCCGCGATGCCCAAACCCTGAACGAGGGCGTCGATCCCGCCCGGCAGATGGCATTTGTGTGCGACAACCCGATATATTTTATTCAAACGGCTGCGATCTCCCTCGTCAGGTCGCTGCCCTCGACTGCGGCGCATTTCACCGGAAAATTCGGATGGGAAAAGAATTACCTGGGGCCGGTATGGCTGGCCCTGCTGTGGCTGGCCCTCGCGGCAGTGCTGTCCAGCGAACAGTACCGGGTGGAGCAAAGGTTGCGGTGGCTGGCTGCCTCTGCGGTACTCTTGTTTACGGGCATGTTCGCATTTACCATGTATGCCATCTGGTGTCCCGTGGGCGCCGGGGAAGTGACCAACTTTCAGGGGCGGTATTTCGTACCTGTTGCCCCGCTGGTCGCATTGGCCGTGGCAAATGACCTTTTACAGCGTTTCAGGCGGGAAATACGGATGGCTGCACTGCTCGTCTTGCTCCTGGGGAATAGCGCCATGGCGGTCGCCATACTGCAACGCTACTATTGGTAACCATCACCGCCCCAGCGCTTCAAAAATCTCTTCGATATCGTCGAAGGATTTTACCCCTACCTGTTCCTCTTCGCCACCGGCCAGACTCAGACCAGCAGCGCCGAGTGCGCGGACCAGTTCCGGCACCTCGCCTGCGGTGGCTTCCGTTTCGATCAATACAGGATATGTTTTGCAGCACTTCGACCAAAAGTCGGTCTCTTCAGCCGTCAGGACGGCGCTGCCGAACCCCACCAGAAACCACGCGACAAACGGCTTTGCCGCCTCCAGCAGGCGCAGTATCGATCCGGTGTCGTGTCCGGATTCCAGGGTCATGATAACGGTAAGTCCCTCGAGCGCAGCCAGTTGATCGGCATAAGCCTCCGTGACCTGCACGGCGTCGAGCCCGTAAAACGCCGCCGCTTCACGCACCACCGAAACGGGTTCGCGTGAAAACTCACCGACGATCCCCGGGCCCTCCACCCATTCCCGGATGGCCTTCACATACACGGGATCGAGGTACGAAGCCGTGCCCTCTTCGAGGTTAAAACCCAGGAAATCAACTTCCCTGGCTGCAAAGTAGCGGGCATCGGTGAGATTGGTAATACGGGATGCTTTTATGACCATGATGGTGCGCTCGGAACATTTTGTCGACGAATACCGGCAAAGATAGGCTGCCGGACAAGGCTGTTCAAAAACTGCGCGCGCTTTGTGTAGTTTTGCATCTTGATTTTACATTTGAAAGCAGGAAAGGAAGGCCAAACAACACAGCGACCACCCTGTTTTCTTTACCAATATCGATTCACTTGCACAAACGTACCTATCTCTGGCTCTTTCTGTTCCTGTGCGTGGCTTTCGTCGCATGGAAACTTTACACCAATAAACAACAACTGGCTGAGGAGACCAAACTCAGCGACGTTACACGCGCCTACGTACCCGTGGAGGTGACGGCGGTACAACTCGAAACGCTGGCCAATCACCTTGAGGCCAACGGCATTTTTTTGCCCGCCAAGGAAATGTTCGTGATTTCAGAGACGGCGGGCCGCGTCGTGGAGGTGTACAAAAACAAGGGCGAATGGGTAAATGAAGGCGACCTGATCGCCAAGGTAGACGACGAGGTGCTGCGTATCGAACTCGAAGCGACGCAAGCCAACCTGGCCAAACTCAAAAAAGATCAGGACCGCCTCACCAACCTCATTGAAGGGGATGCAGCACCCAAAAACAAGATCGAAGACGTGGAACTGGGCATACTTGCCGCCGAAGCAAAGGAAAAAGGGCTCAAAAAACAGATCGCCAACACCAGCATCAAGGCGCCCATGACCGGAGCGCTGGGCTTTCGCTTTATCGAACGCGGAAGCGTCATCGGCCCGGGTATCCAGGTTGCGCAAATCACCAACCTGGAAAAACTGTTCCTCATGGTCAAGGTCACCGAACGCGATGTACTGAAACTCAAAAAAGGCCAGAGCGTAAGCGTGACTGCCGATGTGTATCCCGGTGTCACTATCCCGGGAAAAGTGACGAACATCGGCCTGCGGGCCGACAATGCCTTTACCTACGACGTAGAGATTGAGGTGATCAACCCGAAAAAAACACCCCTGCGCGCCGGTATGCACGCACAGGCCTCTTTTACGTTCGATGCCAACCGAAAGGGATTGGTCCTGCCCAGAAAAGCCATAGCAGGCAGTTTGCAGGATGCAAAGGTGTACGTGGTGCAGGATTCACTGGCCGTCCTGCGCTCTGTAGTGCTGGGAGGCGCCTTTGGAGAGATGATTGAAGTGATCTCCGGCTTGCAGGAAGGTGAAAAAGTGGTAGTGACCGGCCAGATGAACCTATCCGACGGCGCGCGCGTACAGGTGACGTCGACGAACTAACGACTTATGTCAGATACCCGAACCAGCGATTTTTTCAGGGGGAAAATACCGGCCCTCGACGGGGTGCGGGGCATAGCCGTGGTACTGGTGCTGTTCAGCCATTTTACCCTGCGCGCCTTTTGGCCCGACGGGCCGTACTACGAACTGGCGAAATCCGGCTGGCTGGGTGTAGACATGTTTTTCGTGCTGTCGGGGTTTCTTATTACAGGCATTTTGATCGATACAAAGGATAGTGAGAACTACTGGAGTTCCTTCTACAAGCGCCGGGTATTGCGCATTTTCCCGCTCTACTTCTTTGTCGTAACGGTCACCTGGCTTACGGTGCTGTTTATTGAAAAAACGCCCGAACGCCTGCACGGATACGACTCATTTGTGTGGTTTTTCACCTTCACGCCCAATATCGCGATGTCGCTGAAAAACACCTGGTTATCGCACAGCAACGTATTCAATCTCAATCACTTGTGGTCGCTGGCAGTAGAGGAACAATTTTACATTCTCTGGCCTTTTATCGTGCGCTGGCTGCCGATGCGGCGGCTGATCCTGCTTTGCGCGGCACTGGTTCTCATCAGCACGCCGCTGCGGTTCTGGGTGGCGGGCGACCAGGGGGTAAATTCGGTGGCGACCTACGTGCTGCCGTTCACCAGGATGGACGGACTCGCAGCAGGCAGTTTTCTGGCCGTCTTTTTACGGCTGGACCTGCACAGTTTTATCCCTTTCAACAAATGGATCGCCCGGATCACGCTGTGCTGGACGGGCTGGCAGATCATCCAGATATTCCTGCACGGCAACGAAATGCGGCTCTACACCCTCTCCGCACTGTTTTTTGCCTCGCTAATGTATCTGTCGCTCAACACCGACCCGAAGGCGCTGGTCAGGCGTATCTGCGAAACCCGACTGTTGCGGCACCTCGGCCACTACAGTTACGGCATGTACGTATTTCACCAGATGTTCGAGTTTCAATGGAAAAATGCCTTCGGCTACTACCTGATCGACAGCGGGCTCCCGCCCGTTATCGGTCAGGGTATCTATTCCCTGCTGGCCTTTACAGGTACCTACCTGCTGGCGCGCCTGAGTTGGGCATTTCTGGAAAAGCCGTTTTTGCGGCTGAAGGAAGTCTGGGCAAAGCGGAATTAAGCATATTTTCCCACTGGCTATCACCGAATGGTATCGCAGAATGGTATTCCGCGCCCCCAAGCAGAACTGTATCGCGGAATGGCATTCCGCGCTCCCGAGCAGAACTGTATCGCGGAATGGTATTCCGCGCCCTTGAATGGTAGTACATGCCCCGGAATACCATTCCGGAGTACAGGCACAGTAATTTGATCCCGGAATACCATTCCGGGGTACATGTGCGGCAACCTGAAATGCTTCTTCGCAGGGTATTTCCCGCAGATCGACGCTGAAAAACCTCACAGAAGTGCGCGGATTACTGCCATCAGCGAGAATCCGCGTCGTTTTTCAGCGTCGATCTGCGCGAAACCTTCTATTGCAGGAAATACGTCAGCGTAAAGCGCAGCGAATTGGTGCGGATGTAGCGGCCGTCGTTTGCTCCGTACACGTTGTTGTACAGGTTGCGGGCGCCCATGTAGTAGCGGAAGTTGGCGCGGAAACGGCCGTCGCCGGCGCTGAGGCCTACGGCAGGACCAAAGTCGACGCCCGTAAAGGCTTCGTTGAGGTCGGCCGCGCGGGTGGCGTTGTTGATGTCTTCATAATCACCGACATACAGCTCGGTGTTGTTCCGGTCGAGGTTGTTGAAGTGTGTGCCGAAAAAACCGCCGGCCTGTACCTGAAACGGAACATCGGCCACGGGTTTGTACCCGGCAAAAACACCCGCTTCAAAGGTGTTGTAGAAATACTGGTAGGTGCGGATATCTGCTTTTTCTTCGGGAAGGAAGTACGCAGCCTGGGCGCTGGCGCCCTTTTGCGTGAAAACGATTTCGGGGTTCAGTTCAAACTGGTCGCCCAAACCGATCACAAAGGAGCAACCTGCGGCAAACCCGAGTCGGCCGGAGGAGGTGGTGAAAAGGTCGGAACGGAGCGAGGAATAATTGCTGCCAAAGGTAAAACCCATCTGGTAGCGGGCCTGAGCGGAAATAGTGGCGGTAGCGGCCGTCAGCAAGGCGGCGACGAACAACGTCTTAAAGTTCATAGGAATGCGGATGATAAGTTGATGAAAATGTTGTGAATACTTGTTGGGTAAAATTATTCGATACGCAATCCTGGTTGTTGTTCGTTGATGCCGCAAGACGGGAGACAAAAGAATATTTAAGGACTTTATAGTTAATTTTCGGAATCATCATCTGATTCAAAGACGAATTTAACGATGCTTCAGAATTATTATTTTACGTGACGATTTTTTAGTATGTTTTCTACTTCTTCCAGCCGGATGTTTTTTGCAGCCAGCAGTACCAGCAGGTGATACAACAGGTCGGCGCTTTCATCTAGCATTCGTTCGCGGTTGTCGCCAAGTGCCTCGATCACCGTTTCTACCGCCTCCTCCCCCACTTTTTGGGCAATTTTAGCGATACCGGCATCGAACAACTGCACCGTGTACGAGCCTTCCGGCCGGGCTTCCTTCCGATCGCCGATGATATGTTCCAATACTTTCAAAAAGCACGCCGAATTGTTGCTTTCCCCCCAGCAAGTATCGTCGCCGGTGTGACAAACCGGTCCGGCAGGCTCTGCCTTGAGCAAAATAGCATCGCCGTCGCAGTCGATCCGCAGCGATCGCACCCGCAGGACATGACCTGAAGATTCCCCTTTCATCCACAAGCGCTGCTTCGAGCGACTGAAAAAGGTCACATAGCCCGTTTCGAGCGTTTTGGCGTACGCTTCGGCATTCATATAACCGAGCATCAGCACCACCGCCGTATGATGGTCCTGCACGACGGCAGGCACGAGGCCGTCGGCCATTTTATCAAAGTTGACCGTCCGCTCCGGAGGCTGGGGCTTTATCGCGCTGTAATCGAACTGAAATTCCATTGTCGTGCAGGTATTGTTTAAGATCGGGAATGTCGATTTCCCCGAAGTGAAAGACACTGGCGGCCAGCGCGGCATCGGCTTTCCCCAGGGTAAAAACGTCGAGAAAATGCTGTTTTGCACCCGCGCCACCGGAAGCAATGACGGGGATGGGCACGGCTTCCGATACCGCGCGGGTAAAATCCAGCGCAAAACCGCTCTTGGTGCCGTCATGCTCCATGGAAGTGAGTAAAATTTCCCCGGCGCCGCGCCCTGCGACCTCCACCGCCCAATCAAAGGCGCGGCGTTCGGTCGGAATGCTGCCGCCGTTGAGGCTGACGTACCATTCGCCGTCGTGATGCAGGTGCGCGTCGACGGCGACCACGACGCACTGGCTGCCGAACGTGCGCGCCAGGTCGTCGATCAGGTCGGGGCGGCGGGCCGCTGCCGAATTAACGCTCACCTTGTCGGCGCCCGCCTGCAGCAGCGTTTCTACCTGGGCTACCGAACTGATTCCCCCTCCCACGGTGAACGGCAGGTCGAGCACCGCCGCGATCCGGCGCACCAGCGCCGTGAAGGTGGACCTGCCCTCCTGCGTGGCAGCGATGTCGAGAAATACCAACTCGTCGGCGCCACGGCGGGCATAGGCGGCGGCCAGTTCGACAGGGTCGCCGGCCTGCCGCAACCGGGCAAAACGGATGCCCTTCACGGTCTGCCCGTCCTTGATGTCGAGGCAGGGAATAATGCGTTTTGCAAGCATAACTGTTGTCCGGGCGCCCCGTTCGCTATACTTTTGAAAAAACCCGGAAATACTGCAGGGGGATTTTACCCTCGAAAAAGGCCTTGCCGACAATTGCTCCGGCACAACCGATCGCGGTCAGTTCCTCCAGGTCGGCAATGCTGCTGATGCCGCCGCTGGCGACCAGTTGCAGACCCGGAAACTCGGCCAGGATATCGCGGTAAAGTGTTGAGGCGGGGCCCGACAACTCACCGTCGCGCTCAATATCCGTCACCGAAATCTGGCTGATCCCCAGGCTTTCCATCTTCCGCAGGAAATCGAACAGCGACACCGTGGTCTGCTCCTTCCAGCCGTGCACGGCCATTTGACGGTCGCGTACGTCGGCGCCGACGAGAAAACGGTCAGGGCCGAATTTTTCCACCCAGGCGCTGAACTCATCCTGCGCCAATACGGCGACGCTGCCCACAGAGAACAGCATGGCCCCGGCATCCCATACCTGCTTGAGCGAAGGGATGGAACGCAGCCCCCCGCCATAATCGATTTGAAGGTGGGTGCGTGCGGCTACCTCCGCCAAAATGTGCAGATTGGCGGGCCGGCCCGTACGCGCGCCATCGAGATCAACCATGTGCAGGCGGCGGATGCCGGCCTGTTCGAGTTCGAAGGCCAGTTCGAGTGGACTGGCCGAATATTCGGTCTTTTGTTCGAAGTCGCCCTGGCGTAGCCGGACTAATTTCCCGTCAAGCAGGTCGAAAGAAGGAATGATTTCCATGTAGATGATTTATGAAAAATTACAATCAACTGATTTTTAAATATTTAGAAAGTTTTTCAGGATTTGTTGTCCCACCGGGCCCGATTTTTCAGGGTGAAACTGGACGGCAAAAAAATTGTCGCGCTGCAACGCGGCGCTGAAAGTTTCGCCGTACTCCGTTTGCGCAATGGCGCCCGGCTGCATTTCGGCGTAATAACTGTGGACAAAATACACATAACTTTCTTCTGCCACACCACTGAATAATGGCCCCCGAAGCTGGCGCAGTTTATTCCAGCCCATGTGCGGCACTTTTAAAACTGCCCGGGACCCGCCGGGCTCCGCAGGCATATCCAGCCCGCCAAACCGCCGCACGTCACATTCAAAAATACGCAAACACGGCGTGTCGTTTTCCTCGGAATGCCGGCAAAAAAGTTGCAGGCCCAGGCAGATGCCCAAAACCGGCTGTTGCAGCGAACGGATCAGTTCGTCCAGCCCCCGCGCTTTCAGGTAATGCATGGCCGATGAGGCCTCTCCTACCCCGGGAAAGATCACGCGATCGGCACGGCGCAGGGTGGCCGGATCGTCGGTCCAATCGGCCGTATGCCCCAGCCGCCGGAGTGCGAACAGGACGGACTGGACATTGCCTGCGTTGTATTTAACCAGGGCTATTTTCATAAGATGCCTTTGGTGGTTGGCAGGTTGCGGTTGTTCGGATCGCGTTTGGCGCTCATTTTCAAGGCTTTGGCAAAGGCTTTGAAAATGGCTTCGATCTTGTGGTGTTCGTTTTGCCCGCTGCATTGCACATTCAGGTTGCACCGGGCCGCATCGGAGAAGGATTTGAAAAAATGGAAAAACATTTCGGTGGGGACATCGCCGATCTTCTCGCGTTGAAACGACGCTTCCCAGACGATCCAGGGCCGGCCGCCAAAATCGAGTGCCACCTGAGCCAGCGCGTCGTCCATGGGCAACGTGAACCCGTATCGCTCGATGCCCGTCTTGTCGCCCAGCGCCCTGGTGACGGCCTCCCCCAGCGCAATGCCCGTATCCTCGATGGTGTGGTGCTCGTCGATATGCAGATCGCCGCGCGCTTCAAGGTGCAAATCCAGTCCGCCGTGTTTGGCAATCTGGTCGAGCATGTGGTCGAAAAAGCCGAGACCTGTCTGTACCGAAGCCTGCCCCGTACCGTCGAGGTCGAGCGTTATGGCAATGTCTGTCTCGCGGGTTGTGCGGCGGTGGCTGACACGGCGGGGCGGCAGGCGGAGCAGGCCATACACCTGCTCCCAGGTGTCGACCGACCATATGCCCTGACCCTCGGGCGTATCCGTTGCGCCCCCCGTATTCAGGAAAATCGCCCGGGCACCAAGGTTTTCGGCCAGTTGCACATCCGTCAGGCGGTCGCCGATCACGTACGAATTGGCGAGGTCGAAGTCGCCGTTCAGGTAGCCGGTGAGCATGGCGGTGCCCGGTTTGCGCGTCGGCAGTTGTTCGTGCGGGAAACTGCGGTCGATGTGCACAGCCTCGAACCGGATACCTTCCTGTTCGAGGGTCAGCATCATTTTTTCATGGGCGGGCCAGAAGGTTTGCTCCGGAAACGAGTCGGTACCCAGGCCGTCCTGATTGGTCACCATAACAAGCGTGTAGTCCAGTTCGCGTACAATACGGGCCAGGGCATAAATGGCGCCGGGTACGAACTCCAGTTTTTCCAGGCTGTCTACCTGCTGGTCGGGTTGCGGCTCCACAATGATGGTACCGTCGCGGTCGATAAAAAGCAGTTTTGTCATGGCGTTATGCAGGATAATGTTTCAGTGCTGCCAGCAGGCGGTCGTTCTCTTCCGCTGTGCCGACGGTGATACGCAGGCAATTTTCGCAGTGCCGTTCGCGGTGCCGGTTGCGCACCACGATGCTTTGTTCGAGCAAATAGCGGTAGATGCCTTCCGCATCTGCGACCCGCACCAGCAGAAAATTGGCGTCGCTGGGAAATACTTCCCGCACGCAGGTCAGTTCAGGCAATCGCAGCGCAAGCCGTCGGCGTTCCGCCAGCAGTATGTTGATTTTATCCTGCACAACTGATTCATTTTCAAGCGCTTTTAGCGCGATATCGATCGCAGGAGCGCCGAGGTTGTACGGGTATTTTATTTTATTTAAAATCCCGTTGACAAACGCCCCGGAAAAAGCCATGCCCACACGCAGGGCAGCGAGGCCCCAGGCTTTGGACAGGGTTTGCAACACCACCAGGTTGGGGAAATCGTTCAGCCGATCCAGCCACGTCGGCTGCCGGGCAAAATCGACATAAGCCTCATCTATGACCACCAGACCGGGAAAATCCCCTAACATGTCCAGAATAAAATCTTCGGGCAGGCACGGCCCGGTCGGGTTGTTCGGGGAGCAGAGGAACAGCAGTTTGGAACGGGCATCCGTGACGGCCCTGACGGCCGGCGGGTCGGGCGAAAAGTCGGGGCGCAGGGGCGCCTGCCTGAGCTCCGCGCCATGTATCCCGGCCTGCACGGCGTACATGCCGTAGGTTGGCGGCATGATGATGACGTTGTCAAGCCCTGGTTCGCAAAAAGCCCTGAGCAACAGGTCGATGGCCTCGTCGGAGCCGTTGCCGAGAAAAATTTGCTCCGGCAAAACGCCTTTCCTCCGGGCGACGGCCGACTTCAAAGCACCCTGCCCGGAGTCGGGATACCGGTGCAGCCCGTCTCCCCAGGGATCGCCCAGGCTGTTTTCATTGGCGTCGAGAAACACATCGGCTGTGCTGCCGAATTCGTCGCGCGCCGAGCGGTACGGCGCGAGCGCCAGTATGCCGGGTCTTACCAGTTTCTCCATCGGATGGTTCATATTGATGTATCGGTTAACCTGACCTCAACGGCCCGGGCGTGCGCTTCAAGCCCTTCCGCCCGGGCCATTTCCACAATCGTCGGACCGAGGCTTCCCAGACCTGCGGCCGTGATGTGCTGAAAGGTGATCTTTTTTACAAAACTATCGAGCGAAACGCCGCCATACGCCCGGGCATACCCGCTCGTCGGCAGGGTATGGTTGGTCCCGCTGGCATAATCTCCCGCGCTTTCAGGGGTAAACCTGCCGGTAAATACGGAGCCGGCGTTGACAACCCGTTCCGACAGCGCTTCGGGATCTTCTACCTGGAGGATCAAATGCTCGGGAGCATATTGGTTCGACAGGGCCATCGCTTCGTGGAGATCGCGCACCACAACCGCATTGCTGTTGCGCAGGGCCGCCTCCGCCACCTCGCGGCGCGGCAGGTCACGCAGCTGCCGTTCGAGGGCCCGCACGACGTTTTCCACCACAGATTCCGCGTCGGCGATCAGCAGTACCTGGCTGTCGGGGCCGTGCTCGGCCTGGCTGAGCAGGTCGGCAGCGACAAACGACGGATCGGCGCCGGCATCGGCGATGACGCACACTTCGGAGGGTCCAGCCGGCAGGTCGATGGCCACGCCTTCGAGACCCACGAGTTGCTTGGCGGCCGTCACCCATGCGTTGCCGGGGCCAAATATTTTCCAGACGCGGGGTACCGACGCCGTGCCGTATGCCATCGCCCCGATGGCCTGCACGCCGCCAATGGCGAATACCCGTTTGATCCCGCACAAGCCGGCGGCAAACAGCACGGCCGGATGCACGGCGCCGTCGGACTGCGGCGGCGTACACAATACGGCTTCCCGGCACCCGGCTATCTGAGCGGGCACACCCAGCATGAGTACCGTGGAAAACAGCGGCGCCGTGCCGCCGGGTATGTACAGTCCTACTTTTTCAATGGGCACGCTTTTGCGCCGGCACAGCACCCCGGGCATGGTCTCCACCGACTGACTTTCTCCGGCTTGTGCATCGTGAAACAGGCGGATGTTGTCGTATGCCTGCCGGATGGCGGTCTTCAGGGCCGGAGTTAGCGCAGCATCTGCGTTGCGCCACTCCGCCTCCCCGACCGCCAACTGCCGGGGCGCAAAGCCGTCGAATTCGAGGGCAAAACGGCGCACTGCAGCATCGCCTTCCGTCCGGACGGCGTCGAGCATCGCGGCAACTTTTTCACGGCGGGCGCCCGCCTGCGCATCGGCAGGGCGCAGCAGCAGCGCGGCAATTTCGTCTGGGGCGGGGTACTTTAAAATATTCATGGTCAACAGGTTGAAACAGGTTTTTACAGGATCATGCGTTCGATCGGGGCGACGAGTATGCCTTCGGCGCCGGCGGCCTTGAGGCGTTCAAGGATGTCCCAAAAGGCATTTTCGGGCACGACGCTGTGCAGACTGCTCCAGCCCTCCTTGGCCAGCGGCAGAATAGTCGGGCTCTTCATGCCCGGTATGATAGCGATGATCGTGTCCAGTTTATCGTTGGGCGCATTGAGCAGGATGTATCGGTTGCTGCGGGCATTCCGGTTCGCG
>ERZ724526.120-NODE-120-length-42668-cov-5.423368_pt1 | contig 42668 bp, 32 predicted proteins | sample MGYA00376059_ERZ724526 | MGnify/ENA primary metagenome ERZ724526 (study PRJEB28724, sample SAMN07190883) | activated sludge metagenome | isolation source: activated sludge of sewage treatment plant in Hong Hong | place: Hong Kong | collected 2016-03-17 ...
CTGAGCTGGCTCTGTTCGGTTTCCAGCTGCCTGATCTTCACCCGCTGGCTGCTCGTATTGGCAACGAACCCTTCCAGTTGCTGCTTTTGCCGGAGAAAATTCGAGTTTGTTTTTTCCATATCCTGGGCGCTGACCAGTCCCTGTTGGGCCAACTGCCGCTGGCGATCCAGGTCTTTTTCTACCAAAGACAAGTCTTGTTTGAGCATATCCGCCTGGCGCTCCATCGAGGCAATGAGGTCGCGGGTTTCCCTGATTTCATTGTCGATCGCCAGAATTTGCCTGGAAACAATATCCTGCCGGAGTTGTATCCGGAGGTTTCGATGTGCGTTGACGAGTGAGGCAAATGTATTTTGCATCTGGCCCAGGCGCAGTCCTTCCGGCCAAACGAGCGGTTGGAGCGCCTCGGGCGAGTTGGCGGCCTCCAGTTGAGCCAGCAGTAGTTTCAGCGAGGCCACATCTTTGCCCTCGGCGCCGCTCTCCAGTTCTGCCAGTTCCTGCCCGGCGACCACCTGATCGCCATCGCGCACCATGAGGCGGCTCAGTTTTCCGGCACTTCTGGCAAGCAGGCGCACCGGTGGCCGCTCCGAAGTGATGGTTACCGGGACCACGACGATATCGGGATATTGCACATACCAGCTCATGCCGATCAACACGACAAAAAGCGCCAGGAGTGCGGGAATACTGAACGTCACCCAGCAGCCGGGATTATTTCCCAGCATGGCCTGTATTTCCTGCTGCTCGTTTATGACAATGTCTTCAGGTTCCAAGTTCCAGTTGATTTTTTACGAGGTGAAAATAAACGCCGCGCTTTTCTACCAGTTCGGCATGTGAGCCTAGTTCAACCAGCCTGCCTTTTTCCAGCACGGCGATCTGGTCGGCATGGCGTACCGTACTCAGGCGATGCGCTACCACTACTACCGTTTTGCCGGAAAAGAACTGCTCGAGGTGATTGATGATCACACGTTCATTGCTGGAATCGAGGGCATTCGTCGCTTCGTCGAGAAAGATGAATTCCGGGTTTTTATATACGGCCCTGGCAATGAGCATCCGCTGGCGCTGTCCCTGGCTTATGCCGTTGCCCTTGGCGCCGATCATCGTATTGTACCCCAGCGGAAGCGACTCGATAAATTCCTGGATATTGGCGATTTTAACCGCCCACAGCAGTTTTTCAATATCCACACGTTCGCTGCTTTCTGCAATATTGTTGGCGATGGTATCGGAAAAAATAAACCCGTCCTGCATCACGGCGCCGCAACGACTGCGCCAGGTGCGTTTTTGAATCGCATCCAGGTGAATACCGCCCACCATGACACGTCCTTTTTGGGGACCGTAAAAGCCCAGTAATAATTTAACCAGGGTGGTTTTGCCACTCCCGCTGGTGCCAACGATCGCCGTCACCTTGCCTCTCGGGACAACCAGGTTGATGTCCTTCAGCACCTCTTCATCAAGGGCATTGTACCGAAAGGACAGGTTTTCCAGCACGATATCGCCTTTTTCGGGGATATGATCGAGGCTGACATCCGTTTCCTCGTCCTCCATCTGGTAAATTTCATTGAGGCGTTCGAGGCTGATCCGCGCATCCTGCAGCGAGCGGATAAACCCGATCATCTGCTGCAGGGGAAGATTGACCTGGCCTACAATATATTGAGCAGCCATCATCATCCCAAGGGTCATCTGCCCGTCGATGACCGCTTTGGCGGCAATAAAGGAGATCAGGATGTTTTTTACCTGGTTGATAAATGACCCGCCTGCATCCTGGTATTGGGTAATAGCCAGCGAACGCATATTGACCCGGAACAGGCGTGCCTGAATATTGGCCCACTGCCAGCGCCGTTTTTTGTCGCTGCCCTGCAATTTTATCTCCTGCATCCCCTGGATCAATTCGATCAGGCTGCTCTGGTTTTCAGACAACTGCTGGAATGCCTGATAATCCACCTCTTTTCGTTTTCGCAGAAAAAGCACAATCCAGCCCACATAAAGCAGACTGGCAACCGTAAATACCGCGAAAATGAGGCTGTTGTACAGCAACAATACGACACTGAATACGATCAGGTTGATCAGGGCAAAACTGATCTGCAGGCTTGAACTGGTGAGAAACGTCTCGATCCGTTTCTGGTCATTGACGCGCTGGATCAGATCCCCCGACATTTTGGCGTCGAAAAAGCCGAGCGGCAGCCGCATCAGTTTGATCAGAAAATCGGTAACCAGACTGACATTGATGCGTGTACCGATAAAAAGCAGTATCCAGTTCTGGATAAAACTGACCAGGGTTTGGCTGCCAAAAAGCACCAGTTGAGCGATCAGGATCAGGTAAACGAAGTCGATATCCTGATTCTGGATACCCACATCGACAATGGACTGGGTGAGAAAGGGAAATATCAGTTGGAACAAACTGCCCAACAGCATACCCATTATCAGAATAATAAACTGACGGCGATAACGGGTCATGTAGTTGAAAAAAATACCCAATCCCCTGGTTTTCTGTGCCTCCTCCTGCAACTGTTGAAAATCAGGGCCGGGTTCGAGCAGCAGGACCACACCCCGGTTGCCGTCTGCCAGCCAGCCGGCCTCGAACGCAGCGCGGGTGAGTTTGAATTTACCGTCTGCCGGATCGGCAACCCAGACATGCCGGTTCGTCACCTTATACACTACGATGAAATGCCGCTGACGCCAGTGCGCAATACAGGGCAGAGGGGCGTTCATGAGTCCGGCATCTTCCCCCTCAAAAGGTATTTTGGTCGCCATGGTCTGGAAACCGATGCGCTCGGCGGCCTCGCTGATACCGAGCAGGGAAACCCCTTCGCGACTGATGTGCGATCGTTCCCGGAGATATTGCAGGGAATAATGGCGACCGTAATGCGCTGCGATCATGCGCAGGCAGGTGGGGCCGCAGTCCATAGCGTCCAGTTGGCGGTAGAAAGGGAATTGTTTCAATGCAGCACTGTTTATCCGGGTCGGGGTTCTCCAGGCGACCGGTTTTGTTCTGGCGCCAAAGATATGGGTACGATGCAATTTTTCTCTTCTGAGAGCCCACTGCCCCTTTTGCCACACCAGCAGAGGTTCGGAAAAAGCATCAAATGAGTATGGTTCAAAACCGGGGATCAGGTCATTTCAGCACGGTTATTACCCGATCCTGCACACTTGCAAGATGGAACAAGATTTCACGCTACATATATTTCATATTTGAAAACAATTGAAAGGGCGTATGCTGAAAACCCTGCCGGAAACGGCTGATCCGGAAAGTACAAACCGATACCTAAGAACGGGAAGTGGAACAAAACGGCGCACCCACCATGGAATTATCAGAGATGCCGGGAACATTAGAACCGGGTGTAATATTCACGCCTGGCTCTACCCGGGTTTGTCCGCCAGAAAATACATCTCGATTTCACCCTTGTACTTGGCGCTCACCTTGCCGCGATGCTCGTAGCGAAAGTGGTCTTTGGTGAGTTGATACGTCGATTCGGACACATTGATACGCCCCTTTTCGCCGTTGCTTTCCAGCCGGGCTGCGATGTTCACATCATCGCCCCATATATCGAAAGCGAATTTGGTATTGCCCACTACGCCGGCGATGACGGAGCCGCTGTGTATGCCGATTCGGATATCAAATGCCGTTTCTCCGGCAACCCTGCGCTTTTCCTTTTCGGTATTGATAAAGTCAAGGATTTCAAGTGCGCCTTCGACCGTGTGCAAGGCATGTTGCGCATCGGGTACGGGCAATCCGCCTACGGCGAGATAGGCATCGCCGATAGTCTTTATTTTTTCGATGCCGTGCTTGCTGAAAATCGTATCGATGGCCTGGAAATAGTAGTCCAGTTCTTCGATAAGCGCCTCCGGCGGCATGCGTTCGGCGATCCTCGTGAATTCCACAAAATCCAGGAAGATGATCGACACATTGTCATAACGCCGGGGTTTCACCTTGCCGTGCTGTTTCAATTCTTCGGCAATCTCGTCGGGTAGAATATTGAGCAAAAGCCGCTCGGATTTTTCTTTTTCCTGCTGCAACTCGCTGGTCCGCAACTGCACCTTCTCCTCCAGTTGTTCATTGGCCTCCTTCAGGTCGAAGAGCAACTGGGCATTGCTCTTTTGCATGTAGTACTTTTCCACGGCATGGTCGAGCGTATGCTTCAGTTCGGCCTGATCCCAGGGCTTGGTGAGGTATCGGTAAATATTGCAATTGTTGATGGCCTTGATGATCACCTCGACATCGCTGAAACCGGTAAGAATGATACGCACGATGCCGATATTCTCCGGCATCTTCCTGAACAGTTCCACGCCGGTGCAGAGCGGCATGCGCTGGTCGGAGATGACCACCGGCACCTCCTCACGCGCCACGATATCAAGCGCCTCGGTTGGCGAGGTGGTCGTCAAAACATTAAAATCCCGCCGAAACGCCGATTTGAAAACGATCAGATTATCCTCCTCATCGTCCACGTACAGTATGGTGGGCTTCTCCGGTATGTTCATCACAGTATGATTTATGCTTCTTTTAGTCGTTTAACGGCCTTGGGGAATGAATGTCCGGATTAAAAATCATTGCAGCCATCGACTCACTGATTCACCGGCAAATAAATGGTAAAAACAGAACCTTTTCCCTCTTCACTCTCCACTTCGATCCGGCCTTTGTGATCTTCAATAATGCCATAACTGATTGAGAGCCCCAGACCCGTGCCTTCGCCAACAGGTTTTGTGGTAAAAAACGGTTCAAACAGGCGGCGGCGCACCGCTTCGCTCATGCCGCTGCCAGTGTCGGCAATCGAGACAGCAACCTCGTTTTGTTCCGACAGGAACCTGGTGGTAAGGGTGATCACTCCCTGGTCTTCCATGGCCTGAAGCGCATTATTAATGATGTTCAGGAAAACCTGGTTGACCTTACCCGCTGCGCATTCCACCATAGGCAGTTCGCCGTAATCCTTGTGGATATCTGCCTTCTTCCTGATCTGGCTTTGGAGTATCTCCAGCGTGGAATCAAGCCCTTCATGCAAGTCAACGGTCTTGATCTCGCCTTCGTCGAGGCGACTGAAGTTGCGCAGGCTTTTCACGATACTCACGGTACGGTTGATCCCGTTCTGAATACTGCGAAACATTTCATCGCTGTCTTCAACTGTTTCGGCAATACGCCGGTGCAGTTTTTTGTCCACAATATTTTGAAGGGCGGCACGGTTATCGGCCTCCGGATCGAGCGCCAGGTAGACTTCAAGCGCCGATTTGAACTCATCGAAGTTTTGTCTCAGATTATTCACACCCACCGACACAAAGTTGATGGGATTGTTGATCTCGTGCGCCAGACCGGCAGTGAGTTGACCCAGAGAGGCCATCTTTTCACTATCCACCAGTTTGGCCTGCGCCATCTTAAGGTCGGACAGCGATTTCTCCAGGGCTTCTTTCTGCTGCATGACCTCGGCGGTACGCTCGGCAATTTTTTGCTCCAGTTGTTCGTATTGCAAGGCATTTTCAAGCGATACAGCCACCTGGCCGGACAAAAGTTTGAGAAACTGCACCCTTTGTTCGGTAAACACGCCGCTGTTCAGGTTGTTTTCGGCGTACAACATGCCAATCAGGTTTCCCTGGTGCAATACCGGCAGGCAAAGAACCGAATGAAGTTTCTTTTCCTTCACGACCGGATCAGCGGAAAAGCGGCCATCCACCTGTATGTCGTGCAACACCAGATCTTCCCTTGTGCGCACGACGTATTGCGTAACCGTTTCAGGTATATGCCGGTTACCCTTTAGAGGCGCCTTGACCCAGCTCTTTTCATCGGCGCTGTCTACCGAGCCCCTTGCCTCAATCAGCCAGTTGCCTTCCCGTTCAATGAGGCAGAAACCGTTTTGTGCGCCGGCATTTTCAACCATTACATGCATGAGCCTCGACATGATCTTGTCCAGCTGTATCTCTCCTGAAATAGCCAGTGCCGCCTTCATCAGGGAATGCATATCCATTTCAATATTACTTTGCGTACCCGAACGGGATATGGTGGCATCGATGCCGGTCCGGACACTCGTGTCTTTCAGGCCATACTTGTGGTCGAGCCAGTTGACCTTGGCCATCGCACCCCACTTCTGGTAGAGTCTCCGCGCTTCAAGCAAGTATTTTTTGCTTTGGTCGCGTTGGTGTTTTTCTTCCTGAAAACGCGCAGCGAGTTCATTGGCAAGGGCCTCATCGTTGATAAAGTTGTTCTCCTTTGCGGTCTTGATGGCAAGGTCGTACAAGTGCCGGGTATTGGAGATATCGCCATGCAGCCGGCCGAGTTCTGCCTCAACCAGATACTGTTTCGACAGGAAGTTTTCCGGTCCGCTTTTGGCGAATTTCCTGATGGTTTTGAGCAACTTCCTGGCCTGACCCAGGTGTTTTTTGCGTTGTGCAGCCGGGGCCGATTCAGCAGCCCGAATCAGGGTAAGGGCATAATAAAAATAGATCTGATGGACGTGGGGCGTCGCCAGTACGCTATCGATGATCGCAAAGCACTGCTCCCCGCTTTCCAGCGCTTCCGGTGTATTGTCGAAATAGTATTCGAGCACCATGCAGGTCATGTAATACACGCATAAGCCGCTGTAATCCTTGCCGTTAAGGTGCAGTTCTTTCTGGACCGTTTCATCGTAATACGGGCCGCGCAGCCTGGAGTTGACGACGGTATCATCCATCAGGTTGGAGACCGCTTGCCGGGGTATGTTCAGCCAGGTCAAACCTGTGTTTTGCTTTATCTTCAACAGTGTTGCCGCATAAGCATCCATTTCGGACTTGAGTTCTGCCAGCGGCCTGCCCATGTAATAATACGTGGAGTAGGCGTTGAAAATAGCGTACGAAGAAAACAGAAAGTCGCCCGTTTCCAGTCCTTTTTGATAGGCAGCCATCAGGCCTTCCATGGTGCTGCCAAAAGGCAGCCGCCAGGGCTGGATAAAACTGGAATTCAGGTAATGTACCTTCGAATAAATAGAAATGTTCCGGAATTTTTCCAGGAGTCGCACGGCGATCTCCCCGTACTTCAGCCCTTCGTCGAATTCCTGTGTGCTGCCGCACATCACCAGGCCGTAGGTAGCATAGGCGAACGCACTCTGGAGGTGGTTGCCATAGCGCACGGACAGGCTGACCTGCTTGAACACAATCAGCGGAAACAGGTTCTGCTTGGCAAAATAGGAGGCCGAGGCCGCATAAGGCATCAATTCCATGATGGCCGACACCCTGGGTTCTGTCATATCGGGCATCGCTACCAGCTGATCGGCGCTTTTACCACGCAGGCGCAACTTGGTACCGATCAGACTTTTCAGGATATGCAGTTTGTTGGGGTTTTCCGGAAAACGGGCGCCAAGCAGGCTCAGTATTTCCAGACTGGTCCGGAGCGCCTCCGCGTTCCGGGTGAGGGAGATATATCCCTGAATCTTGACCGTATAGGCCTTCACCCGGTGCAGCAATTCGGATGCCTTGTCGAATACCTCTGCCGTCAGGCGTTCCATCTCATCTACCCGGCCGCTGAGATAGGCGGCCTCAGCCGCTTCATTGCAGAGTTCGAGGGAAAGAGCGTAGTGATTCTGCCAGGAATGCTGCGGCAACAGATCAAGTCCGGCAGACATGTACCGGAATGCCGGTTGGTAGGCCGCGGCGTTCTTGGCCTTTTTGCCCGCAAAAAGATTGAGTTCGACGACCTGTATTTTTTCCTGTTCCTCCGTGATCAGGGAACTGCCCAGGTTATAGTGGGTAACCAGTTCAAATATGCGCTCCCGTTTTTCCTCCTCCGAAAAACTGTCGGACAACTGCCGGCCGATTTTCAGGTGCAGCGCTTTTTTGGAGTCGTCGTCCATCAGGATATAAGCCGCATTTTGCACCTGGTCGTGTAAAAAGCGGTATTCGCTGTTGATGGCCTGGTCCGATTTTGTAGATATCTCCGCCAGCCGGTAGGCATTTCCAACCGGTACGATCAAGCCCTCCGCAATGGCAGGACCCAGGGTCCGGGCGGTCGACTGCGTCGATTTTTCCCAAACGGTAGCCAGGGTATGCAGATCGAATTTATTGCCGATACAGGCTGCATACTGGCAGAGCCGCTGGGTTTGGCTATCGAGCAGCAATATCTTTCCGCGCATCAGTTCCACCACATTGTCTGTGATATTTCTGCCGTATATTTTTTCGATATCCCAAACCCAGGTATTTGAACCGAAGTCGAACACGATCAGTCCGTCGGCGTGCAGTGATTTCAAAAATTCGTTTACAAAAAACGGGTTGCCCCCGGTTTTTTGCTCCAGTAATGTTCCCAGCACTTCAGCCCTTGCCGGCGGACAGTGCAGGGTATCTGCCACCAGTTGGTTCAGTTCGCTTACTTCAAGCGGCTTAAGCGTTATTTCCCTGACCGTATCCTCCGCTTCTTTCAGCACCTGAATCGTTTTCATCAGCGGGTGCGTGGCATCCACTTCGTTGTCGCGATAGGCGCCGATAACCAGGAAGTAGGATGTTTCCTTGTCCAGCAACAGCAATTCCATCAACTTAAGCGAGGGGGTGTCGGCCCACTGCAAATCGTCGAGGAAAAGCACAAGCGGGTGGTCGGCGGTGGCAAGCGCCTGCACAAACTTCTGGAATACGAGGTTGAAACGGTTTTGCGCTTCGGAGGGTGGCAGGGTCACCACTTCGGGCTGCGCTCCAATGATCAGTTGAACTTCGGGAATCACGTCGATGATGACCTGGCCGTTGGGGCCCAGGGCATCGAGCAGGTCCGATTTCCATTGCGTCACCCGGGCGTCGCTTTCGGAAAGCAATTGCCCCAACAGGCTGCGAAACGCCAGGATCACGGCACTGTAAGGCGCATCGCGGTTGAACTGGTCAAATTTACCTTCGGTAAAATAGGCGCGCCGCGACACCACAGGCTTGTGAATCTCCCGGATCAGGGAAGACTTGCCGATGCCGGAAAATCCCGACACCAACAGCAGTTCCGCCTTGCCCTGGCCGGTATCGTCGAAACTGTCGAGCAAAAACCGGAGTTCCAGTTCGCGGCCGTAAAGTTTGTGGGATATATGGAAACGACCGGAAAAATCGGAGGCGCCTATCTCGAACCCGGGAATGTTGCCTTCCGCATCCAGCCGCTGGGCACAGGTGTCCAGGTCTTTTTTGAGGCCTCCGGCACTCTGATACCTGCGTTCCGGCGACTTGTCCATGAGTTTCAGCACAATAGACTGAAGCACAGGCGGGATGGCAGGATTGATCTCGGCAGGCGGCCTCGGATTGCGCGCCAGGTGGGCGTGGACCAGTTCTGCCGGATCATCGGAGGTGAAGGGCAGGCGGCCGGTCAACATCTGATAGAAAGATACCCCGAGCGAGTAAAAATCGGTGCGATAATCTACCGGTCTGTTCATCCGCCCGGTCTGTTCCGGCGAAAGGTATTGCAGGGAACCTTCGAGGTCCTGGTGACTGACGATACCGACGGTTTCCTGGGAGATCAGGACCGCTATGCCAAAGTCGATCAGCCGCACTTCTCCCGTCTGCGTATTCAGGAGAATGTTATCGGGCTTGATGTCCTTGTGGATGATCTGCTGGCGGTGCAATGCAGCAACGATATCCGCCAGGCGGCCGGCAATCGGGAAAAACTGTTTCAGGGGCATCCCGTTTTCGGGAATGAGGGTTTTCAAAGGCAAGCCGCCAAAGTCTTCCATAACAATAGCAACGCCTTCGCCAAACTCCTTGATTCCCAGTATTTTCGGAACACCGGGAAATGCCAGTTTGCTGACCAGTTCATACTCCCGCCGCAGTTTGACAGCCTCCGTCTCATGTTGCATCGCACCGGAAACAACCTTGAGGATTACAGCCTGCCCGTCTTCCTGCCTTACGGCATGGCAAATCATCTTTCCACCTCCGGAAAAAAGCACTTCCTTGATGTCAAACTCGGGAATTGATATCATCAGTCCTCAAATATCTGTAACGTTTCCTGTAATAGACGGCTTCAACCTGTCAATACTGAATGCTGCGTGAGATTTGGTCCAGCGGAATGTAGTTGAAGACCTTCAGGTTCTTTTCTGTCTCATGCAGATGCTGCAACAACTCCTCGTTCAATTTCCGAAGGGGCTCCTCTCCGGGTTTATTGAAAGCATAACGGACATCCTTGAGCAGTGTTACGTTCCGGGCGACAAAAAACATCTCGCGTTCGTACTTGTGCTTGAAAATATCCTTCCATTTGATCATGGCCTTGCGGTCGATGGGCGGGATATTTTTGCTGTCGGGCGGCGGCACCCGAATGATGAAGGGCATGTGGTTGATATTGATCGTGCTGTAATTGTAATGGTCGGCAGCATGGCCAATGGATAAATCCCAGATGATATTCGCGATCGCCATAGCCAGCAGGTTTTCATCAATCGCCTTGGTATGGAACTGAATCTTGCCATCCTCGTCTTCAATAAATATAATGTCGCCCGAAGGAAAGCCCGGCACATAGTTGCTCACGTAATTCGCCCAAACTTTGATATCCACAAACTCATCCTGCGGGATCAGTTCAATAACACTATAAACAAATTTCCGGATGCACTCAAAGTACGCCATCAGGAAGGTTCCGTAATCCGAATGGATTTGGCTCGGTGCGAGTTTCAACCTGAATTTCGGATAAGACGGATTCTCAATGGGGTTTCCCTTCGAATCCTCCGGCGGGTCATTGAGCATGCCGTGGTACCCATACAGGAAGAGCGTCATCAGGCCATCCGGACCGGCCGGCAACGCCGCATACGGCATGTAGTGGGGATTCTGTACCGGCGAGGTGGAGGAGTTGAGCACGTTGTAGTTGAGTTCCAGCGACAGTTCGAGGTGCGGCAGCAGCATGCGCAGCAGCACGCTGTCTTTGGGCAGCGCTGATTTGGAGATGGCATTGATGCTGTCGTAGGGAAAATGCAGGTTGGCGTGTGCCGAGAGGGATATCCGAAGCGAGGCGCCCTGCATCACAAAGTATTTGGCCAGTTCCCATGCCTCACCATCCTCAGGCGTCAGCATCAGTTTGTTGTTGGGGAAATAGATGGCTACTGCCTTGCGCTTTCCGTTCACCAGTTCGCCCTTGAACAGGGCCATGGTCGGCGCGCAATGCACCCCGGGGTAGGTTGTCATATCTTTCACCAGGGTAAAATCGGATACCCAGAATGTTTCATTCGGTTCCTTTTTCAAGAATTCGGCAAAAATCCTGAGTTTTTCGTTTTCAGGGCACTTCTCGGGTTTATTCAACTCATCTGAAATAAACTTGCTCAGAGACGTGTGCGTCAGGTATTCTTCGTACTGCTCATCGGAAAGGTATTCCAGCGAACGGTGGGTAAAAGCGTACCATGCTGCAACAGGCCAATAGGTTATGATCGTCAGAAAGTAGCGCAAGCCCGTGGTCATGTTCCATCTTCTGATTTCGTTTTTAGGCACGTGTACTACCCCGGGAGCAAAGCCGAAAGGATGGGAGGGCTGGGGTTGCGGCCAGGGGCCGCGACGCTCATAAAGGTAATCGGACTGGGGACGAACATTCGGAAGTGACATAATCAGTTTTCTATATTTGGTTAACAATGTTGTCTGTGTGTGCAAACCGGCAGATAGAGTATGCTCCACGCTGCAAAATGCAACTAAAGTATTATTCGAAAAAAAATGTTGCGAAGTTTTGATGTTTGCGGGGCAATTTAGCTCCGCCGACCGGAAAGAGGGGGGGAATAGAAACAGATTTCGTCGGAAAGGTATAAAATCTTTGGTATCGCTCTTTTCAAAATCAAATTTTCCACCATGCTAAACAAGGTACTTCATTCCCTGATTTTTATCAGTCTGTTCACGGCCGGCTTCACAAATTTGTCGGCTCAGACCATTTCACATGTCAGGCCGCAAAAGCCACAGGCGGAGCGATCGGAGTTTCCGCTCGTCGATATTTCATTTTATATGGGCATCCCCATCAATGCCTACGCCGACAATACCGACGCACTCGGATTCGGCCTCAAAGGCGCATTCTACATGCCTTTTAGTCCCCGTGTCCCGCTTTATTTCGGGATAGGATTCGGCGGCCTGATCTTCGGCAGCAACGGGCAGTATATCAACGAAAACCTGGTCATTTCCGCCGGAAGCACTGTCATAGGAACGATACCGGTCAACCTGGAAGCCCGCACCAACAACTGGATGCTCAACGGCTTGCTTTCGGTGCGCTACAAAGCGCCGCTGGAGTATGTGCAGCCTTATGTCGACCTCATCGGCGGCGGCAGTTACCTGTACACCCGGACGGTGCTGTACGACCGCTCCAACCGGGGCATTTTTACCACTAATGAAAATGACGAGATCAATTCCCGTACCCTGGAGTCTAGTTTTACGTACAACTACGGGGCAGGCGCGGGCTTTCTGATCCGCCTGGCCGATCAGGTGTACCTGAATGCAGGCGCCGCCTGGCTGAAGGGTGGCAAGGCCAAATATTTCGACAAGGAGCAAACGGCGCAATGGGATATCCAGTTTACCGGCTCCGGCAACTTCGATCCCAACAACCTCAATTCCGACGATGTGTCGCTGAACTATGCCGGCGAACCGAAAAAATCCACTACCGATATGATACAGGTCAACCTCGGGGTAACCATCAAGATTTTCTGACCATGCACATTCTTGTATTTGCAACCAATAACCCGCACAAGGCAAAAGAAGTAGAACAAATCCTCGGCGGCAATTACCAGGTAAAAACGCTGCGCGATATCGGTTGCCTGGATGACATCGCAGAAACGGAAGCCACGCTGGAGGGCAATGCCCTGCTGAAAGCCCGGTATGTCAAGGAAAATTTCGGTTACGATTGTTTTTCGGAAGATACGGGGCTGGAAGTAGACGCGCTCGGCGGCGAACCGGGCGTGCACACGGCCCGTTATGCCGGCGAACAGCGCAATGCTGCCGACAACATGAATCTCCTGCTCCGCAACCTTGACGGAAAAGAAAACCGGAACGCGCGGTTCCGAACGGTCATTGCATTGATTTTCAACGGGAAAGAAACAATAATGGAGGGCATTTGCGAAGGCCGCATCGCCACGGAGCAACACGGCACGGGTGGATTTGGATACGATCCTGTTTTCATTCCCGACGGGTATGAACAGACCTTCGCCGAACTCGGCGACGACATCAAAAACCGGATCAGCCACCGGGCCAGGGCAACAAAAAAACTGATGGAACTGCTGAACGGTTGATTTCGACATCCGTCGAAACCCTCCTGCTTTGGTCTGCCTGTCGGGGGTGTTTCATGATCCCCCCCGACAGGCAGCGTGGCCGGGTTCATCCCGAATTTACATGGAACTTGCCGACTTAAATATCCGGTTCCAGTTTATACCGTCCCGGATATTGCCGTTTTTGGTAGAGAACCAGATAAACAGCGGCTTGCCCACAATATGATCGGCGGGAACATAACCCCAAATACGCGAGTCTTCCGAATTGTGGCGGTTGTCGCCCATCATCCAGTAGTAATCCTGCTTGAACGTATAGGTATTTGTCTCCTGGCCGTTGATCAATATTTTCCCGTCGCGAACCGCAAGCGTATTGCCTTCAAAGGCGGTGATGATTCGTTTGTAAAAGGGCAGGTTGTCCAGGTTCAGGGGAGTGGTCACACCTGCTTTGGGGATGTAGATCGGGCCGTAATCATCCACCGTCCAGCCGCCGTAGCGTTTTGAATCGTTTGGAAAAACATACCCCGGATAACGGTCCTGAGGTACCCGTTCCACCTTAATATTCGAGCCGATGGATTTGATTTTTTCCACTTGTGCGTCGTCCAGGTTAAAATAGCCCTGGCTTGCCATTTTGCGATCCTGCTCACCGCTCAGTGAAACACCCCACTCTTCCAGTTTTTGCAGGTTGACTGCCGGCTCTACGTGGTAGAGGAACTGCCGATGTGTGGGGTTTTGGGCAGCCACACCGTTGATGTACAATTGTCCGCCTCGTATGGAAAGGCTGTCACCCGGAAGTCCTACGCAACGTTTGATATAGTGGTCTTTTTTATCTGTGGGACGCACGATTATGTCGACGCCGGGAGGAAGCGCGCCGCCTGTTTGCCGGCGCATCTGATAAATGTCGAGAAACCGGTCGGGCAGCGCAACCACGCTGTCGCCGGCGGGCCAGTTGAACACCACCGGTTCGTTGTGGTCGATTTTTTCAATGGCAGGCAGGCGGAAATAAGGCAGCGAAGGTTTCTTCAGGTACGATTCGCCGAGGTTGAAAGGCAGGCGGTTGTGCATCAACGGGAACTGGATCACCGTCATCGGCGTCCGTATGCCGTAATGGGCCTTACTGACGAACAGGAAGTCGCCCACCTTTAGTGTGCCCTCCATGGAAGGGGTGGGAATGACGTATGCCTCGATGAGGAACATCCGGATAAACGCAGCAGCAAACACGGCGAATATGATGGCTTCCGACCATTCGCGCAGTTGGGTCTTGCGCATAAAACCGTATTCATTCTCGAGTTTTTTGAGCGCCAGTTTGTCGTTTTTCTCCAGTGCTTCGTGGTGCAGGCGGTGGTACTCCCGCTCGCGTTCGAGGATTGGCCCATCATAGGTATCCTTGACGTTTGAGCCGATCATGAAAAAGGGAACCGGCGCAAAAACGACAGCCATAACGGATGTCCAGAATCCGTGTTTGCCAAAGGAACGCGCCAGGTCGATTACCATCCCGGCATAGATAAACAAATTGACGATCGGGAACAGCAGCCACAATGCGTACCAGGGTTTCCGGCCGATCATTTTGCACCATTCTACAGCAGCCAGACCCGGTACAAGGGCCTTCCAGCCCGGTATACCCGCCTTTTCAAAAAGTTTCATCATGCTCACACCGAGCAGGACATACAGAACAATAAGAAAGATCAGAACCGACATGAGATCTGTTATTGATATATGAGGGAATGGAATCAGGGGTATATCTAAGCACGGGCGAAGGTATCTTTTTGACTCAAGCCTTCGCCCGCACTTCGACCAGAATTTGATTTAATTCGATATAATCGTCGATTATTCTTCTCCTGCCTTGCGCTTTTTGCGGCGGGTTTTGAACATTTCCACGACTTCTTTCTCCTTGAGGAAGCCAAAATCCACAAACTGGGTGGATACGAATTTCTTCACGTCCTGGTAGTCCTTGGCCCGTTTGTCCGTAAATACGTGAAGCAGTTTATTCACATAATTCATCGACAGGTGCTCGACTGCCTGGTTGAACTGCTGGTTGCCGAACATTTTCATGTACACGCCAAATATTTTGGTCAGTTCAAAATAGTCGGCGTATTCGCGCTCGGTCAGGCCATTGATGAGCTGGGTGAAATAGTTCAGCACCAACAAACGCAGGCACTCGCTTTCCACGGAAAGTCCCTGGTGCGTGAGGTAAAACTCCTGCACGGCGTCGATGGCGTCGGGATGCACATAGCCAAGGCTGTGAATCTTGCCCGCGATCCGGTAATAGTCGGATATTTTATCCTTCCAGTTGGTATCGATAGCCGCCATCATGCGGTCGTCGTTGACCGATTTAATGCCCGGCGATTCATACAATGAAACGAGGAAGCCCAGGTATTTCTGGTCGAACTTTGGCAGCGAACGGCGTTCGCGTTCGAAATGGGTGGCAAAGGCCAGCCGGTCGGTCGGGTTCAGGTCTATGTAGTTGCCGTACATGGCCAGCATTTCGAGGTACTCATCGGTGCCCTGGAAATCCTTGTTATCCAGAAACCCCTTGATCTGTCCGTTCAGGCTTTCATTGTCGCCGCCGACTTCAAAACGCTTGAGCAAAAACTGGCGCAGGGCGGAGAAGTTGGCCTTCATTTCACCCAGCGTACTGGGGAAATCGGCAGAATAATACAGTTCATTGCGGAACTGGTTGGAATACCGGCGGTAAATATCGGCGCGTTCTTTCAGGTCGCGGTAGCGGTCGCTGTTCTGTTGCTGCAGGAAATAGCGGATGCGTTTGTTTTCCACCTGGGTCATCAGGTTGGTGATCCAGATGTCGCTGCTGAGCGCGAAACCGACGGAAATAGTCTGGCCGATCCGCTTTTTGAGTTGTTCGAAGTGAACACTTTTACAGATGGCCAGCAGGATATCCTTGAAATGGTCGTTGGGACGCACGTAGCGATATTGATCGCTGATCTCGCCGCGCAAGACGGCATAGCCCAATACCCTTGGCAGGTAAAGCCCTTCAAAGGGTGGTTCGAGCAGATATTTTTCAAATGTAACCAGTTGGAGCGGCGCTTCGGCGGCTACCTTGTGGTGCAACTCGGAAAGCATAGGCTCAAACTCCATACGAAGGTCGTTGTACAGATCGTCTTCTTCCTCCTCCAGGTATTGTTCGAGTTTGGGCGATTCCTGTATAGCGCCGGCAATCTCGTTCAGCCGGTTATAGTATTGCTCGTCTAGTGGTTGCATGGATATAAAAATTAAGTTGAGTAACGTGAAAAATTCGGCATCGGGTTTTAAACCGGTATGAACGGGCCTTAATGCTGTCCCGACTGAAAAAAGACCCGGTAAAGCCAACAAGGGCTTTACCAGGTCTTTTTATTCAATCTTTATCCTGAATACCGGAACAAATGTATGGGTTTGTCCCGAATATAGTACTTATGCGTCTTCAGATTTTTCTTCTTCGGCGGCAGGCGCTACTTCTTCAGCCACTTCGGCTGCGGCCTCGGCAACTACTTCCGGCGCTGCTTCGACAACGGCCTCAGCGGTCTCTACTACTTCTTCCACAACTTCCGGTACTGCTTCTGCAACGGTTTCTGCTGCCTCAACAACAGTTTCAGCAACCTCTGCTGCTGCCTCCGTAGCCTCTTCAACAGCGGGTGCTTCTTCAACTACCGGCGGAGCAGGTTTTGCTTTTACCTTGGCAACACCGTCAACTGCTGCGGTGAATTTGCGCTTGTTCTCGCTTGTCGCTTCGCGGCGGGCTGCAATACGCGCCTCTTTTTCTTCCATCCATTTGGCCAGTTTGGCGTCGGCCTGTTCCTGGGTGAGCGCACCTTTTTTTACGCCCAGATCGAGGTGTTTGCGCAACAATACGCCTTTAAAACGAAGTATGGCGCGAACAGTATCGGTAGGTTGAGCGCCGTTGAGCAGCCATTGGTAGGCACGGTCGCCGTTTAATTCAATGGTAGCCGGAACAGTCAGCGGATTGTAGGTGCCGATTTTTTCGATAAAACGGCCGTCACGGGGCGAACGGTTGTCGGCGATAACAATGTGATAAAATGGGGCGGCTTTGCGACCTTTACGCTGCAGACGAATTTTTACTGACATGGTAAATGTTGAAAATTTTAATGAGAAAAATGCTCGCCCGATTACTTGCCTTCAGCAACACCGGGCTTTTCGAGGGCGCAAATGTACGAATACCTTTGTCAGAAAACCAAACATCATTCGTTTTTCCAGATTTTTTGCCCCCCGAATTCCTGAAAAATTTTGCCGCTAACCAAAACTATCCCTTAAATGAATCTCCTTCGGTCCTGCATTTTCCTGTTTGCTTGCATCCTGCTGCCGATAACAACCGGCGCTCAGACGGCTTTTTTGTCGGGCATTATCAACCACTACGCCAGCGTCACGGCGCTGGACACTTGCCTCGGCAAACTTTTGGTGAGCGACACGGCCGGTTTCAAGCCCGGGACTTCCGTCCTGCTCATCCAGATGCAGGGTGCAGAAATCGCCTCCGGCAATAATGCGCTTTTCGGCAGCATCACAACACTCAACCAGGCGGGTCTGTATGAACGCGCCCTGATCGATTCCGTCAGTTCAGACGGATTATGGCTGCACAACAAGCCGGTTCATATATATGACGCCGCAGGAAAATGGCAAGTGGTCAGCATACCTCAATATGCCGACGCGGTCGTGACCGACACCCTTCGCCCCCAACCCTGGAACGGCGAAACAGGCGGTGTGCTGGCATTTGAAGTGAGCGGCGCCCTGACCCTGAATGCCCCCGTGCTGGCAACCGGCGCCGGATTCCGCGGGGGCGCCCCCTTTGTTTCAGCGGTCAACAACTGCAATTTTCTGGTGCCTGAAACCGCCTATTTTTATGCCGCCGGCAACTGGCGCGGTGCGCCCAAGGGGGAAGGCATCGCGGAAATATTGACCGGCAAGGAGCTGGGGCGCGGACCGCAGGCCAACGGCGGCGGCGGCGGAAACGACCACAATTCGGGCGGTGGCGGCGGCGGGAACATCGCAGCAGGCGGAACAGGCGGCGATAATGACGAGCCGAGCAGCCTGGGCTGCGACGGCTACTATCCCGGAATAAAAGGCTATGCCATTCCCGGCACACCCGACCGTATTTTTATGGGCGGCGGCGGCGGCGCGGGCCATGCCAATAACAACCTGCTCAGCGGTGGTGGTCACGGCGGCGGTATAATTTTTATAAAAGCCGGCGCCATAGACGGCGCGTCCCCGCTGATCGAGGCAAACGGGGCCGACGCCCCGGCATCCAACGGCGACGGCGCGGGCGGCGGCGGCGCAGGCGGAACCATCCGGCTCGAAGCGGGTTCGGTTGCCGGTAACCTTGCCGCGACAGCCCATGGCGGCAGGGGCGGCAACACCTTCAACAACAATCAAAGCAGGTGCTTCGGGCCCGGTGGTGGTGGTGGCGGCGGGCGCATCCTGACCAACCAACCGGGCATACCGCCGCCGCAGGGAGGGTCGGCAGGCCTGATACAGGGCTCTGTAAACGGTTGCAACGGCACCTCCGGCGCAGCATCGGCAGGACAGGCAGGCATGGTGGAAACCTTGCCCGTTTTTCCCGCCGGCGATGTGCCGTTTCTGCTCCCTGAAATCATTGTTCCGCCGCAACCGACGCTGGTCTGCGCAGGTGAACCTGCCGTATTTTCCGTGCAGGCCAACGGGGGCGACTGGTCGTACCAATGGCAGGTGAACGCCGGCGCGGGATGGATCAATGTCGCGGGTCCGGGATTTGCAGGGTTTGACACGAATACCCTTTTGCTGCAAAACACATCGCTGAGCCAAAGCGGCCTGCTTTTCCGCTGCATTGTTCAAAAAAGCGGCTGTTTTTCCGTTACCTCTACAGAAGCGCTGCTGACTGTAGAAACCGTGCCCGTCGCCAATTTTTCCTACACTGTACTGGCGGGTGGACTGATCCAGTTTTCCAACCTCAGCCTTTATGCAGACGGCTACTTCTGGGATTTCGGCGATGGCAGCCCGGCGACAGACAGCGTTGATGTGTCGCACCAATACACACAAAGCGGCGTCTACACCGTGACGCTTACGGCAAACAACCCCTGCGGCGCCTCCGTGCTGCAGGTAGATATCCAGGTGCTTTTGTCGGGAACAGACGAGGCAATTGAAAGGATTCTTGACCAAGTAAGGGTGTTCCCCAACCCGGCTGCCGGCCATTTGATTTTGGAATACCCGGCAGCAGCCGGGCCACTGCTCGACGTTCAGGTATTTGATGCCACAGGAAAGTGCCTGTACGATCAAAACCCGTCCGAGACAGGCAACGTTGTGCCCCTTGGCGACTGCCCTTCCGGCGTCTTGCTCGTCAGACTGACCTTTTCAAAAGGTGTGGCGACCAGGGTTGTGGTAAAACGATAACCGGCACAGGCAGCATCCGTTTGTCTTTTTTAGTCTTAAGGTCATGATTTTTAACTTGATAAATCCGCCGGAGATTATGTTTGTCGTATGCAACAACTACTGAAATCCCTGTTGTTTTGCTGGGCTGTTGTCTTGCCGGCCTGTGCCGCCGCACAGACCAACGAAGGCACCGAATTCTGGTTCGGATTTATGCACCACCACGACCCCGGACAAAACCAGATGGTCGCCATGATCACTTCCAAATACAATACATCCGGGGTGATCAGGATGCCCGGGTATAACTGGGAGCAGACCTTCTCCGTTGCAGCCAACTCGGTTACGATTGTCAGTCTGCCCGCCAATGCTGAAAGCACCAACTCGGAAGTGCTGGAAAAACGCGGCATACAGGTGGTGACCCAACTCCCGTCGTCGGTTTATATACACCAGTACTTTTCCATGCGCTCGGAAGCCACTGTCGTGCTGCCGGTCAGTTCGCTGGGCGACGAATATTTTGTGATGACCTACAACGGTTATCAGGAAGGGGGCGTTTACCCGTCCGAATTCCTCCTCGTCGGGCTGGAAGACGACACCGAACTCACCGTTACCGTGAGCGACAAGACCAAAGGCGGCAAGGCCGCGGGGGAGACATTTGGTATCACCCTCCAGGCAGGCGACACTTACCAGGTGCAAAGCCTGCTGGGCACCACGGGCGACCTGACGGGTTCGTACGTAAAAGGCAACAAGAGATTCAACGTACTGTCGGGGTGCCGGTGGACGCAGATGCCTGTCGGTTGCTTTTATCGCGACAACCTGCTGGAACAGATGTACCCGGTCGCCACCTGGGGCCGGCAATTTGTGACAGCCCCGTTTGCACACATGCCATACGACGTCTTCCGTATTCTGGCTGCAGAAGACAATACGGAAGTAACCGTGCAAAGCGCGGGCGGGACGCTCCAGTACACCCTTAATTCAGGAAAGTTTGTGGAGTATAAACGTTCGGAAGCCACGTACATCAGCGCCAGCCGTCCGATCGCCGTTATGCAGTATTTGATCGGAAGCAACTGCAGCGGCTATTCCACCGGCGATCCATCTATGGTGTTGCTGAACAGTGTAGAGCAGATACGGGATACCGTAACGCTGTACAACTCCTCTTTTGAAGACATTACGGAAAATTACATCGCCATCATTACCAAAACGAGTGACGTCCCCCTAACCACCTTCGACGGGCAACTGCTTCAAAACACCAATGCCGTCATTGCGCCGGCCGGACCGAACGACGCTTTTTCCTATGCCATCCTGAGTGTCAATACCGGCGCCCACACCATTATTTCCCAAGGATGCGGGGTGATTGCAATGGCCTATGGATACGGATACGTCGAGTCCTATGCCTATGGCGGCGGGGCAAGTTTCAAACCCCTGAATGCCAAAAGCCTTATTCCGGAAGGAGGTTGCCTGAACGACACGCTCGACTTCAATACGCAACTGCCCGAGCCGCGGTATTCTTTTCTTTGGGATCTGGGCGACGGCACATCATCTACAAAGGCGTCTTTTTCACACGTTTATACCAGCCTGGGTACCTTCAAGGTTACCCTCTACCTGACCGACAACTGCCTGAACCTGCACGACACGCTGACACGCGACGTATTGATCACGCTGCGTCAGGCAGCAACCATATCCGGAGACCCGGAACTTTGCGAGGGCGGCACGATCCAGTTGGGGGTGACCGATTTGCCGGGAGCGCGTTTTGAATGGACCGGGCCCGGAGGATACTTTTCCGAAGCACAATACCCGGTGATCGGCAATGCCGTGCCGGCTCAATCCGGGCCATACAGTGTCATCGGGATTATATCAGGCTGTGCCACATATCCTGCCACGGCAGTGGTGCAGGTCTACCCCACCCCGCAGCCGGAACTCGGAAGCGACGATATTTTCTGCCCGATCGACGACCCTGTTGACTCGCTGCCCGTGCTTTATCCGGGCAACTATTCGGCCTATCAGTGGCAGGACGGCTCGAATGCCCCGGTGTACTACGTACAGGTAGAAGGGCTCTACCGGGTAATTGTCACAGACGAAAACGGATGTATTGCCGCGGATTCGGTCTATATCCGGGAAATTTGTCCCACCCTGTACTACATTCCCAACGTATTCAGCCCGAACGACGACGGCATCAACGACCTGTTTGAAATTGCGGGGCGCGACATTCAATCCATACACTTGTCTGTCTACGACCGCTGGGGCGGACTGATGTTCGAGTCCGATGAGGTCAATGCCCGCTGGGACGGGAAATACAGGGGCAAACCCGTCAACCCGGGTGTATATACCTGGGTGGCACAGATTGGCGGCTTCTACAAGGACGGAACGACCTTTGCCAAAACGGAATACGGGTCGGTGACGGTGGTGCGTTGAAAGCGAACGCTGCGCTGTTACTGTATAAACACAAGGGGTTCTGCCACGAGTAACTTTGTAAATATGGTCTTAAAATTCAATTCCGGTTCAAATAATACGCAGCAGGCGCCCTCATAAATAATGCGGCTTTAAATTCAGCCCGCAGCGGATTACCTTTGCGGCTTCTTCCGGCGGACCCAAGTTCGCATTTCCATATATGCAGAAAATTCTCATCCTCGATTTTGGCTCGCAATACACCCAGATCATTGCCCGGCGTGTGCGCGAGATGAACGTCTTTTGCGAGATCGTTCCTTTCAACAAACTTCCCGAACTCACGCCTGATATTCGGGGCGTTATCCTGTCGGGAAGCCCTTTTTCCGTGCGCTGGCCCAATGCCCTGCGACTCGACCTCAACCTGATCGCCGGCAAGGTGCCCCTGCTCGGCATTTGCTATGGCGCGCAACTGATGGCAGATTTTTATGGTGGCGAAGTAGGCCAGTCGGAGAAACGCGAGTACGGCAAGGTGATGCTCCAGCACCATGCCCCGAACGATCCTTTTTTTGCCGGCATATCCAAGCGCTCGCAAGTGTGGATGAGCCACAGCGATACCATCATGCGGCTCCCGGAGGGCTTCGAGGTGCTCGGCAACTCCGAGACGATACCTTATGCCGCATTCAAGTCGACCAACGGCCATTTTGCCGCACCGGTCTATGGCATTCAGTTCCATCCCGAAGTCTACCACAGCCTCGAAGGCTTTGAAATACTGAAAAATTTCGTGCTCGACATCTGCGGCTGCGCCGGCGACTGGACGGCGGCGCATTTCGTTGAAGAAACTGTCGAAGCCCTGCGCAAGCAGATCGGTCGCGAAAAGGTCATCATGGCGCTGTCGGGTGGTGTAGACTCTACGGTAGCCGCCACCCTGCTCCACCGGGCAATCGGCGACCGGCTGTTTTGTTTCTTCATAGACAACGGGCTGTTGCGAAAAAACGAATTCACCGAGGTGCTCGACTCCTATCAGCACATGGGATTGAATATTGAAGGGGTCGATGCGAAAGAGCGTTTTTACACGGCGCTCAGCGGCGTTACCAACCCGGAGGAGAAACGCAAGATCATCGGCAAACTTTTTATCGAACTGTTCGAAGAAGAATCCGAAGCGCATCCCGATTTTCAGTGGCTCGGGCAGGGAACGATCTACCCGGACGTGATCGAATCGGTGAGCGTCCACGGGCCGTCAGTAACCATCAAGAGTCACCATAATGTAGGCGGACTACCGGAAAAATTGAAACTGAACATCGTGGAACCGCTCCGGATGCTGTTCAAGGATGAAGTGCGGCGCGTCGGCAAAGAGCTCGGCATACCGGCCGATATCCTCAACCGGCATCCGTTCCCGGGCCCCGGCCTCGGCATCCGTATTTTGGGCGATATCACCCCGGAAAAAGTCAACATGCTGCAGGAAGCCGATGCGATCTATATCGGCAAACTGCGCGAGCACGGCCTGTACGACCAGGTCTGGCAGGCCGGCACGATCCTCCTGCCCATCCAGTCGGTCGGCGTGATGGGCGACGAACGGACTTATGAAAAAACGGTCGCCCTGCGCGCCGTGAACAGCACCGACGGCATGACCGCCGAGTGGAGCCGCCTGCCGTACGACTTCCTCGCGGAAGTGAGCAGCGAGATCATCAACAACGTAAAAGGTATTAACAGGGTGGTATTTGATATTTCCACCAAGCCGCCGGCAACGATTGAATGGGAATAACGGGTTAGGATACATAAACGACGAGATCATGGCTACCACCATCCCGAGGATCAAAATTTGTTGTATCAGCAGCGTTGAAGAGGCCAGGACGGCGATTGCCTTCGGCGCCTCGGCGCTTGGGCTGGTGGGGCACATGCCCAGTGGTCCGGGTGTCATCTCTGACGAATTGATCGTGGAGATTGCCCGGCAGGCGCCGCCGCCGGTCGCGACATTCCTGCTGACCAGCGAGACCGGCGCACAGGCGATCATCCGGCATCAGCAACGGGTAAAAACCAATACGGTTCAGATCGTCGATGCGTTGGAATCGGGCACTTATGCCGAAATCAGGGAGGCTCTGACGGGAATAAAGATCGTCCAGGTCATCCACGTCACGGGTGAGGAAAGTATCGACGAGGCGCAGCGGATTGCACCCCAGGTCGATGCCCTGCTGCTCGACAGCGGCAACCCCAATCTCGCCGTCAAGGAACTGGGTGGCACCGGGCGCACGCACAACTGGTCGCTCAGCCGGCGCATCGTAGAGTCTGTACCGGTGCCGGTATTTCTGGCGGGTGGCCTGCGTCCGGAAAATGTTCGGGAAGCGATTGAAACCGTGCAGCCTTTTGGTCTGGACCTGTGCAGCGGTGTGCGGACAGGCGGGCGCCTCGACCCGGAAAAACTGGAGCGTTTCTTCGGTGCAGTCCGCAGCATTTGACATGATCCGGCGCATCGGCCACCGAAAAACCTTTCCGCACCATCTGCCGGTATCACACAACGGATTTGCAATTCCGGCGTACAACCTTACTTTTGTCACTTCAAGCATCGAAAACGGCTAACCGGCCGTTTACCGTGAAATGCCCAACATGAAGATTTATACCCGGATACTCCTGCTGCTGCCCCTGTTCCTGCCTGCCGGCTGCTACACCCTGAAGGGCATATCGATCGATCCGCGTGTCAATACCTTCTCGATCGATATTTTTGAAACAGTGGCCAACAACGCGCCTCCCACCATCGGCGTTGATTTTACGGAACGGCTGAAAGATAAAATGCGGTCGGAAACGCGGCTGCAACTCAAAACACAGGACGCGGATGTGCTGTTTTCGGGTAAAATCATTGACTTCAGGGTCGTTCCGGTAGCGCCCAAACCGGGCGAACTGGTGGAACTGAACCAACTTGTCGTAGTGATACAGGTAAGCGCTGAAAACCTGAAGGATGAGAAAATTGAATGGCCCAAAGAAAAGAGTTTCAGCCATTTTGCCGAATTTTCGAACCAGACAGACCTGTTGAGCGTGCAGGACCAATTGCTGCAGCAAACCATTTACCCGCAACTGCTCGAAGATATTTTCAATTATTTTTTCAACAACTGGTAAACACCCGCTTTGACACAGGAACGACTGCTCAAATTACTGGACAACCCGGAATTATTGTCTACCATCTCCTACGAGGAGTTGAAGACATTGGCACTGTCGTATCCTTATGCGCACAACCTGCGCTACCTGCTGGCACTCAAAGCCCGCGATGAGCAGCACCCCGAAGCAGAGCGCACGCTGGCAACGGCTGCCGCATACAGCCTCGACCGCAGGCATTTATACCTGCTTGCCGCACCCAAACTGATTGCTCCGCAGCCGGTAGCCGTCGCTTTTGAGGAGGCCGTACTCGAACTAAAGCCACTGGAGACCCTGCAACGCGAACTAAAGGCGCTTGCTCCCCAGGCACGTCGCGAGCAGACAGAAAGGCAGCAGCCTTTTACCCCCCCGGCGCCTGCACCTTCCGTACCCGAGCCGGAACCAAGTGAGCCAAGTGTCTCATCCCCTCCTGAAACTGTCGAGGAAGCCCCTGCTTTGGTGTTGGAAACCGAACCGGATGCCCCCCGACCTGCCGTTGCTCAACAGATTTATCAGCCTTTTGCCATATGGATAAGTCGGTTCAGCCCTCCAACCCTGGAGCAACCCGCCCGGCAGGAGACCGAAACAAAACAGGAAGATGCTACAGAAACGGAATCCCCCCCTACCCTTTCCGCCCTGCAACTGGCAGAACGGAGTGTCGCCGAAAACCGGGATGTGATTTCTGAAACACTGGCCAAATTACTGGCCAGGCAGGGATACCGTGAAAAAGCAATAAATATGTACGAGCGATTGCGTTTGGCAATTCCTGAAAAAAGCGCGTACTTTGCGGCCGAAATTGAAAAACTTAAAAATAAATAAAGATGTTACCTACTCTTGCGGTATTGATTGCGTGTGTAAGCCTTCTTTTAATGGCAGCCATTCTGGTCCAGAATCCCAAAGGCGGTGGTATTGATGCCACGTTTGGCGGTCAGGCCCAACAACTGTTTGGAGCAGCCCGCTCTACTGATTTTATCGAAAAAGCAACCTGGGTACTGGCCGGTGTGTTGGTAGCGCTTTGTGTTCTGGCGGTACTGACCGTTGGTTCGGGCGGACCGGCAGCGCCGACGGATATTCCGCTGCAATCGCGCTGATTTATTGCGATCCAGGCCCCGCCGGGAATGAGTTTATTGTCATGGGCAATTGTTTCATTCCCGACGGGGCTTTTCTTTTTTCGGACCATGTGTTTTCGTGGTGCTGGCACCGTTTAGGGTACCGCCGGCTTTAGCCGGCGCATAACAGGTATCATCAGTTTCAACCGGTGCCTGATATAATTTCGCCGGCTAAAGTTAGCGGTGCTTCGCGCCGGCTAAAGCCGGCGGTACCTGGAGCCGGCGGTACCTCGCGGCGGTACCTTATACCTTACTGATGATCATACCGGTCGAGCCCCAGCGACTGCACAATAGCAATGAGTTTTTTCCCGTAATTTTTGTCTGTGGCGTACCCTGCCTCCGCCAGTCCGTTTGCCCAACTCCGGTAATCCGTTCTGCTGAAGGAAAACAATTGCCGGTAGCGGGATTTATTTTTCAAAAATCGGCTGTGCGCCTGAAAACTGCCATAGGCGCTTCCATACCGCACGAAAAAGTCCTTGTGCGAGTCGTCGGTAAAATTGACGCAATGCCCCTTTTTACAACTTTTGGAAAAGCACTTGATCCCGAAATGGTTATTGGCCGTCACAGCCAGTTTGCTTTCGCCGGCATCGCTTTCCAGTAATCCTTGCGCCAGGGTAATACTGGCCGGTACGCCGGAAGCGTGCATTTCTGCCACAGCCAGTGGCGCAAACCGTTCCAGGTAGTCCCTGCATTTCGCCAGGCGATTGCGCACCTCCGTCCGGCCTACTTTGTTCCGGTCGGCAAAAGCAGGATCTATGGCAAAGGTGACATTGCTGAGTGCGTCCGGAGACAGCACAACGGGCTCTTCCGGAAGAAGCCGTTCGCTGCGGGGTTTTTCTACGGAAAAGTCGAACAACGCAGCCCGAACGCGCCCGCCTTCCGGCGCTTCTATGGCATCAAAATCGCTGTCGGAGCCAAACACGATGGAAATTTTGTCCGACCAAACGAGGTATGTCAGAGCGGTCAGCATCAGTAGTTTCCAAAGCACCTCCTCGCGAAACAGTTCGAATCTGATCTGTTCGGATGATGCTACCCCGTCTTTATTGTAACTTGCCTGATAATAATTAGCCATAGCCTGAATAGTTAAGTGAACAAAATGAAACAATTAGGTAGGTTGGTCGATCTATGAAAAGCCCTGGGAGCGACTGATCAACAATACCAATAAAGAATGACGGCTCAAATATAAAACAGATAGTTTTATATTTAAAAACTTTTTGTTTTATATTTTTGATATTTTATTTTACCGGTTTGGCAGACAGAAAAAATTTGAAAACCGACTTTCGCGGGTTTATCCTTTGTTATGAGAGGAAAAATCTATTTTTGCGCCATTCGTGTACATTTTACAAATAGCCAACGGCGAAAAGCGGGTTTCGTCCTGAAATTTTGCACTAGCCATAGCATCAAGCCGAAACATGGTCATTATTGCCGATTGCGGTTCTACTAAATCTGACTGGCTGCTCATCCACGGTGAGCGGAACCAGCAACTCGAGAACACCGTTGGGTTCAGCCCCTTTTTCCATACCACTGCCGAGATCAAGTCGATCCTTGATACACAGTTGTTGCCTAAACTGAAGGCCAGCGAAGTAAAGGAGGTGTACTTTTACGGTACCGGAATCCACGATGACCACCGGGCCGAGATCGTTGCCGCTGCCCTGCGCGCTGCATTTCCCAACGCCGCAGTCGAGGTAGAACACGACCTGCTGGCAGCAGCCCGCGCGACCTGCGGACGCAATGCGGGTATTGCCTGCATCCTGGGTACCGGTTCCAACAGCTGTTATTTCGACGGCGAGACCATACTCGACAACGTACCCTCGCTGGGATGGCTGCTGGGCGACGAAGGCAGCGGAACGCATCTTGGCAAGGCCCTGTTGCGTGCCCGTTTCTACCGGGAACTCCCCTCTGACCTCAATACGGCCTTCGATGCCGCACATACGGAAGGGCTGGACAGCATTAAAGACCGTATCTACGAAAAAGGCGCCAACAGATACCTGGCGACCTTTACGCGTTTTCTCGGCGATAATGTTCAGCATCCGTTCATTCAAAACCTGATAGCGGGCTGTTTGGGCCAGTTTCTCGATCGCCACGTGAGCAAATACAGCGGGTACCAGCAAGTACCCGTGCATTTTGTAGGCTCTATCGCCCATCATTTCCAGGATGTGCTGCTCAAGTGCATGGAAGATCGAAAGATGAAACTGGGCGTCATTGTCCGCAAGCCAATCTATCCTCTTGCAGACTACCATTTGCATCCATCTGAATAAGCATCCTTATGATAAAAGAAATAAAGCGTATCGCAGTTTTTACTTCCGGTGGCGATGCGCCAGGCATGAATGCTGCTGTGCGCGCCATTGTACGCAATGCCTTTAACAACGATTTGCATATCTACGGCATCATGCGCGGTTATGAGGGCATGATCGACGGCAATATCAAGCGCCTGGAGACGACCGATGTAAGCAACATTATCCACCGGGGCGGCACGATCCTGAAAACCGCCCGCAGCCAGCGTTTCATGACGCCGGAGGGCAGGAAAATGGCCTATGAGAACCTGATCGACAACGATATCGACGGCCTCATCGCCATTGGAGGAAACGGCACCTTTACCGGTGCGGTAAAGTTCATGGAAGAATACCCGGACATACCCATAGTCGGACTGCCCGGTACCATCGACAATGACCTTTTCGGCACTGATTTCACCATCGGGTTCGACACGGCCGTCAACACGGCCGTACAGGCCGTCGACAAGATCCGCGATACCGCAGATTCGCACAACCGCCTGTTTTTTGTCGAGGTGATGGGGCGTCATTCGGGCTTTATCGCGCTTCATACCGCCATTGCAGGCGGAGCAGGCGGCGTGCTGATCCCGGAAGAGGAGTTCTCGCTGGAAGATGTGGTCAAACTGCTTAAACGCGGCGCCAAACGCTCCAAACTTTTCAGTATCGTCATTGTGGCAGAGGGCAACCAGATGGGTACGGTATACGACATCGCCAAAAACGTGGAAGAGCAAATCAGTTTCTACGACGACATAAAAGTCACCGTGATCGGACACCTGCAACGCGGCGGCTCTCCCTCGTCGTTCGACCGCGTTCTGGCGAGCGTCCTGGGTTTCGGGGCTGTAGAGGCACTCATGGCGGGCAAAACGGGCGTGATGGTTGGCATGCGCAACAACAATGTGCACAACACACCCTTTACCGAGGCTATTGCCAAAAACAAACCCTTAAACAAGGACCTGCTGCGCATGGCGCATATACTGGCGCAATAAACAACAGCACTTTACTTACAACAATTTCACGACTTTTTTATTTACTGTCCGTCGCCATGTCCGGCCGTTCGGGAGGTCATTTTGTCGTCAAATAGCACCTTTTGCTTTAAAAGATATGGCCGGACGGTAAATAAGCCGAATGTTTTAAGCACGCGGTATATTTGTCCGCTTGTATTCATTAGTATACTAACGAAAATCTCCGTTATGAAGTTATTGTTCTACTCCTTACTGTGCTGGCTTCCCGCCGCAAGTCTCGCCTTTCCCCAAGGCCAAACGAACGGCGATCCGTTGCCTGTTCGCGAAACGATTTTTTACGCCCAGGAAGGCAATCCGGACTGGCTGGTTATCCGGGAAGGTGTACAGATCACCGCCGAAGACCTGCTGCGGTCGCACCATTCCGACCTGGGGCTTTCAGACCAGGATGCCCTGCTGGAATACCGCACGGATACCGACGAACTCGGCTTTACCCACCACCGCTACCAGCAGTACTACAAAGGGGTAAAGGTTGCGGGCGCCGAATTGCTGATCCATGAGCAAAACGGCTACGTCAAAACCCTCAACGGCAAACTGGTACGCGGCCTCCAGGCACAAATCCCAAGCGGATTGACGGCACAGGAGGCCATCGGCAAGGCCCTGGCGCATACCAATGCCCAGCGTTACATGTGGGAATCGCCCGAAACAGAGGCCCTGCTGCGTCAGGTACGGAAAAACCCGGCAGCGACCTTTTACCCCCAACCGGAACTGGTGCTGGCCAATCCTAACGAAGCGCAACGCCCCGAGGGCTTTGTAGCGGCATGGACGTTTGAGGTGTTTGCACAACAGCCGCAGTCGAGGAAACAGGTATTTGTCCGCGTAACCGACGGTACCGTCATACAGGAACTGGAGTTGCTGCACGACCAGAACACACCCGGCACAGCCATCACCAAATACAGCAACCAGCGCGCCATCATCACCGATTCGCTTTCGGATGGCAATTTCCGGTTGATGGAAACCACGCGCGGCGGTGGGGTTTGGGCATATAACATGAACAAGAGTACCGATTTTGCCAATGCGACTGACTTCCTTGATACCGATAATATCTGGAACAACGTAAACGTCAACCAGGACGAGGCCGCCACGGACGCCTACTGGGGCGCCGAGATGACCTACGACTACTACTTCCAGGAGCATGGACATTCCGGTATTGACGGCAACGACATGCCGCTTATCTGCCTGGTACACTTCAATGAAAACTGGGTCAATGCCAGCTGGACCGGCGACTGGGCACAATTCGGCGACGGCAACTCCAGCTATTCTCCCCTCACTTCACTGGACGTCGTGTCGCATGAATTCACCCACGGCGTAACCGGCAATACAGCCGGCCTGATCTACCAAAACGAAAGCGGCGCCCTCAACGAATCGTTCAGCGACATCTTTGGCGCTGCCGTGGAGTTCTGGGCAACACCCGAACAGGCAGACTGGCTGGTGGGCGAGGATTTTGCGCACAACAGCTCCAATATCTTCCGGAACATGCATAACCCCAAAGCATACGGCGATCCGGATACGTATAAAGGCGAAAACTGGAAGACCGGAACGGCCGACAACGGAGGAGTACACAGCAACAGCGGAGTACAAAACCGCTGGTTTGTCCTGCTTACCGACGGCGGCACCGGCACCAATGACAATGACGACGACTATGTGGTGAACGGCGTAGGCCTCGACACTGCCGCCGCCATTGCTTTCCGCAACCTGAAGTATTACCTGGTTCAGAGCTCCAAATACGCCGATGCGCGACTGGGTTCGCTGCAGGCAGCACTCGACCTCTACGGCCCGTGCTCCTCCCCGGGTTATATCGAAACGACCAATGCCTGGTATGCCGTCGGTATAGGAGATCAATTGTACTACTACGACCTGAACCTGCTGGACATCACCGGGCCGGCGCCGCTGACCTGCCACCTCACCGATACCGAGTACATTACAGTCCGGTTTAAATACAATGACTGCAGTACGACCATACCGGCAGGTGGTAAAATTCCGATGGCGTTCATTATCAACGACGGCGTTGAAGTCTGGGATACCCTTACCCTCACAGCGCCGCTGTATTACGGCGACACGATCAGTTTCAAGTTCAACGTTCCGACCGATGCATTTGCGACACCGGGCGTTTACAAGATCCGCTGCAAAACCGGACTGTCAACCGACCTGAATATCAAGAACAATGAGACGAAAGTGGTGGTGGAAAGCATTCTGGATCAAAATGTCGATATCAGCCTGCGCGATGTCGATGACCTGCAATCCGGCTGTTTTCTCGGCTCGGAAACACCCAAACTGGAAATAGGGTATTTTGGCTGCGATTCCATCGCTGCCGGCGAAGAGGTCACGGTGTTTGTCAGCCTTAACGGCAGCGCTCCGGTCAGCGAAGTGGTTCAGATACCTCAAACGCTGCATTTGGGCGAATCCTTCCTTCATACCCTTTCCACGTCGTTCGACTTCTCCGCAAACGGACCTTATTCCGTCGATTCATGGGTGACCTACGATCCGGATTTCCTTAGCGGCAACGACAGCCTCAATGCCTTGCGGATCGTGAATCCTTATGTGTTCTACCGCGATACGCTCAGCTTTGAAGCCGGCGGCGCATCTCTGGACTCCAGTTTCACCCGTTCGGGCCGCTTTGTCGAAACAACGCTGGCTTCCGATGCCGCGCGCACCGGCGCACTGGGCTTTAAAATCACCGGTGGCGATGTACTGGCCGCCTACAACGAAGGGGATTTCGTGGAGCCCGCCGACACCAACGTATGGATCAGAAACGAGGCATTCCGAAACGAATTCTGCATTTGTGCAGACCTGACCGGGTTGAACTCCGCTCAGTTGCAGTTTGACCTGCGGCAGACCTTTTCCACGTTCTACCTGACCAATTTCGGAAAAAACAACCCGTACGCGAGCACCATGCGCGTGCTGGTAAATGGAAACCAGGAAAGCACCGAGTACAAACCTTCGACATTCAAAAATGATCCATGGAAAACCCGTACGATCAACCTGGCTGCATATCTCGGCAATCAGGTGGAGATATGCTTCCAGACACATACGGCGCTGAATGTCAACTTTGACCCGGCCGGTATTGGCGACAAGGTGATGCTCGACAACATTATCATCAAAGGCGAATTGTCCGTGGGAACTTCGAACCCGTCGGCCCGTAAAGACAACTGGACCGTATATCCCAATCCGGGACACGGAGCGTTCACCATATCCTACGATGCAGAAAGCAGTCAGGAACTGGCCATTGAAGTAACGGACGGTCCGGGACGGGTGATCCGTTCGCTGCACCAGAACCTTACCCAGGGCAAAAACCTGATCCCGCTCGACCTGAACGGGATGCCAGCCGGCATTTACTTTATTCGTCTGACCTCCGGTCATTCGAAGCAGGTTGGAAAGATCGCCATCAACTGATCCCGCCTGCCGGCCCTGAAACACCAGAGGCCGTCCTGCTAACGCGGGACGGCCTCTGCTTTTTAACGGGAACGGGGTTGCTTATTTCTCGTCGTAGTTGTAGGGCAGTATCTTCGAATCCTTTACGGTGGAAAGGGTCATGAGCGTTTTCAGGCGTTCAATCTCTTCGATCTGGCTGATGGTTTTGAACAACAGTTGCTCATAAGTGGGAATATCGCGGCAGACGATTTTCATCAGAAAATCAGCCTCCCCCGTTATGATGTAACATTCTGTAACCTCGTCGATCTGCGATATTTTTTCCAGGAAACTGTTGAGGGCATTTTCCCTTTTCCAGGCCAGCGAAACCAGCACAAAAGTCTTCACATTCAAACCCATCATCTGCGGATTTACCTGGGCGTGATAGCTCTGGATGATATCGCTCTGCTCCAGTTTCTTGACACGCTCAAGGGTTGGCGCCGGTGAGAGCCCGATTTTTTTGGAAAGATCGAGGTTGGTTATTTTGCTGTTTTCCTGTAGTATTTTCAGGATTTTGAGGTCTATTTTATCCAGTTTCTCTGACATAGCGAGTCTGCTTTATGAAATTTTATTTCGGTTCGTAAAAGTTCCCCAAAGGTAGGGCGCGAAAAAATTATGTGCAAGCAAAAGGCCAATAAACCTTTGTAAATTTTGTTAATAAAGCGTTTTTGTCACACAGGAGTTAAAAATTTTGATCGCCCAAAGATACAAACTACCGTTTCGCCAAAAAATATTTGTTAAGAAGGCAGTATTTCAAGGGATAAAATAAAAAAGGTTGAATCATCGGGTTGTCGGCGAACGAATGCCAAACAAATCCTCTTGATTCAACCTTTTACCAAAGAATTATCCCTTTGCCTCGGGTTTGGAGCGTATGGCTCCGACTTGCGACTACGGGAAAATGCCCATGGAGATATAATCGCTGGCGATTTTTTTCAGTGAACACACAAATGCTGCCGTACGCATATCCGATATGGCGGAATGCTGCTGGAAGGAATCCCTGATCTGCTGGTAGGCATTGATCATGGTATCTTCGAGGCCTGAGTTCACCAGTTCCTCTTCCGTTCCGCCGCGTGTAAGAAAATCGCGTTCGCGGTCGCCAATGGTCTTGCCGGTCATCTCCTGCACTTTGGCCAGGATACCCTCGAAGGCATTGTGCTGGAAACGGTTTTCCAGACGGCCGAAGCGGTGGTGCGACAGGTTCTTAAGCCACTCGAAATACGACACCGTAACACCGCCTGCGTTGATATAAAAGTCGGGCAGGATCACGATGCCTTTTTTGATCAGTACCGGATCAGCATCGGCGGTAATCGGGCCGTTGGCTGCTTCAGCGATGATTTTTGCACTGATGCGCTCGGCATTCGCGCGGGTGATCTGGTTCTCGAGGGCTGCCGGCACCAGGATATCGCAATCCAGTTCGAGCGCGGCGAGGTTGTTGGCCAGGGTTTTTGTTCCCGGGAAACCGACGATCGACCCTGTTTCCGCGCGGAACGCCAGGAGTTTCTCGATATCGATACCTTTCTCGCTGTGAATGGACCCTTCGCGTTCAGCCACCCCGATGATCTTGACATCGCCTTCGTTCTGGCTGATCAGTGCGGCGTTGCTGCCCACATTACCAAGACCCTGCACAACCATCGTTTTGCCGGCAATGCCCTTGGTAAGGCCGATTTTTTTCATGTCCGCTTCGTACGACATGCACTCGCGCAGTCCGTAAAAAACGCCCCGGCCCGTGGCCTCGGCACGACCCCGGATACCGTTCTGGGTGACGGGTTTGCCGGTAACGCAGCCGATCGAGTCGATTTCGCCGTGGCGGAATGCCTGGTAGGTATCCAGAATCCAGGCCATTTCACGCGGACCCGTTCCATAATCGGGTGCAGGTACGTCGATACCGGGGCCGATGAAGTTTTTCTTGACCAGTTCGGTGGTGTAACGGCGGGTAATATTCTGCAGTTGCTCGACCGTGTATTTGGAAGGATTGATTTTGATCCCGCCTTTTGCACCGCCGAAGGGCACATCGACCAGCGCGCATTTGTAGGTCATCAGGGCTGCAAGGGCCATTATTTCGTCCTGATCCACGCTTTCAGCATAACGGATGCCGCCTTTCGTCGGCAAACGGTGGTGGCTGTGTTGGGCGCGATAGGCTTCGATCACTTCGTAGTCGCCGTTGACGCGAATCGGGAAGCGGATGCGCAGCACGAGATTGCAGGCCTTGATTTGCTGCAGGAGTCCTTTGGGTATGTCGGTAAATGCCGCAGCCTTATCAACATAATTTCCAACGCTTTCGAAGAAGCTAATTTGTCCACTCATTTTTGTCGTCTTTGAGTTGGTGCTCTAATTTGGTTAGTTTTCGCTCAAGATAAACGAGGTACGATACGATACCCAGGAAGATCAGTACGAGAACGCCGACAACGACGTAGATTTTCCCGGATTCCCGCATAAAATCGCGGTTACCCTGCGCCATTAGTGAGGGCAAAGATATTGCCATAAACAGAATGATTGTGAAAACTTTGCGCATTCTGAAAAATTTCATGTTCCAAAAAGTTTTTTTTGATACAGGAAAAACGGAATTGAGTTAATCAAGCCCCATAGCCCTGTCTTCCACACGCTTGTATCGTATCCGCAACTCCGCTATCCAGAACCCCAACAGGGAGAATCCGATAATAGAAGGGTAAAATACCAGCCGCATGGTATTGTCGAGGTCCTCGCTGCCAAATGCCGGATTGCCCGTAGCCCCGGGGTGCAGGCTGGCAAACATGCGGGGCACGATATAGAGCAGCGGCACCAGCGAGGCAAAGGCAAAAATATTGTACACCGCCGCCAGTCGCGCGCCTTTCTCGGGCTCGTCGAAAGAGCGGCGAAGAATAAAATAGGCCAGGTAGATCAGCAGCGCGACTGCCGTCATCAACTGCTTGATGTCGTTGCTCCAGGCCGCTCCCCATGCATAATGCGCCCACAACATCCCTGTGACCAGCCCCAGCCCGCCAAACAGCAATCCCGTTTCGGCATATCCCGCCGCCTTGCGGTCGTAGTCGGGTTTGGGGTCAAATAAATACCGCACACTGAAATATACCGAAGCAATAAACAGGAACATCAGCACAAACCACATCGGCACATGAAAATAAGTGTTCCGGATGCTTTCATAAATGACGTTGCGATAGGGGAAGGTGAAGTCGGATATAATGTGTAAATCGCTGACGGGGTTGAGCGACCAGGGATCGGGTGCGGCGGCAGCAGCAGCATTGGTGGTATCAAGCGTCAGTTCGAGCGCTCCGGGCAGCAGGGACACGCCGTCGGAGGGATGATCGACGATGGCATTCAGCAAAACGGAGCGCGACGAGCGCGGTAGCGAGGGCGGCATCTGAAAGGTCGCCTCGATGGTCGTGTCGGTCAGAACGCGGATATTTTGACCCGCAAGGGCGTTGAGGGAATCAAATTCCAGCCAGACGCGTATGCCCGATGCATCGCTGCGGGTGTAAAACGAGTTATATCCGTGAAATTGAATGGTCACAGCGCTGCCGCTTTTCGCCGTCTGGGGACTGATGTGCGTGATACCGGGCTTGAGCGGAACCAGCATGCCCGCCAGGATAACATAGACCAGGATAACGACAGAGAGTGATTTCCACCACATAAATAGGAGCGGTAAAGGCTTAGAAGTTGCTTGTATGGTTTACGAGCAGCAATGTAGGGCGAAACTGTTTCCCGTCTTTCAGTTTTTCCCAAAAAAGTAGCGCACGCTTGAAAAAGTATTATCGATTTAAATAAAAAACCGGGGCCGCGTCGCAAGTCATATCTGTATGACTTGTAAAACGGCCCCGGTCGGGACAAACTGCAACAGGACGATTACTTCTTCAGGGTCCGGATGTAGTTCACAATGCTCCAGATGTCTTCCTGCTCCGGTATTTTCTTTTTGAAGGAAGGCATGTCGTCGCGTCCCTCGCTGGTTTTATAGAAAATCGAGCCGTCGCTTTGCGACTGGAAGTCAGCCGTTGAAAAATCACCGCATTTGGTTTTCAGTTGAGCGGCTTTGCTGCCGTCGCCGAGCCCCTTTGTGCCGTGACATGATTTGCAGTGCTTGGCATATAATGATTTGCCGACGCTGATGGATTCTTTGTCAGACGCCACGGGATTTTTCATCTTTTTGTACTTCTCCGGCACAACCCAGGGGTCGCCCGCAGCCTGGCGAGGCACGTAGGCAGAGAGCAGCATTACTGCAAATACTGCCGCCACAGTCGATAAAAAAAACTTGGTGTTCATATAAATGATTGAATTTTAAGTGAAAATAATTGTTTCGTATGGGTTCAGGAAGCCTGTTGTCTTCCCAGTTTTCTGATCTGAAAGATATTGAAAACGATGTAGGCAATAACGCCCCATATCCCGATTAACATAGCGTTGACTATAAATATCAGGTAAAGCGGCGCATTTGCCCTTGATGACCAGAGTTGCCGGCGGTCTCTGTCCGGGTCAATCACCAGCGGCACGCCCCATTTTACCTTTCGCCTGAATTCCAGGTTGCCATAGCGCTCGTGGTCCTCCACTTTGGCCACGATGATCAGGTTGCCGTCCTCGTCGCCCGGGATATCACCCGGAAATTCCGCACTCACTTCGCCGTTTTCATCCGTTGTTTCCGGGTCGTCGGAAATCGGAAGCAAGCCAACCATGCGCTGCACATAAAGATGGACTTCTGCTTCTGCCACCGGCGCCAGGGCGCCTGTGGCGTCGGGCGCCTGAAGGGATATATGCACCATCCGGACGGAGTCTTCGGTTTCCAGTGTCATTTCGAAGTCGGACTCAGCCGCGCTGATCTCCTCCTGGTTGTCTTCAAACTGCTCATTGTTTTCAACGGCAGCAATAAAAGTGTATTCGGGCGTCGACTTGTCCATCTTTTCCTCCGGTACAAGCAATACCGCAATACCCTTTTTATTAGACGTAGCAATTCCCAATAGTTGCTCCGGATTGACTTCTGTTTGGTAAAAATGCACCTCGATGCCGCTCACGGGCTGATAAGCGTCTTCAATTTTGGTCTTCACGGTTGCCGAAAGCAACTTGTTGTGGCTGTTCGATTCGGTGAAAACCAGTTCGATACTCGTCTCCGCTTTCTCCGTACCGGTTGTATCGCTTCCCTCATCCTGCGCAATGGCGAGGCCGGGCAGGTAGAACAGCGCAGCCAAAACCGGCAGGGTTCTCAAGGCTGTCAGGAAATATCTTGTCGTACACATAGCATTGCTCATTTAGGGAATTATGCGATTTCGGTTTCTTTGTGTTCCGGGTTGGCTTCCTCTATTGTTTCCACCATAGGGATCGCCGGAAAAAGCCGGGTCAGCAGCGTGACGATCAGGAGTGCGCCGGCCAGCGTAGCAGCCGTAATGCTCCATTCTTTAAAGGTGGGTAAATAGTGTTGCCAGGACTCGGGCACCCTGTCCATCGGAATATAGGGGTGGCTCAGCGTCGGAATAACGATCAGGAATCGCTTGAACCAAGCGCCCACGACCACCATTATAGCAATAATGAACATGGGAAGCGGCTTTCGCCCCCTGCGGAACATGAGCACAATGATGGGCACTACCATTCCAAATATCTGAACCGACCAGAACAAGGGCGCATACCGGCCATAGAACAGCGCATTCAGGTGTTCCGCTTCCTGCCCTTTCATCTTGTAGGCCGGCACGAAGTATTCGTTGATATTGAAATACAGGTACACCAGCGACAGCAGCACGAGCAGTCGGCCCATATAATCGAAGTGCTTGTCGGTCAGGTATTTCTCCAGGCTATAATGGGTCCGGAAAATATACATGGCTGCGATAACGCCACCCGCACCGACCATGAATGCGCCCGATACAAAATAAGGTCCGAAGTCGCTGCTGTCCCATCCCGGCCTCAATGTAGTGGCAAAGAGCCAGGAGGTGACGGTGTGGATACCAAAGGCTACCGGGATGATCAGTACTGCAAGGATCTGCTCCGCGCGGCGCAGGATTTTTTCCTGACCGGGGAGGCCCTTCCACCCCAGGGCCATGAACGTATACATTTTTTTCTGCCAGGCCGGAATGCCGCTAAACCGGTCGCGCATAAAAGCCAGGTCGGGAATAAGTGGCAAATAGAGCAATAAAAGACTGATAGTCAGGTAAGTAGTGATTACCAGCACGTCCCAGGTGATGGGCGACTGGATACGGGCATGTAATATGACGTTCATAAACCGGTCGGGCCGGCCCATGTCGACGATGATCACCAGTGCGGCAAATATAATGGACGACACGGCGATCATTTCCGAGATGCGGGTGAGAGGGGTCCGCCATTTTGCGCCCGACAGTTTGAGGATCGCGCTGATCAGCGAACCGACCAGACTGATGGCGACAAAAAAGACAAAGTTGGCGATATAGATACCCCAGGTAGAATAGTCGCGCATGGCGGTAATGCCGAGGCCAAACCGCAATTGCTGGATATAGAAGAAGAACCCGAGCAGAAAGACGAAGCTCAGCACAGCGACCCATATTTTGCCGCTTAAACCGAATGGTTTGGGCATCAAATCCCTGCCGATGGCTTCAGACTGGTCCGGGAAATGTCCGGAAGATTCAGATTTTTTCGTTTTCATGATTTCGACCCGTTTTGTTTGGTGAATTCATCGTCTTCGAACGGGAACGCCCGGTTGACCGGCGGCAGGTAATAGACACGCGGCCGGGTGCCCATGTCTTCCATGTAGCGATAGCCGGCGCGGTCGCGCAGCAACTCGCTCAGGCGTACGGTTTCAGAACCGTTGGACACGGCGTCTTCGTTTTCATCGCCGAAGTAGAATACCCCGTTCGGGCAGGCGGTGACGCAGTGCGGCATTTCGCCCTGTCGCACCATATCGGGACAGAAGTCGCATTTGGAAACCGTACCCATTTTGGCGGGCACGCTGGTTTCCGGCGAGTAATGCTGGTGTTTCACTTCTTCCGTCTGGTCGGGCTCGCTCCAGTCGAACGTCCGGGCCGAATACGGGCAGGCAACCATGCAGAAACGGCAACCGATGCAGCGGTCCGTATCGATGAGCACGATGCCATCGGTACGTTTGTAGGTCGCATCAACCGGACAAACCTTTACACAGGGCGGCTCGTCGCAGTGAAAACACATGGTGGGTTGCCAGAAAGGCGTGGCCAGTTTATTATCCTGCATTTTCAGCACTTTCAGGAACTCATTATCGGGTCCGCAATGGTGCATCTTTTCACAGGCGTCGTGGCATTTGCGCAGGTTTTTGCACTGCGCCAGATCGATTACCATGACGAAACGCCGTCCTGGAATACCCTCGCGTGCCGCGTCCGGCGTAACATGTACTTCCGGAATCGGCTTCAGGTAAGCCTTGTCGATTTCCACGATCTCTCCCTCCGGGGACAGGAGTTTCACCATTTCACCCGTTTCTTCCACGCTGTCTTGCTGGAAGGCCTGGAGTGCGGTGACCGAGCCGGCCACCGCCGCAATGCCCAATCCTTTTCTAAGGAAAGACCTGCGACTATTTTGATCTGTTGATTTCATAATTGAATGGTGTTTCAGATAAATGGCAGCCGGGCGAAGACATTATGGCTTGCCCTTTTCCATCCACTCGAGGAGTACTTCGTTTGATACGGCAACGGGTTTTCCGCACATGGGTGGAAGCCGCCGCTTATCCACTTCCACCAGTTTCCCGTCCGGAGTAAGCATTTTCACCATCTCCGGCATATCGTCCTGGCCGGACTGGATAATGTTTCCGGCCACCAGGCCCAGCGCAACTCCTGCAGCTCCGGTGATACCGGTCTCCAGGAATTCGCGACGCGAACGTTTTTGTTTGTTGTTATTATCGTCCATTGTTATTCGATTGGAGTGAAAACCAAAAAGGGAAACAGGGCGCGGGCTTTCGAACAGTTCATCAGAAAGCCCGCGCCCCTCATCCGGCGTATTCCATCAATAGTTCCACAAACGGGTGATGTTGAACCCGATACGGAATCGCTTGGCCATCTGGTTAAAGAAGCCGCCCGATCCGAAAAACTCCTTCACGCTGTTGTCCTGGTAGTCGTTCCCGCGGAAATACACACTGTTCTCCTGCGGAACGATTTTGTCATAGTTGCAAATGAATACCTGAAACGCGTGGGAACTGGTGCTCATCTGGATACCAAGGCTTACGTTAGGATTCGGATTGGGGCGTGTATCGTTTTCTGCATATTTCGCATATTTCGAAATCGGCTGGTCGATGCTGGCAATAATTGCCATGACGTCAGTGATTTTTACCTGAGCGCTGACGGATACAGCGAAGTGGTCATTATTCAAAGAGCGGTCGACCTGCAGGTTGTAGTGCGAGAGGCTTGGCGCCACCTGTATGGAAAACTTGTCGCTGACCTTCCGCGCAATGATGATCGAGTGGAAGAAGGACAACCGGTCAGACCCGTGGTACACTTCCCGCTCCGACTTGCTGCGCGGATCGCGAACGATATTGCCGAAGTAGGTGACGGATACCGGCATGCGCCAGCCTTTCCGCTGCTTGAGCAGGGCGTACTTGGCGTTAAAATCAACGAGCGATTTCGTTTTGGTAAAACCGAATCCTACGGACAGGTTTTCGATCGGAACATACAGGAATCCCAGACGGATATTGGAGGGTGCGTATAAACCCAAAGCGTCTTTAAAACCGTTTTGAAGCGTTCCGAACCGGTGCTGGATATCAAACTCAAACGTGTTTTTGATGGGTACCATCACCGTTTGGTTGTCCAGTATCATCGCACTTTCAAAGGTAGATCGCACAGGCCGGTCGGTCGGTACCTGCTCCTCTGCCTCGTCCTGAGCAAACACTGGCATAGCCAGGAAACAGAGGAACAATCCGAGGATAAAGGGTTGAATGCGGTGCAACCGTGTAATTATTCGCGATTGCGTGGTTACTATATTTTTCATAACGTCCATGTTTTAATGGCTTGAAAGTTGAACGGGCAGTTGTTCGGAAACCGGGATTGTATCAGTCGTTTGGCGCTCCCTTCCTGATCCAGGTCAGGATAAGTTCTTTGTCCAGTTGCGACAAGGATCCGCTGGGCGGCATTTCAAGTCCGCCGACGCCTTCCACAATTGCCTTGTACAGTTCGCTTTGTTCCGGGAAAGTCACATTATAATAGCCGCCGCTGGAGAGTTCCCTGTAGGCATTTTCAGCCTGCAGGTTGGGCACGTGGGTGCCGTCGTGACAATCTGTAGTACCGCATTTTCCAGACAGTATCGGCAGAATATGTGTGCTGAACGAAACGTCATCCGGGTTGAAAGGGGTTTGCTCCGGCGGGTATTCGTAGTAACAGGAGAAGGCTGTTACCAGGGTTCCGAACAGGAACGCCGCCCTAATTATCATTTTACGCATGGCTTTAGTTTTTTAAATGATGGAACATTTGTCGGTTGATGCACTTCCGATTTAGCCAGGCTTCTTGAATTGCGCGTTCAACTTGATCACCACGCGATCGGCGATATTGTGCGAGTCGATAAGGAAATCGCTAATGGCGTTAATCTCAAACTGACCGGTAAGTCCGGCGACTGCGTAAGGCGCTCCGCTAATTCCGGAAGCCGCATCAAAGTGCGTCATAGGGGTGTAGTTGAGTTGCATCGATACATCCTTCTTGACGCCGTGGAAGTCGAGTTCTGCAGTGACGATATAACCGCCCTTGCCATCGAATTCGAACTTTTTGCTGGTCAGGCGGGCCGTATCCGAGATCGTGGTCACGCCGAAAGTGCCGAGCAGACATCCGGCATCGCGGCCGGGTTCGCCGGTGTTAACGGAGGAGAGTACCACGAAACCGGACAGGGTGCTGTTCTCGGGATTGTCTTCGTCGAACTCCACCTTTGCGGAGAATGTATTGAAGCGGCCGGTCAGCAACGCGGCAACCCCATTAAGTTAAGCCTCCTACTCAAAGTTAAAACGACATCAAAAAAGAC
>ERZ724526.122-NODE-122-length-42604-cov-6.389645_pt1 | contig 42604 bp, 35 predicted proteins | sample MGYA00376059_ERZ724526 | MGnify/ENA primary metagenome ERZ724526 (study PRJEB28724, sample SAMN07190883) | activated sludge metagenome | isolation source: activated sludge of sewage treatment plant in Hong Hong | place: Hong Kong | collected 2016-03-17 ...
GGGGAGGGGGGACACGCTGCCCTTGGGAAAGGAAAATCCCTTAACCGGAGCGGCGCACTCTACGTCCCCCCTCCCCTCGGGGGAGGGGTCGGGGGTGGGGTTGCGCTGCGATCTCCCCTCTACTTTTTCCTCCTGCTCCAACTCCATTTTTCTGTTCGAAATACGTTCTGCCAATTTGCCCAACACAGTATCCAGATCATTCATTACTTCATCGTTCGTAAACCGTATGACAGCAAAACCGAACCATCCAAGGTATTCTGTTCTTTGTTCGTCGTATTCTGATTGCAGGGCATGGATGTCGCCATCAACTTCTATTGCCAGTCGAAGTTCAAGGCATATAAAATCGACGATATATTCATCTATGGCGTGCTGTCTGCGGAATTTTAATCCATGAAATCTTTTTCCGCGAAGTGCTTCCCACATTATCTTTTCAGCATCTGTCGGGTATTTTCTGTGTATCCGGGCGAAATTTTTCAGGTATTGCCAGCGGTCGAGCGGAGCTGTTTCTTCGGGTTCGCCGAAGGAGCCGGTTTTGCGCGGAGGCAACCCCACCCCCGACCCCTCCCCCGAGGGGAGGGGGGACACGTTGCCCCTGGGCAAGGAAAATTCGTTAACTGAAGCGGCACGCTCTACGTCCCCCCTCCCCTCGGGGGAGGGGTCGGGGGTGGGGTTGCCTCTCAGCAAAAGTTCCCTTTTCTCCTTGCCCGCCTCCGCCCATTCCAGCAAACTCCTGTACATGCCCGTGAAGCCCATATCCATAAAATCGGCTTCCAGGCACCAGTACCCTTCGGTGCTGAAGGGTTTCAGGTTGTGTTGCCGGTATCGGAGTTGTACGGTTACGTGTTCGGGGCCGAGTTCGGTGATGGTGCATTTGATGACCTGGTGCTGCAGCACATTGTCTGAAGGCTCCTGTGCGGGATAGAGTACGGCGATATCGCCCGGCCGGAAGTTGGCCAGGGGGTTGGTGTCGGCTGTTTTTCGGAAAACAATGCCGGGTTCGGGCTGGTCGGCGCGGTTTTCGGCGAGTTCCAGGTGGCTCAGGATGCCGAATGCCTGTTGTTTTTCGAAAAAACTGCTGCGCCAGAGCGCGGCGTGGCTCCGGGTGTTTTCAGCGCCTTCCTCACCATTTTTGGCCAGCCAGTGTTCGCGGGCGATAAAGCCCGTGAAGGCGTTGAAATATTTTTTTTCGGTTTCCGACAAGGCGCCGTATGCCGTCTCGAAGCGGCCGAAATCGCGTTGCATGAACCCTGCGCCCCTGGCGGCGCGCAGGCGGCTGAAGAGCGGGATATCTACGTCGCCGGGTTTGATCGCTGCCAGCAGGCGTTCGATGGCGACGAGCTGGTTGCGCAGTTGAAGCGCTTCCCATTGTTCGGGCGCGACGGTAGGCGCGAAGCGCAGGTGGTCGATATCGATCCCGGAATACAGGATGTACTTGGCCGGATCGGTATGTGCGCCGTAGACGGAACGCACCAGCAGGTCGTAGAGAAGGGTCTGGGTAAAGTGGCTGCGCTGTATGCCGTAACTGTTCGGCTTGAAGGGTGTACCGCTTTTGAGTTCGACGATGGCGCTTTTTTCCGCTGTGCGGTAAAAAAGGTCGAGGCGGCCCTGTATGCCATAGCGTTCGCTGAAAAATGCAGGCTCCAGAAAACTGTTTTCCGGCTCGATACCCTGGCGGGACAGTGCCCCGGCGGTCATGTTTTTCAGGTTTAGAAAATGCTTTTGGGCCTTTCCGGACACGGTTTTCACTTGTGCATCCGTCATGGACGCGTATATCAGGGGATAAAGCCGGAAGGTTTCGCGGAAAACGGTCGACCACTCGGCGTCGGGTTCGTTGAGCAGCCGGTCGAGAAAATAGTTGGCGATATTTCCCAGTAAAATGGCATCGGTGGTGTCGTAAGGCAGAAATTTTTTGACTAAATAGGCGTACGGCTCCGGACCGGTATCCTTGAAACATTCGGCTATGGCCGACACGTCGACCAGGTAATCGGGCTCCACTACAATTATCCTGGGGCGGTACTCCCCGTTATCTGCAATATCCACGTCGAGCAGGTTGAGCGCTACCGGGAAACCAAACACCTGGCGGATTACCCGGATGGTCGGCATGAAATTCTCGTTCCGGTCGGACAGGCCATAGCGCACCCGGACGGACTGCCCGGGGTTTTCTTCGTCGAGTGCAAGCAGGGTGTTTTCGTCGGGCAGGTCTTCCGTAGCCACCACACGTACCGCAGCGGCGAAAGTGAGCGTGCCTGCGGGTTCGTCCGGTTCGGCGACCATTTCCGGGCCGCCCCAGCATTCCATGACATCCGGAGGGATGGCCGCGCCGGTGAGTACCAGCACCAGTTCCGACACCGCGCGCAGACCGAGCAGGACGGTTGGTGTATTGGCGGGCTGGCCGGCACGAATCCATTTTGTCGCCAGTCGAAACCGGTGTACCCGCCGCAGCACATCGGGTTGAATGTGGAACAGGTGACCGGCATAACTGATCCGGGCAAAAAGGGTACTGAAGGCGATCTGTTCTTTGCGGGTCGCCTCCAGAAATATACGCTCCATCAGCGCGGCCAATGCAACAACCTGCTCGTCCGGTGTATGCTGGGCGCCGATTCGTACCAGTTCACGGTAGAGTAGTGGAGCGGATTCTGTTGGGAGCATGGCGGCAAAGGTAGGGCGCCTACCGCGCCCACAAATTATACTTCAAAATGCAATAAATCGCGCGAAAACCGTCTTTTGCGCCGATTTTTTTGCCTTCGGCATAGGTGCGGCCGTAATAGGAAATACCTACCTCGTAGATACGAACACCCGGTATGCGGCTCATCTTGGCCGTCACCTCCGGCTCGAAGCCGAACCGTTTCTCTTTCAGTTCGAGGCCTTTCAGCAGGTCGGCGCGGAACATTTTGTAGCACGTTTCCATATCCGTGAGGTTCAGGTTGGTGAACACATTGGAGATAGAGGTCAGGAATTTGTTGCCGATGCTGTGCCAGAAAAACAGGATGCGGTGCGGTCGGCCGCCCATGAAGCGCGAGCCGTACACCACGTCGGCGTAGCCGTCGAGTATGGGCTTTAGCAGGATGTTGTATTCGGCGGGGTCGTATTCCAGGTCGGCGTCCTGGATAATGATGTATTCGCCGCCGGCATGTTGTATGCCGGTATGGAGGGCGGCGCCTTTGCCTTTATTCACATCGTGCTGAAGATAATGGATATTTAAATGCGGATTTGTCGCCATATAGCGCTTTATCGCACCCTCCGTGTCATCTTTGGAACAATCATTGGTAATAATAATTTCTTTTTGTATGCCGCCGGTGAGTGTTACGGCATTGATTTTGTCCAGGATGAGGTGAATGGTGCGCTCTTCGTTGTAGGCGGGGATGACGATGGAAAGGGTTTTGTTCATGAGTTGCAAGTCGGGTTCCACAAAAGGCGAAGGTACGCCGGGTTTTCAAATTTGCCGGAAATGCCGGAAATGTACCGCTCCGAAATTTTAACCAAAAATACTTGCTCCGGCGAAAACTTATTTCGGGTCGATCTCGTTAGTCCTTTGAAATCAATTGCTTAACCCATTTTTTATAATCATTAGTAAAACTGTTTTGATCATGGCATATCGTATCAGCAAACTCCGCCGCTTGTGGCGGAAATCTCCCCGATTGGCGGTAGCGTTCCTTCGCCGGAAAATAAAACGGCACGCCAGGCACATCATGCCGGTGGACGAGTGGAACAAAAACTGGCTCGGAGAAGAAATGCGGCCCTATAACAGCCTGCACAATTAGCAGATAGCAGCGCAACGAGGCTTATCCATATATTGTTGAAATGGTTTTCCGCTTCAACTACCGCCCCATCGACGCTTCTGTTAAGAACCCTCCCGAAAGAGAGGGTTTTTTGTTTTTAAAAACTACTTGCCAGAATTTCATGTTTAAGCGCTAATCTTGTGACTTCGACCAATAACGGGTTGTTTCTTACCATGCTTTACATGAAAAATCTCCTCCCTATCTCTCTTTTCTTTGTATTTGCCCTGGCTTCCTGCGGCAAATCAGCCGATAAGGAAAACGGCGCGCCACCGCCCAAGACAAACTACAGCGTCACGACCATTGAAGGGTTTATAGTGAAGCCCAGCGCGCTGTCTGAAAGCGTAACGGCAAGCGGCACGCTTATCCCCGCCGAAGAAACGGAACTCCACCCGGAGGCTTCCGGTCGCGTCGTGGCCATCAATCTGCCCGAAGGCCGCAAGGTGCGCAAGGGCGAACTCTTGCTGAAGGTATTTGATGAAGACCTGAAAACCCAGTTGAGCAAGCTGGAAACACAATTGAAACAAGCCGAGATTACGGAGCAGCGCCTCGGCGACCTGCTGAAGGTAAAAGGCGTGAGCCAGCAGGAGTACGATTTGGCCGTGTTGCAGGTGCAGACCCTGAAAAGCGAGATGGAACTCGTCCGCATCAACATCGGCAAAACCGAGTTGCGCGCGCCGTACGACGGCACGATCGGTCTGCGCAAGATCAGCCCTGGGGCTTATGTGACGCCTGCCGCCGCAGTAGCAACCATCCGCGCTACGCAATCACTCAAACTCGATTTTGCCGTACCGGAAAAATACAGCGCCCAACTGCGCACGGGTCAGACGGTTCAGTTTACCGTCAGCGGCAGCGAAAAAGCCTATAGCGCTACCGTTCAGGCGACCGAGCAAAGCATATCGGCCGATACGCGCAACCTGGTCGTGCGCGCGCTGGTGCGCGACGCGCGCGACCTGCTGCCGGGTTCTTTTGCGGAAGTCAGCCTGTCGCTGGGCAACAACCTGCGCGCATTGATGATCCCCAGTCAGTGCATCATTCCCCAGGCGCGGGATAAAAAAGTGATCGTCAGCGCAAAAGGAAAGGCCAACTTCGTCACGATAAAAACGGGCGTCCGGCAGGCTGGCATGGTTGAAATCACCGACGGGCTTGCGATAGGCGATACCATTGCGACCACGGGGATTCTTTTCCTTCGGCCCGATACACCGATGCGGTTTTCAAAAGTAGAGTGATGGTATGAGTAGAGTGATGGCACGAGTAGAGTGATGGCACGCAGAAGACACAGATTTAGCAGATTACCGCAGATTTGAAAGGTAGAGTGAGGAGCTGGATGGCACGAGTAGAGTGATGGCACGCAGATGAGGCAGATTGAACAGATTATCGCAGATTTTTAAATTTTATCAGTGCAAATCTGCTAAATCTGTGTCCTCTGCGTGCCATCCATGCGTCATCCACCTCCCATCCACCTGCCATCAACCGCCTTTCACCCAGCCCTCCAGCTGCCCCCGGAACAAGGTAACCGTGATGATGACGAGAACGGAAATCAACAGGATCAGGAGCAGATAGCCGATAAAGATGGCCAGCCCGGCCTTTACCCAGGGCCATATACCCTTCGGCGTTTGAAAAAACTGGCGGTAACCCCATCCGAAATATCCGAGCCATAGACTCAGGGAAAACATGGTCATGGGCCAGGTAGTGGTGGTCTGGCTGCTGATTATTTTGGATATGGGAAAAGTAAATATACTGGCCAGGCTTAGTTCACCCATCAAATATGTGTTCAGTACAAAGTGCTCGGCATAGTTGTAACCCTTGCGCCGGAACAACAACCATGAACTGAAGGCAATGACCGGCACCATGGAAAACAGCATGACCGAGGGGTGCCCCATGATAAAGGCGATTGTTTTTTGGGAAAAGTTCTGGGCAAACTGGTTGCTCGACTTTTGCTGTTGAACCAGTTTGGTCGCCATTTCCTGATCCAGACCGGAATAGTGGAAAATGAGAAAACCGATGGCCGTCGCCCAAAGCATAAACTTGAGGGGCTTGATATGGTTTACCCGCTGCCCTTCAGTGTATTCCCGGATGGTGTGACCGGGCCGAAGCAGGAGTTCGCGCATGGTATAGGTAAACCCCTGGTCGAAATGAAAAACATGGCGCCGGGCTTCCTGAAAAACCTGTCGCAGGGTGATACGCTCGGTATTGGCCTTTTGCCCGCATTTCGGGCAAAACTTCCCTTTGAACTCCTTGGTACAGTTTTTACACGTGGTTTTCATGTATGTGCTTCGTTTTGTTTGCCGCTGCCATACCTGAAAGGAGGCTACTCATTGCCTTCCAGTTTGCGACTGATGTGCACGCGCCGGCTCAGCCATTCCACAGCCAGGCGGTAGCCTTCCAGCCCCAGCCCGACAATACTTCCCTCGCAGGTAGCAGCAAGATAAGAATGGTGGCGGAAAGGCTCGCGGTTGTGTACGTTGCTGATATGTACCTCCACGACCGGCGCGGGAATGGCTGCCACGGCATCAGCCAGCGCGATAGAGGTGTGGGTGAGGGCGCCAGCATTCAGCACGATGCCGTCGGCTTCGAAGCCCGCTTCATGCAGTTTGTCGAGCAGGGCGCCTTCGTGGTTGCTCTGGAAATACTCCAGACTGACATGGTGGAGTTGGGCTTGCAGTTCCCGGAAAAAATCGTCGAAAGGGCGTGCGCCATAGATTTCCGGTTCGCGCCGTCCCAACAAGTTGAGGTTCGGGCCGTTTATAATTAGAATTTTCATAAGCACAAATTTCTCGCTTAATTCGCAAGATATTCCGCAAATTTATCGCCGCACAAGATTACTGCCATGATAAAACTCCTTCCACGACTTTTTGCCGCCTGCCTTTGCTTCTCCGCCCCTTCCCTGCACGCGCAATCCATGCTCGTTTCCGAGGGTATTTCGATCCGCAATGACTACGGCTATGAGATCATTGGCCGTTTGCGCGACCGTATTTTGTTGTTTCGCGACAAATACGACGAATTCGAGGTGCAGGCGTTCGACAGCCAGATGCGCCTGTCGTGGACCCGTGAAATCGACGACCTCGAACAACGCGGCGTCCAGATATTGTCGGTGATCAGCGGCAAAAACGATTTTTCGATCATCCATAAAGTCCGCCGGCGCAGCCGCGTGGTGCTGCGCGCGCACAAGTACGACCCCGGGGCCAACCTGATCGACAGTATGGTGATCAAGGACTACGGCGAACGAATATTCAATCCGCCGGCGCTGGATGTGGTGCGCAGCGAAGACAAGAACTGCTTTGTCGTGTTCAACTCCTCCGAGCGCAACAAACTGGAACTCACCTGCATCAAACTTGACAAGATGCAGGTGCTGTGGGACAAGACCGTGACGATGGAAGACGATTTTTACGATTCCAATATGAAAGCGATGGCGCTGAGCAATGCGGGCGAGTTTTTTGTGATCAGTGAAAAAAACAACCGCCGTTCGAAGATAGAGGAACATGAATATATGATATTGGGCATCACCGCATCCGGCGATCACCTCACGCAGGTGCCGTTGCCCGAATTCCTGACCCGCGATGCGCGCTTTACCTACGACAACCTGCACCAGCGCCTGGTGGCAGCCGGGCTGTATTCCGACAAAAACCGCGACAGGGCAAACGGGGTATTCTTTTTGAAAATGGATGCGGGAGGTACGGCTGCCGTTTCATACGAGCCGTTCGACGACAAGTTTATTTCCGTGCTCAAGCGAAAAGATGTGGAAGACGATACAAAGGGTATTTCCGACGCCGAAGTAAAACAACTCATCCTTCGTCAGGACGGCGGTGTCTTGCTGGTAGCCGAGCGGCACCACGAGATACAGCGCGGCACCTCGGCCGGCCGGGGATTCTGGCGCGAAGGGCTGCGCATGATCGTGGACTTTTACTACGATGATCTGTTTGTTATCGCCATTGAGCCTGATGGTCAGACGCAGTGGAAAACGGTGCTGCACAAAAAGCAGTACTCCCAGGACGATGAAGGCACCTTTTCCTCCTTTTTTCTGCTGCGCAATACCGACCGGCTGCGGTTTCTCTTCAACGACGAGATCAAGTACGAAAACACCTGCAGCGAATACATCATCTCGCCGCTGGGCGATTTCGACCGCAACAGCCTGATCAATACCGTCGGGCAAAACATGCGGCTCCGGTTTCGCGATGCCTTGCAGATCAGTTCGGCGGAGTGTATCGTGCCCTCCGAGTTCAGAAACAAACTTAAACTGGTGCTACTGCGCTTCTAATCGCCCCATCACGCTGTTATGGCTTTTCAAAAAACGAAACAACCCGCAAAACCGGTCACTGCCGACGAGGCGCTCGCCAAATTGGAATATTTCTGCGCATACCGGGAGCGGTGTCCGAAAGAAGTGCGCAAGAAACTATCGGAACTGGGCATGTCGGGGCGCGATGCGGAGCAAATCTTTGAAGTGCTGCAAAGCGATGGCTTTTTTGACGAAACGCGCTTTGCCGTGGCATATGCGGGCGGTAAATTTCGGATCAACCACTGGGGGCGGGTCCGTATCCGGCAGGAGCTGCGGATGCGTGATATCGCGCCGGCCATCGTTCAGCGCGCCCTCGACTCGATCGACGAAGCGGAATACCGGACTTGTATAAAGCAACTGCTGGATAAAAAAAGGCATCAATATGCAGGCGATGCGCGTGAAAGAGAGAAAACGGCCGCTTCGCTGATCCGGGCCGGATTTGAACCTGAATTGGTTTTTCAGTATCTTTGAGAAATAAACGCTGAAATCCAACTGTATTTTGCCAAACAAGTAGCGTCGGAATCCTGACTTTTCCAAAAAATTGGTAAAACCACCCTCCCGCCGGATCGCTAACTTGTGGAGGCTTTTCCGATTTATTCATTATCAAATCTCTGTTATCGTATGGCAAAAGAAAAACTCAAATTAAGCGACCTGAAAGTTCAGAGTTTCGCTACCTCGTTAGACGGTTCTCAGATGAACAAGTTGAAGGGCGGCCACACCATTAAAGGACGCCGCTACACTTACAATACCCGCTGGACCGGGGTAGACATCCGCTCCGAGGAAGTAAGTGCCATTGCCGCGCCCATCGACGCAGGTCTGGGCAGGTAATGCGTTCAACCCATCTTTGTTTCCCGGCTCCATTTCTCCCGTACGACTGCTGCAAACGTCTCGCCCCTGATTTTTGATTCAAGCCAGGCATCGAGATCGAACGTTTGCAGCAGCGCTTTTATGCCGGGCACCTGCGCCACCTCCTGCAGGTCATGTTTCATTTTCTGAAAAACAACTTGTTGCTCCCGCGCTGATATTTGACGTGTCAGTTCGAGGATAAAGTGCATAAACCGCCGCTCGAGGTCGTAGAGGCGGTTTTTCTTTTGCAAAAAACGCGTAGCCGAGCGCAGCAGCGACTCCAGCAACAGGTTGTTTCCCATCTCGAAATGTAAAATAAGCGAGAGGATGCGCGCAAAACTTTGCAGGTCTTCCCGTTCAACCGACCTGGGCTGGTTGAGCCATTCGTTCAGGTAGCCCAGCGCCCCGTCGAAATCGCCGCACCCGAAACATATGGTGCAATACTGGAAGTAAAAACTCGCGGTTTCGTAGTCGTGCGCATCAAAGCCCGCTGATTCCTGCACACAGCGGTCCATTTCCCGCCGGGCCTCCTCAAAAGCGCCCATGGTGGAGCACAGGGCAAACTTATTGGAGTAGTATTGCCGGTGTATCTTCCTGCGATCGTCTTCGGTAATAGGGTGGAGCGAGCGCATTTTTTCCAGGCACTCCTGCACCTCGTCGAATTTGCGCAGCATGCCGCACGACATGATCAGGTTGCTCAGTGCCGCAATGTAATCCGACAGATTTTCCCGGAGGAAATGCGGTTGTGATTCAAGCAGTCCGATCAGTTTTTTACCCGATTCATAAAATTGCTCGTGTTCCAGTGTGGCATAATGGTACACATTGAGCGTGCGGTAGTACATGATCCTCGACTTGTGCGAACTGGCCAGTGCGGGGTCGTTGAAATGTTCCTGGTCGACAAGATTCTGCAAATGCGATTTACGGTCGGCGCTGCGTTGCTGGGCTTCCCGTTTGATCGTGGTGTACACCTGGAAAAAAAACTTCCGGTAATCCGTTACGTTGCGCAGTTGTTCAAGTGCCCTGTCTTCTTCAAACTGCAAATGCTCCAGTTGCTTGTGCAGGTAGTCGATGTCCATCCGGGTATATGCGATTTGCTTTTCCCAACGGATAATTTCCAATTGATGTACGAAGCTCTCGTGCTGCCTGGCCAGTTTGGCCGCCTTGTAGAGCAGGTCGCGGCAGTCGTCGTAATGACCGCGCTTGTAGAGCACAGAAACGCTTTGGAGCAGGTGGTTCAGGCGGTATTCCACCGACTGTTGCTCGTCGAACGATTGAAGGCTTTTCAGCAGCAATTCATATAAATAAGCCTTCAGTTCGGAGTATTTCTTGCCCCTGGGCGGCTGGTTTTTGTAGACCTTTTGTTTCAGGGCTTCTTCGTCGAACACCTCCATGGCTGCAATGGCCTCGAACAATTGCTGGTATTTGTTCGCGCCATCCGCCTTATTGTGCGTAAAGAGCCGGAAATAACGCTTTTCAGCCGGCGAAAGCGAGCGGATCAGACGGTACAATTTGTCGGAAGGCGTTTTTGCCATAGCGCAATTAATTGCTCAAAAGTGTCGGTTTTAGGTCACATGACCAAATCAGAATTGAGGTTCAGGAACCTGACTTTTTGGCGAAAGTTGGATTGGCAGTACTTATGCACACCGGTACTTTTGTTTCATCAATCAGCAAAAACGCTGCTATTCTTAAAACTTTATATCAGCAGTCCATATCATGATGAACGCCGTACCACTGCACCATCCCGATGCCGCCGAGCCCAACCGAAGCGCCCGTGCCGTTGTATTCAACCCGGAATACGGCGTACCCCGCAAGGTTTCCAAAAAAGTAGTGCTGCCTACCATGGAAGGCTATTGCTTTGAAAAAGTAAAAAATATCAGTTACCTCGAAGCCAGCGGCAACTACACCCTGTTGCATTTTACCGATAAGCGGCAGATTCTCGTGTGCCGTACCCTCCGGGAGGTGGAGCAAATGTTGCCGGAAAGATTTTTTACGCGCATACACCGCTCGCACTCGGTCAACCTGAAACATATCAAACGGTACATCCGCGGCAAAGGCGGGCATGTGGTGATGCAAAACGGCGTCAACCTCGTCGTATCTGCCGGCCAGAAAGACTCCTTTATGAATGCATTGAGGCAATATTTTGGTTAATACATTACCCCCGGACCCAACCTTTTTAAAACCCCTGTCGTCTATAACCCTGAACAACACCCGTGTAATATGCCCCGGAAGCCAGGCAAATAAGCACAACTCCTTTTTGTCTTCTCCCGGCTCCGGCCGGGAGAAGCGGGGAGGAGAACAGTACGATTGAAACTATAAGCTATGAATGCATACACCCCGCCTGCCCCCGAAATTGGCGGGTAAAAAACACACAGTAAGGGTTTGGTTTGGCGCCGGGAGCGAAAAGTCGCTTCCCGGCGTTACCTTTTTAGACAGTGCAAAAGGCTATATATCCGGCGTTTGGGCCTCAGGCTTTTCCCGGAATACCCCGTGAAAGCGCAACAGGTGATGGGGCGCCTGTTCATTGTACACACACAGGATCAGGGTATTGCGGCGACCTTGTCCACCGGGAAATAAAATTTTAACCGGGTTGTGCCGGTATCCCTGTTCTCCGAACAATTGCAACTGATGCCCGCGCGGGCGTTTGAACAATTTTAGTTCTTCTGCCGTTTCGGGCAGCGGAACATCTCCGTAACCTTCCTCCCGGAGAAACTGTTTCACCATTTCGTAGGTATATGCCAACTTTGCCCCGGCAAAAACGGTTCGGTATTCCCAACCGTCGCTGGAGCCGCCGAGATATACGGAACCGGCAGGGGGAAACTGCTCCCTGATCGGGACATGCGGCTCCGGAGGCGATTCAGTGCCGCCGGCGTCTTCTTCGAAACCGAATTCGTCGTAGGTCATTGCTCGGATTGAAACGGCAAAAATAAGCGGTCTGGTGTTTTGTGTACATGTGATAGCAGCAAAAATAAACAAAAAGTTTTTAAACAGAAACAAACGACTCATATGACCGCTCACCTCCTTACCATCGGCGACGAAATTCTCATCGGCCAGATCGTCGACACCAATTCGGCCTGGATGAGCCGGGAACTCAACCTGCGCGGTATGCGGGTCAATGGAAAAAGCAGTGTGGGCGATACGCGCGACGAGATCATTCAAGGGGTGGAACACGCCGCGTCTACGGCCGATGTGGTGATCATGACCGGCGGCCTTGGGCCCACCAAAGATGATGTCACCAAAAAAACGCTGGCCGGGATGTTTGACTCCGACATGTCTTTTCACCAGGAGACCTACGACCGCATCGCGGCCTTTTTCGCCAGGATTGGCCGGGCTTTGCCGGCTGCCATGCGCGATCAGGCTACCTTGCCGGACAAGGCGCTTCTGCTTCCGAATAAAGTCGGCCAGGCGCCGGGCATGTGGTTTGAGCGCGACGGCAAGGTATTTATCTCCCTGCCCGGCGTGCCCTTCGAAATGGAGTACCTGATGTCGGCCGAAGTATTACCACGCCTTCAGCAACGGTACCCGGCCCAGCCCATCGCCCATCGTACCCTCGCTACGGCAGGGGAGGGGGAAAGCGCCATTGCCAAACGGATAGAAGCGTTTGAGGATGCCCTGCCGCCGCACATTAAACTGGCCTACCTGCCCTCGCTGGGTCAGGTGCGGCTCCGTCTTACGGGCACCTGGAACGGCCCGCTGGTACCCGATGCCCAGGCCATACTCGAAGCCGAACTGGACGATAAAAAACGGGCGCTGCAAGCCCTGATCCCGGATATCGTATTTGGCTACGAAGACGAATCGCTGCAGCAGGCCGTCGGCAAACTGCTGCTCGATCAAGGCAAAAACCTGGGTACTGCCGAGAGTTGCACCGGCGGTTATGTTGCCCATCTGATCACCACCGTTGCTGGCTCGTCGGCCTATTTCCCGGGTTCCGTGGTCACCTATTCCTATGAAATGAAAAGCAAACTGCTTGGCGTGAAACCTGACAGCCTTACCCGTTTCGGGGCTGTGAGCGAAGAGACGGTGCGCGAGATGGCCCTGGGTGCGCTGGATACCCTTGGTGTGGATGTTGCCGTGGCCATATCGGGCATTGCCGGCCCCTCGGGGGGCACACCGGAAAAACCCGTCGGCACGGTCTGGATGGCTGTGTGCGACCGCGAGCGCATCGTGGCGGTTAAACATCTTTTTGGCCGCGACCGGCTGAAAAATATTCAGTTGACCGGTGTATATGCACTCAATTTGGTGCGCCAGTTCCTGCTGGGACAATTGTAGGCTCTTATTTAAGTGCTTTCAGGGCGCGGAGCTGTTGAACAAGGGTGCTGTCGCCACCGCTTTTCAGGGCAGATTCGTACAGGCGTATGGCAATTGAACGGTCGGGCGAACTCCGGGCATTTTCCTGATCCTTACGGATGCGTTGTGCAAACAAGTCGGCGAAGGCAGCAATCTGGTAGGGTTCCCCGCTGTTCCGCAGGCGCTCTTCGTTGCCACTGCGAATACTCAGCAGATCCTTCAGCCCCCAAAGGTCGAGTTGCGGTCTGGCCAGGGTAGTCAGGCGTCGCTCGCTTTTCATTTTCCGGATGATGGTTTCCGCGTCGATATCCCACACTTTCACAACGCCTTCATAAGCGCCGGTCGCTACCTGCTTCCCGTCCGGGGAGAAAGCGACGCCCTTGACGGATTTGCTGTGTCCTTCCAGTGTTATGACTGCTTCGAAGGTTTCGAGGTCCCATATTTTGGCCGTTTTATCATCAGATCCGGATACCAGTTTTTTACCGTCGGGTGAAAAGGCCACACTGCTGATGGGCGAATTGTGCCCTGCGAGGGTGCAAGCGGTTTTGCCGCTTTCCATATCCCATATTTTAACCATTTTATCCTTGGAGCCTGTGGCGAGCCGCTTGCAATCGGAAGAAAACGCCACACAGCTGACGGGGCCACTGTGGCCTTCAAACTCCCTCGGCGCCTGGCCGGTTTGGAGGTTCCACAGGAATGCCGTACCGCCGTCGGAGCCTGCTGCAAGCCATTTCCCGTCGGGTGAAAATGCCACGCTGCTGAAAATGCTTTCCGGTCCCGAGAGCGTCAGGGTCGCCTTGCCGGTTTCCAGGTTCCATACTTTGACCGAACCGTCGTCCGAACTGGTTGCTAGCGATTTTCCGTCGGGTGAAAAAGCCACGCTGTTGACGTAATCGAGGTGACCCCGAAGCGTCAGGATCAAAACGCCGGTTTCTGCATTCCATATCCTGGCTGTGCTGTCTTCCGAGGCCGTGGCGACCTGCTTTCCATCGGGCGAAAATACCGTGGACAGAACGGGTTGTTCGTGGCCCTCCAGCACGAGTGCCGGTTCGCCGGTTTCCAGATTCCATATTTTATCGGTGCCGTCATCCGCTGCGGAGGCGAGTTTTTTGCCGTCTGGCGAAAAAGCGACAGACCTCACGGCGCCGTCATGCCCCGTCAGGGTCATGGCCTCCTGGTCGCTGCGCAGGCTCCACACCTTGGCTGTGTTGTCGACCGATCCTGTTGCCAGTTCTTTGCCGTCGGGCGAAAAGGCCACGCTGCTGACATAATTGCTGTGCCCTTTCATGTTTAACCTGAGGTCGCCCGAAGCCAGGTCCCATATTTTTGCCGTGTTGTCGTACGACCCCGTTGCGAGGTATTTCCCGTCGGGCGAAAAGGCCACACTGCTGATGAAGCCGTTATGGCCGTCAAAGGTTTGCGCCTCGCGGGTTTTAAGGTTCCATACTTTGGCCGTTTTATCGCCCGACCCCGTTGCCAGGAAATTGTTATCGGGTGAGAATGCGACGCAGTATACGACGTTGTGATGGCCTTCAAACACTTCAACCGCAGTGCCGGTGGCTACATCCCACACTTTGGCTTTTTCGTCATAGGATCCGGTGGCCAGTTTGGTACCGTCAGGCGAAAAGGCGACACTCAAAACGGCGTTGTCGTGGGCTTCAATTTTTGATACCGGGTTACCGGTCTGTGCATCCCAGATGATCACGAACCTGTCGTGCGATCCCGTTGCGATACTTTTACCGTCGGGCGAAAAAACGACGCACGAAACGGAGTTTTCATGCCCTTTCAGCCGCATCACGGGCCGGCCTGTTGCGAGATCCCAGATGACAGCTGTGCTGTCTTCCGAGGCCGTAGCGAGCCGTTTGCCGTCGGGTGAAAAGGCAACGCTTTCAACGGATGCGGTGTGCCCGTTAAGCGTCAGGATGTTTTTGCCCGTACCGACTTCCCACACTTTTGCCGTATTGTCTTCCGAAGCGGTGGCGAGTTTTTTGCCGTCGGGTGAAAAGGCCACAGCCCAAACGGAGGCATTGTGCCCTTCAAAATCGGCGTTCCAGGGCAGGCGGTGGTTGGTGGTATCGGGGTGTTCGTTGTAGTAAAAGGCTTCCGACAGGGCGCGCAGGGCGTTGCTGTTATCGGCATCTACATACTGCTGGGCGAATTCTGCCAGCCGGAATGCGGCACTGCGGTCGCCGTCGCGCAGGGCGATCTGGCTTTTATAGGCTAGATCGTTGGCATAGGCGATGCGTTTGTCGCGTTCCGCGATATTGCGCTGGCGGAATGCATAGATCATGGCTATAATGGAAATGGCGGCCAGGGCCAGCGAATACAACGTAATCCGCAGCGCGCGTACGCGCTTTTTGCGTTCCAGGGCGAGTTGTGCTTCCCGTTCGGCCTGCTCCTGCCGCATGCGCTCCATGGCCTCCTGCCGTTCTTCTTCCTGCCGCCGCTCCTTGTATTTGACAAGTATGGGCGGCACGAGCGTATCGTGACTGATCTCGTAGTAAAAGGTCTTGAGCCGCGGTTCTTTTCTCAGCAGCCGCGTTTCTACGAGTTGGTCGAGCAGGCTGCGGTCGCTGTATACATGCAACAGGTCGTCTTCGGCTACGCTGCGCCGCCGTTCCGACTCGGTAATGAGATCTTCTTCGATAATTTTCCGGGCAACGGGCTGCTTCTCAGGCGGCAGGGCGGCAATCTGATCGGTGTAGAAATTGCGCAGGATCGATTTCAGCCCTTCTTCGTACCCAAACAACGCGGGGGTGACGACAGATGATTTCCGTTTGCCGCTTTCGGCCTGAATGGCCTGCCCGTCGGGGGCTTCGACCGCTTCGCCGGTCATAAGCCGTTCGATATACTGGCAAAGGATCTGCAACTGGAATGACTCGACGTCCTCCGTTCCGTTTTTCGAAAGGTAATTGATGAGGGTGTCGAGGGCTGCATCGTCGTACCGGAAGGGGCGGCTCACAAACGAGTACCTGGGGTCGCGGAGCATGGCGGGCAGGGTAATCGCCTCTTCCGCCTGTTCCCGGGCGAATGGCAGCAGTTCGAAGCGGCTGCGCATGATGTCGGGGATCAGCGGGCTGAGTGCGTTGAGCAGGTGCAGCAGGTCGGACCGGATGGCAAAGATGAACTTGCAGCGCGGCGAAGATTCCAGGGCCGGTACATCGAGTTGTTCGCCTGCTTCGATCCGCGCGCGCAGGCGTTCCAGGTAGGCTTCCGGAGGGGCGCCATTGGCCAGTTCTGCCAGTTCTGTCTGGAATGTCTGCCGCAACGCCGGCGTATACAGGGTAAATACCTCCTCAAACTGGTCGAGTACAAACAGCGGGACCGCCGGTGCGCCGTTTTTGGTAAAGGTTGCGGCTTTGATTTGTTCCCACAGGGAGGCGTCGGCCTGCCGCAGGGCGGGATCGAGCGATACGGCGGAGCGGTATTCGTCGCGTTCGATCTCCTGCAAGAATTGCTCTTTAAGCGGCACGGCCACATTGCTCAGGCGGACGCGCAGGTGCAGCAGGTTGGTTTTTTCCAGTAAAGGGTTCAGACCGGCATTGATCAGCGAACTTTTACCCATGCCCGACTTGGCAAACAGGACGACCAGTTTTTCTACCATGACCTGCGCATAGAGGTCACGGGATTCGCGCTCGCGCCCGTAAAACAGCGCGGCATCGGTAGCCTCGAAAGGTTGCAGGCCCGGGTAGCGGTAAGAATGTTTCATTGCTTTCGTCATGTCAAGGGTCGTCAATTATCATTGGCCACTCAAACAGCCTCCAAGGGCTGCTATGCCTGCGGGATTACGGGAAGTGCGTCTTGATCCGGCGTTCCACCTCCTCCAGAATGTCGGTCCAGGCAGCAGCCGGATCGGCCCATTTGCTGACGGGTTCAAGATTGTTCGGCATTACGGCATTCAGCACGGCCCCCCTGATGAGGGGCTTCCACTGGCAAACGCCGCCAAGCACGGGTGAAACGATGGTTTTTCCAGGGGCGTCGGCGGGTAGTATTTTGTCGTAAAACTGTTCAATAAGGTCGTCGTTCGACAGGAAGTTGACCGAGATAAGCGGAAATATGAAATGGCTGTCGGCCATCTGCCGCTCAAATGCCGCCTGCATATCTTCCCCGGCCAGGGTTTCATGGATATGGAAGTTGTATCGCATGCGCAGGGGCGCCAGGGCGCGGATGAAATCCTGACGCAGCGGCTCATCGGCAGCATCGCTGACGATCAGCGCATTGATCTGCCGGCCTTCTGCGGAGGCCGCCTGCGGCTCTTCGGCTTGCGCCAGTTCGGCATTATAGCGTGCCAGGAAATCCTGCATGAAATCCGCCTCAGACAGTTTGAGGAAATTCAGCCTGTACCGCGAACTGAAAAAAACCGAGGTGGCATAGTTCAGCTCGTTGGCGCCGGAGTGTAGTGCCCAGCTCGGCATGGCATCCGCTTCGTCGCTCATGCCCAGGCAATACAACAGGAGCCGGAGGTACCAGTCGTTGAAATCGAACCCGACGAACAGGTAGGTTTTGGAGTCGTTGAGTTCGGCGAGCAGCGAATTGGGTATTTTTCGCTCCGTTTGCACCACCTGCTTCATGAATTCCACCTGATCGGCACCGGTCATAACAAGCGAACTGAGGGTTTTGCCGACCTGGCCGGTGCTGTCGTCCTTGCAATTTACCGCGCCCAGAAAGTGATAAACAAAGGTGCGGGTATCGGTAGGGAGATAGGTGAATTCGCGAGGCTGTCTGAAATTGTATATTTCCTCGTGGTATTTGACATTGTGGCGCTCCAGCGCTGCGCATATCTGCTTGTCGCGCGCGACGTTGATGATAATGCGGAAGGGCAACTGCGCCAGTGTTTCCTGCAAGGCATTTACCGGAAGTGGCTTTCGGAAAAAGGTATCGATGGCAACTTCCAGGGTGGCGCGCCCCTTATCGGCGACGAGTAATCCGGCTACGGTAGGCAGGTCGGCCCCTTCCGGCGGCCGGCGGGTCTCGTCGAACTCCTCGGCGAGATGGCGGGTAAGCGCTTCAGCCATAGGAATCGAGTTACCTTTCGCGTCGGCCATCGTACTCAACAATGGTCCTACGACAAGCACCAGTGCATTATTTTCAAAAGCGAGGCGTAGTTTCGCCCAGTCTCTATCTGGAATTTGATCCATAGTTTTCAATCCGGTTGATGCATGCCGGCGGCTTTAGCAATGCCCAAAAGTAATACTTGTACCGCCAGGCAGTAGGTAACGTTGTGCCCGGAGGGGCATTATTTTTTGCCACCGCCGTCATCATCTTCATCTTCTTCGTCTCCACCGTCACCGTCGTCGCCGCCGCCATCCGGCCACCAGTCGTATACGATCTCCTCGATATCATTCGTATGGCATTCGAAGGCAACCTTGCATTCAAAATCATATCCGCCATCATGGTCGTCTTTCAGGAAGTCGAGATTTTTCATCGCCCAGGTCCAGCCGTCGGGTTCGGTGATCACGACGCTGTTGCCGCTGATCCGCCAGCTGCCGTTTACGATCATATCGCTGTCCGTAAAGTTGTCATAGGGCGTATCGTCCTCGTCTAAAAAATATGATACGTACAATAGTTCACATGTTCCGTTGGCGTGAAAAACGATGGTTTCCGGAATCAACTGGGCGAATTCGGAACCTTCCTCAAAGTCATCGTTATCGCCGAATTCTTCCGATTCCCAGTCAGTGCTACCCTCCAGGTCTATTTTTCGGAGTTCCCACTCGCGGCTGTCGCCTCCGGTGAGAATCGCAGCAATGCTCTGGGCGTTTACGCGCGGGACGGCAAAAAGGAACAGGCCGGTGATGAATATGCAAACCCTGATTTTCATATAGTCTTGAGTTAATGTTTAAAGAGTTGTTTCTAGGGATTTATTAATTGGCCTGAACATCAACGGCGTGCCACTCATTGTCCTTGAACTGTTGCACGAAAGTGACGGTGACGCCCTTATTGGGCCTTCCTTTTTTTATCTCGCGGGCAGAGACACGGAATGTTTCGCCGTTCTGGTCTTCAATCCAGCCAATGCCTTTTGAATAAACCCGTATTCTTCCGGCGTTTCGCACGACTTTCTGCTCAAATTTCGGGAGGAAAGGATTGTCGGTCAGCACCGGTTGCGGTGAACCAGTCTGTACGCCTGCGGGCGCGGCTGCAAGAGCAAAAGTGCTCCAGAGCAAAGCAAAAACGAATACAATTTTCATGATGAACAAGTTTTTTTATACCAAAGACAAGAAGTCAATCTTTATTGCTTAGACGCTCTTCCGGTGTAAACATGAATGCCATCATTCAATTCCCATCTTCCTCGTCACTATCGTTACTCCATTTAAATGTTACACTATTCACGCCGACCCTCAGACCTCTTATGTTTACCGTGCATTCCATGTAGTATTCATCATCTAAGGGGTAATCATCCTGTTCTATAGACAGCACCTTCATCGACCAACTCCTGCCATCGTTTTGGGTGATAAAAATACTGCGTTCTCTTAACTGCCATCGTCCTGTCACGGTTGTGTAGATATCTTCGTACAATTCTTTCTGGTATACCAGTTCACAAGTGCCGTTGGACTGGAAAACAATATGTTGCGGTATATACTTGATTAATTCCTCATCCATGTCAAACTCCTCTTCGGAATCAGCCCAGTCGCCGTCTTCATCCACCTCAATGTAGTTTTCAGACCAGGTGCGCTGACTGGCGCCAGCAAGTGTTTGTTTAATATCTTGCGCCTTTCCGGGTAATCCAAAGACACAGCACAAGCAGGGTATCAGATAACGCGAAAATAAAGTCATATAACAGGTGTATTTAATAAGCGGGGATTTGATATACCCAAGCAAAGTTGGGTATTACCGGACTAAGTTTTTTGAAAACCGAAAAATTTATTTTGTACCGGGCCGCCCGGGTTACAACCAGTCTGGCCGGCAATAAAAGTGTAAAATGAACTGATTCGACCTCATTTTCGTTTGACAACCCGTATGGACATTGAACTGCTCAAATCGGAACTCCTTTACCGCACTTCCCGCTCCGGCGGCAAAGGCGGGCAAAACGTCAACAAGGTGGAGACCAAGGTTGAAGCGCGTTTCGATGTGGCTGCCTCGGCAGCGCTTTCGGAGGAAGAAAAGGCGCTGGTGCTGGAAAAACTGGCCAACCAGATTTCAGGCGAAGGCATCCTGAGCGCCGTCAACCAGACCGAACGATCCCAGTTGTCGAACAAATTCCTGGCTGAAGAAAAACTGGTCAAAATCATCGAAAAAGCGCTGAAAAAGCCCAAAAAGCGCAAACCCGTCAGGATTCCAACTGCAGTTAAAGAGGCCCGTCTGGAGGCCAAGAGGCGGCTTTCTGAGAAAAAGGCGGTGCGGAAAGGGAAGGGTGGGAATGATGAATGATAAATGATGAATGATGAATAGCGAAATGACGAAAATAACCTCCCCTATCCCTCCAAACGCGCTCCTACGGCCCGCGCTACATTCTGGCCGTCCATCGCTGCCGAAATAATACCTCCTGCATAGCCGGCGCCTTCGCCGCAGGGAAAAAGATTATTCACTTCCGGGTGCATCAGCGTTGCCGCATCGCGCGGGATACGCACGGGTGCGCTTGTCCGACTCTCGGTAGCCACGACGGTGGCCTCTTCCGTGTAAAAACCGCGCATGGTTTTGCCGAATTCGGCCAGCCCCTCGCGCAGCCTCCGGTATATAAACGGCGGCAGCAGGTCAAAAACCGGTGCGGGGTACAGGCCCGGTATGTAGGAGGAGCTCGGCAGGTCGGCAGACAAGGCGCCGCGAATAAAATCGGGTAAACGCAGCGCCGGACCTTTCTGGCTGCCGTCGCCGGCCTTGAAAAGTCGCTGCTCCACCTCTTCCTGCAAGGCCATGGCGGCAAACACCCCGTGTTTCGACCAGGGAGCGAGGTCTTCCGGCTCAACGGATGTAACCACTCCTGAATTGGCGTATGGCGAATCGCGGCGGCTCATGCTCATGCCGTTCACCACGATCTCGCCGGGGGCTGTTGCTGCAGGCACGATCAAGCCTCCCGGGCACATGCAAAAAGAAAACACGCCTCTTCCGCCAACCTGGCAAACGAGACTGTAACTCGCCGCAGGCAGGTGCTCGTCGCGCAGGTTGCGCTTATACTGGATATTGTCGATCAACGGCTGCGGGTGCTCTACCCTGACACCCAGGGCAAAAGGTTTCGGTTCGATGCGGATGCCTCTGGCGTGCAGCAGCCGGTAGATATCGCGTGCGGAGTGTCCGGTAGCGAGGATGACGGCGTCGGCCAGCCATTCCCTGGACGGTGGCTGGTGGCTGGTAGACGGTACGGTTTGAGTAATAACCCCGCGAATATCGGATGCCCCGTTGGCGAGTATCAGATCGGTGACACATTGCCCGAAATGCACCTCTCCGCCATAGTGCAGGATGGTTTCCCGGATATTTTGTACCACAGCGGGCAGTTTGTTCGACCCGATGTGCGGGTGCGCCTCGGTCAGGATATCTGATTTCGAGCCGTGTTCGACCAGTAGCCGGAGGGCCTTGTGGACGTCGCCGCGCTTGACGGATCGCGTATAAAGTTTTCCGTCGGAATAGGTGCCTGCACCGCCTTCGCCGAAGCAGTAGTTGGAGTGTGGATTTACTTCGCCGAATTGCTGGATGGCGCGCAGGTCGCGCCGGCGTTCGCGGACGTCTTTCCCGCGGTCGAGCACAATGGGCTTGATCCCGAGTTCGAGCAGCTCCAGCGCCGCAAAATATCCTGCGGGTCCGGCACCGATGATAATAACCTTTTTCTTACCGTCGACGGGTCGAAAACCTTCCAGAATGGCCGGTTCGGGCGTGAATACGTCGCCTTGTGCATATACCTCCGCCCGAATGCGGTAAACAGGTTGCCGCGAACGGGCATCCAGAGAGGATTTTAGAATTTCCAGGTGGAAAATCTGATCGGGGCGCAGGCCGGTCTGCCGGGCCGCTTTCTGCCGGAGCAGGGCCATATCCTGCCGTTCGGCCGGGAGCAAAACAATTTCAACTACTTGAGGCATAATCAACTATGTCCCGTTTTTATCGGGAAAAATGTGTTAGGTTCTGTTCACCCGCCTTCGGTAAACCTTCGGCGGGTAAACCGTCACTCCTTTCTTCGGAGCACTTTCTTGTCGTCAGACCAGGTGAATGTATCGGGCACAAAAATTTTCGCGTCCGGTATTTCGGTGATCTCGCCGTCGGGGGTTTTTACCCGCTTTTTTTTGCGGTCGGGCATTTTAGTGTAGATTTTTACTTCGGGCATGGCGATGGTGTCCATCGCCACATCATAACGGCCTTCCTTGATGAGGTAATCGAGTATCTCCGCGGAGCCGTGCGACAGCTGGACGTTCGTTTCGATGAGGATGGTACTGCCAGCCCAGGAGTATATTTCATAGATATCGGCGATATCGAGGTTGACTGTTTTCACGGAGTCTACGTCAAAAACCTGGTAGATGGTGCGCGCCATTTGGGCGTTTACACTATACTGAGCGGAAAAAAATACAAAAAAGAGGAGCAGCCGGGGTGCCATATACGGTTTAATTTTTGGCAAAGGTCGGGCGAAGCGATCGCTTTTCAAAAACACAAAAAAATTGCCCGGATGCAATAACGCAGTCCGGGCAACTGAATTGTTTGTTGCTACGCCGACACGGGTGATGGGTGGCGTGCTTTTAACACGGGTAAAAAACTACTTTCTGTTTTCGGCAAGTGCCGTTGCATTGGGCATCTCGATGGTCAGGTCTTTGGGCACAAACACCACATAAGTGATGGTTTCGCGCAATTCCTCACCCTTGATCCTGATCTGTTTTTGGGTGTTGGGCGATTCTATGGTCAAGATATCGCCTGCTGATTTCGAGATGAGGTTGTACCGGCCAACATTGGCAAGTTCTCCCAGCATAGCCTCGCTGCCGTTGGGAATGCTGATGGTGATGCTGATCCGGATGGTGGGATTGTCCCATACTTTCAGATCAATAGCGCCTGGCAGATCAAGACTGATCGTACCTTTTCCATCGGTGTTGAACGACTTGGAAAATGTTTTTTCAACAGATTGCGCAGTGGCAGAAAGGGCGAGCGCGAGGAGGATTACAAGTGAAGCAATACGTGTAGTCATGGCGAACCTCCTTTTTTTATAAGTCCAAAGTAAAGTTTTTATATTGGATAAAACAAGGTATTGGGGAAATTTTATTTCATTTACATAAACGTAACGCCAAATCGAATGGTTGGGTTCCCCATTTGACTTTTTTGTAAATCAGGGGTTTAAATGTGCGTTTGGTTTACCTTCGCCGGAAATTATATTGTTGCATTCCAATGAAATACAGTCTTTTCACCGCGCTTTTTTTATTTGTGCTCGCCGGGCACGGCTGCGTTTCGCATTCCGGTGCGCCGCATTCCGGTTCATCCGGACCATTGTTGTCCGGCAAGGCCGGATTGCAGAGCGGCCCCATGCTCGGGTATATCGATATGCGCGAGGCGCTCATCTGGGTACAAACAAAAACCCGCGGCACCGTGCAGGTGACCTACTGGGATGTCGACAACCCCGGTGTGAAATACCGTACGGCGCCGGTACAGGGCGCCTCGGGCGGATTTATTGCCAAATGCATTGCCGACCAGGTAGAGCCGGGGCGCAATTACGTGTATGCGGTGTACATCAACGGGAAAGCCGTTGAGTTGCCTTATCCCACCACGTTCAAGACCCAGCCGCTCTGGCGCTGGCGTACAGACCCGCCAGAGTTTACGCTGGCAACGGGTAGTTGCGCCTATATCAATGAGCCGGTGTACGACAGGCCCGGGAAACCCTATGGTTCCGACTATCATATATTTAAGAGTATCGCGGAACGAAAACCCGACCTGATGCTTTGGCTGGGCGACAATGTGTATTACCGCGAACCGGATTTTAATACACTTACCGGCATGCGGCACCGCTATACCCACGATCGTGCCACGCCGGAATTGCAGCCGCTGCTGGCCGCTACGGCGCATTATGCCATCTGGGACGACCACGACTACGGTCCCGACGATTCCGACGGCACTTTTGTGCACAAGGAAAGGGCCTGGGAGGTGTTTCGCGACTTTTGGGGCAACCCGACCTACGGCGTGAACGGCCAAAAGGGCTGCACGACCAAATTTGAATACGCCGACGTCGACTTTTTCCTGCTCGACGACCGCTATTTCCGTACGCCGGACCACTGCGACAACTGCCCGGATCGCACCCTGCTGGGCAAGGAACAACTGGAGTGGTTCCTCAGCGCCCTGGCGGCCAGCCGCGCACCCTTCAAAATGGTGGCCGTCGGCGGACAAGTGCTGACCACCAGCACCAATAACGAAACCTGTTTCCACTATTTCCCTGCAGAGCGGGATACAATCCTTAATTTTATCGAAAAAGAAGGCATCAAAGGAGTCGTGTTTCTCACCGGTGACCGGCATTTCACTGAACTGAGCGCCATGCAAAACAAGGCAGGCAACTGGGTGTACGACCTGACGACCTCGCCCTTTACCGCCGGCGTATATGCTACGGCCGGTACAAAAGAGACCAATGCGTTTCGGGTAGATGGTACGGTGGTGGTTGAGCATAATTTTGCACTACTGCGCTTCAGTGGCCCGCGAACCAACCGGGAAGCCGAGATCAAAATACTCGATGCTGAAGGCAAGGAAAAATGGACCCGAACGATTACGCAGGAAGGGCTGAAGTGATGGTTGCTGCATTGCTGAGAATTGCTGAATTGTTGCATTGTTGCATTGCTATCCTTAATCCATTGATTATCCCTCCATTAACCACTCAACGCCCATCACTTAACACTTAACACTTATCACTCATACCATGTCTCCTTTTAATCCGGTAGGCGTCATTGGCGCAGGAAGTTTCGGAACGGCGGTTGCCAACCTGCTGGCGTACAACGCCGATGTATTGTTGTTCAGCCGCAAGCAGGAAACGGTCGACCTCATCAACGGGACGCGGGCGCACCTGGGGGTGCGCATATCGGCGCGGGTCACCGCAACCAGCGACCTGGAGGAACTCGCCCGGCGCTGCACCCTGCTGTTGCCCATTGTGCCGTCTACCAGTTTCCGGCAGACGATGCAGGCACTGGCGCCTTACCTGCGGCCGCACCACATGGTGATACACGGCACAAAGGGCTTCGACCTCAAGGATATGGAGGAAGAGTCGCTCGAAAAACCCGGTCTGATACTCACCCGCGACAATGTGCGCACCATGAGCGAGGTGGTGCGCGAGGAAACGAGTGTTGTCAGGGTAGGATGCCTGTCGGGTCCCAACCTGGCCATCGAGATCATGGAAGGGCAACCCACGGCCACGCTCGTCGGCAGCCGTTTCCGGGAAGTTATCCAGGCCGGACAGACCGCGCTCAACAGCCAGCGTTTCCACGTGTTCGGCTCTTACGACATACTCGGCGCGGAACTGGCAGGAGCGCTCAAAAATATCGTCGCACTGGGTTCGGGCATCCTGGGCGGGCTTGGGCTTGGGCGCAATATTCAGGGCCTGCTCATCGCGCGCGGACTGGCCGAGATGGTGTATTTCGGCAAATCGCTCGGCGCATCCAGCCAGGCTTTTATCGGCGTGGCGGGCATCGGCGACCTCGTGGCGACGGCGACGAGTATCAACAGCCGGAACTATACTTTCGGAACGCGTCTGGCCACGGGCGAAACGGCCGGACAGATTCGCGATACCATGCCCGAACTGGCGGAAGGCGTACGCACCCTGCGCATCGCCCATCAACTTGCCCGGCAGTACAAATTGCACGTGCCGATCACCAACATGCTCTATTCCGTGGTGTTTGAAGGCTTCCCGATTGAAAAAGCGCTGGAGTATCTGATGTCGTATCCTTATGCGGTGGATGTGGATTTTTTGTGAGAGATACTCCACAAAATGACTTTTGACGGATTTTGCCTGCAATACAGGCAACTTCTTTTCCTATACTCCCCTATTTTTGGGGATTATTTGCGCCATTGCACCCCCCGGCACTTTATTCCACACGATCCGCTCCCGAAAACCGTCTGCCATGCGTCCAAGCCTGATTTGTTTTTTTCTTGCACTACCCATTTTCCTTGCTGCCCAGAACGAGGCCGGTGCGCCGGAGTCGCGATGCCGCTACCGCCCCAGCCGGGAGTTTATCCTTTCCAAAACCGACACCTGCTTCAACCTGACCCGGCAGGAGGCCAACCGCGCCTTTTCCCTGCGCTGCTGGGATGAGGCCATGGCGCTCTACCGCGCCGCCAAGAGTTGCGCCAACGCCAACCAAAAGGCGCGGATGGAAATGAACAAGCGCATCCAGGCCTGCCGCGACTCTTCGGAGCAGGAGTTGCGCGACAGCGAACAACAGGCGCGGCGGCAACTGCTGCACGCCACCGCCGGCAACCTGGCAGAAGACGCAAAGGACCTCCTGAAAAATTACGACCGCTCCCTGTCGTATCGCCTGGCCGACTTTGCAGGTCAGTATATCGCGCCGGGACCGAACGGCAAGTGCCTGCAGGCGCTGCTCGACGCCTGGTACTACGAGCCGCCCATTCAGCCGGGCACGCCGGGGTACAAGGATTTTCAGGTGCCTTTCTGTTACCAACTGGATTACGACCTCGGCAGCAATGTACAGGTGCGCTTCGGCGGGAGAGACAGTTACCAGCGGCTGTATGCCTACGCACCGGCCAGCCGGCAATTGTATTCCTGGGACACCGGGGAGTTCAAACCCGGCAAGCCGACCCAGATCGAGGAAGGCTTCACCCGCTTCGATATTTCACCGGATGGAAAAACCATGTTGTTTTTCTCCGACAAAAGCATCCAGTTGCGGCGCGGCCGCTCGGAGGTGTTTCGGATAAACGCCGCCAATGTCCAGCGCTATTGCTTCAGCAACTCCGGCGATGAATTTCTGTATTTCGACGAGTCGGAATCAAAAATATACCTCGTGGATATGGAGGATGCCTATGCGCAGCGCAAAGGCAGCCAGCGGCCCGGCCCAAAGCTCCTGGTGCCCGGCGTCCAGTACGAAGTGCTCGGCATGGCTTATTACGAAGGCCGGATATGGCTGGGCGGGCGCGACAGTCTGGTGGTGCTGCAACGCACGGGCAAAGAGGCCCAGTGGCTGCTCGAAAAATCGGTGGCGTGGAGCCAGCCCGCCAATGTGTATGCCACCGGCCTTCAGCTGTTTCCCGACCGGCAAGCCGCCGTTTTTATCTACGGCACCGGCGCAGTGTATATCCCGATCGCGGTGAATGACGGACTGCCCCAGTCGACCGGCCAGCCCGTGACCCTGCGGGGCACCCCGCTGGCTATCCGGCAGGATGTGTCGCTGGTGGCGCATTCGCAATCCGACAACGACCTGCTGTACCTGCTCACGACCGACAGCGGCGCGGTGCGGCACGGCGCCTACCTGCATCCCGACGACGAATTTATGCCCATGAACGGGGCCTTTTCGCCGGATTACCGCTGGTTCTCGGCGGCTACCGATACCGGCACCTTGAAACTGTGGGCCCTGACGGAACTGAAAAACGACGCGAGCACCTCCCTGGCGGGCGACGACCAGGTCGAATTCAGCCCCAACGGCGACTACTTTTGCCGCTACCGCCATGCTTCCCTGGAAATGTTTGCCACCGATACGCCGCATGAAACGCTGTACAAATTTCCGGATACCATAGAGAACTGTGCGATCCAGGCGGTGAGCCGCAACTGGGTGGTTTACGGCACGGGAGAAAATTTCCTGCGGGCAAGGCAAACCGTTACGGGAAAAATGTTCGAATTTTCAACCGACGGTACGGAGTCGCAAAGTGCCATCGACGATGCAGAGCGTTTTGTTGCCTATACGGTGCGCGCTGATTCCGTAGTGGTGCGATCGCTGGTCAGTGGCGCCGTTGTAGCACAAAAATCGTTTAACGGCTATGTCAACCGCCTGCATTTTGTTCCAAATACGGGAGAGATCGTCATCATACAACGCGACCAAACGGAAAGCGACCTGGCCAACCAGACCATCGCCAAAATATGGAACCCTTCAGGTGGAGAAGAGCCAAGCCGGACGGTTCGCCTGCACGACTACAACATCCAGACTTCCGCGCGCTCGGCAGACGGAACGGCGGTTGCCCTCAGCAATGGCCGCGACATCCGGATATTCCGGCTCGACAACCTGCTCGACGAAAACGCCCGAATCCGGCAGAATGGCGAGCACTTTGTCACAGCCGTAGGCTTCAGTCCCAACGGTTCGGCACTCGCTGCGGGTTACGACGACGGTACGATCGTAGTATGGGACCTGGCGAACAGCGAACCCCTTTTTCACTTGCAGACCAATGGCTTCTGGATCGAGTCGCTGAGTTTTTCTGCCAGCGGCGGACGCCTGCGGATCAAAACCATCGACGGTTCGCTTTTCTTCCGCGATATCGACCCCGGCGTTATCCGCGACCTGGCACAGACAACTTTCCGCAGGCTGCTGGCCTTCACGCCGGTACAGATACGCGAATACGGGCTGGAAAAGGCCCTCGATTATTCCGGCAACTTCCAGCGCCTGGCCGAATCGCATGATTTGCCGCTGATCCGCTCGTTCTTTGAATATTACCGCGAACAGGCGCTGAGCAGCAACAACATCGCGCGGGTGAAAAGTTATTTTGAAAGTGCATCGCGGTTGTTCTCCAAACTCGACGACCCCGTTACCCAGCACGCGCTGCGCCCCACCATGCTGGAGATATATGAAGACTATATCTGGAAACTGCTGCTGCGCGAACGCAACAGTGAAGCCGAACGACTGGTCAACGAGTTCAACCGGCTGTTCGACAAACCCTTGCCTGCCATCAAATCCGGCGCTTTTTCCGCCCTGATGCGCAACGACCTCGCCAATGCGGCGCGACTTTTTACCAACTACACGATCCGGGTATACGAAAACCCGGCTTCGCAGCCCTACTTGTGGGCAACCCTCGACAGCCTCCAGCAAAAATTCAAACAGTTGAGCGAGTACAACCTGCTTCAGGGCCCGCAGCGCGAATGTATCTGCGGCATGTACTCCAAGGTGCTCGACATCAAAAACCTGTGCCCGACGATCGGCAATACCGCCGCCGTACCCTTCGATGTGGAGACACGCCTGCGCTGGAATATCTTTCAAAACCTGTACACCGCCGCCTATATGAGCAATCATTCGGAGAAGGTGCGGCTGCTGCAACAGGCGCTCGACGACGCTAAAGCACTGTACCGCCGCAACCCGACGGTTTGGCGCGGACAGCTGGAAAAGGCGGCCCTCCGGCTGGCTCAGGCCTATACCGACCGCGGCACGTTCGAGCAGGAAAATGTCGTGTCGGCAACACTGTACCGCCAGGCCCTGAACCTGCTCGATACCTTCGGTACCTTTACGACGCTGGAACCTGCACGACTCAAGGCATTGATATCAAGCCACGGAAAGCTCGGCGACTACCTGGCTTCAACCGATAAAATCGCAGAGGCCATCCGGGAGTATGAGGCCGGATACAAAGTGGCTGAAAAGTTGATCGCTACGGCGCCTGCCGATTCGCTGCCTTCCTATCGCAACGACCGGATCGCACCCCTGCTCACCCAGCTCGGTATGGCGCGCTTGCTGGAAGGCAATACCGTTGCAGCAAAAAAAGCGTTTGACCAGGCTTATGAAAGCTTTACCTACGGCCTGTATTCCTATTTCTACGGCCATGTCGACCTGATGGAAGGCCGGGAAACGGACGCCATGCGGCGCTACGGGGAAATATACAGCGAGCTGCAGCTCGGCGATGTGCTTTTTACCATCAGCAGGCTCGCCGATCGGTTTCCGGCACAACGCGCGCGGCTGGAAGCCTTTGTGCCGAAACTGCGCGAGATGGTGCAGCGCGAGCATCCGGAGATTTCCGCCCAGGGTATCGATTACCGCTTTGCGGTGCAGAAAGGCGCCTATGCAAGTGCCAATGAACGCTGGGCGGAAGCACTCGAATGGAATGTGAAAAGCCTGGACGTCGCAAAACAGATGGTGGCCGGGCCCGACCCTTCCGATCTGCTGAAAGGGCAATTGCTCGACGCTATGTTGTCGCAGTCGTTTTACCTGCTGCACGCCGGAATACGCGACACTTCCGCGTTTTCCAGGGCAATACAATGCGCAGAGTCGGCCGAGCAATACGCCGAAGAACAATATAGTTACTACCCTTACCGGGACTGGTTGCAAACGAACCGCGCCCATGCCTATCTGCTGCGCAACCACCAGGGCGACCGCAATACAGCGATAGATATCTACCGCGCATTTCTCAAAAAGAACAGCTACGCACAGGATTACTGGGAACTGCTGCAAAAAGACTTTCGCGATCTGTACAGGGCCGGTATCAGGTGGCCCGACCTGGAAAATGTAATCAAACAAATAAAACCGGCGGACATACAACTCTCCAAAGCCGATTGGCGGGATATGGGGGTCGAACATACCGGTACCGGTGCGGATCAACGTTAAGTCGTTTATGGTATCCGCTATTTTTCCTTACATCACGTGCTGCCCGACGGGTACCGTTACATACCTTTGCCAGCCAACCTTTTTTAGAACATGACTTCTTACGAGCAACTTCTGAAAGATACAGAAGTATACATCAAGGATTATTTTACCCAATACATATCTCCAGACTATGTATTCCATGATCTCGAGCACACTGCGCAGACGGTAGCGGCAGCCCGAACCATTGGCGAAGGCTTTCACCTCGATAACCGGGAAACTACCCTGCTGCAACTGGCTACATGGTTTCACGACACGGGTTATTCAGAGGGGCCGACCGACCATGAAGAGCGGAGCTGCAATATCGCCGACCGTTTTCTGCGGGGTAAAATGCCGGACGAAGATATTCAGGCTGTATTTGCCTGTATCCGGGCTACCAAGGTGCCGCAGCAACCCCAGACCCTGCTCGAACAGATCATTTGCGACGCAGACCTCAGCCATCTCGGCATGGAGAGCTACTGGGACCGCACCGGCAAACTCCGGCAGGAATTCATCCTCACCAAGAAAATCGTGATGAGCGAGCAGGACTGGCTGGATTTCGAGATCAATTTTATGCTCAATCACAGTTACCATACTGCCGTCGCCAACGATCTTTTCAACAAGCGAAAAGCCAAACACATACAGCGACTCCTCAAGCAAAAGCGCCGGCTCAACCCCGAACACGCCCCCACCCTGGAAGAACTCGCCCTGCTCGATGAAAAGGACAAAAAAAATGACATCAGCAAAATACTGAAGGAAAGCGAAAAAGAGCTCAAGCAGGCTCGTATGGGGCGCGGGGTGGAAACCATGTACCGCACTACCTACCGCACACATACCAACCTCAGTTCGATGGCCGACAGCAAGGCCAACCTGATGCTGTCGGTAAATGCCATCGTTATTTCGATTCTGGTCAGCAACCTGATCCCCAAGCTGATGGACGACGGCGAACTCAACCTCCGGCTGGCCGTCCCCACGGTTATCCTGACGCTCGTTTGCCTCAGTTCCATGATATACGCCACGCTGGCTACCCGGCCTAAAGTAACGGAAGGCAAGGTCACCCGCGAATCGATCAAACAGCGGAAGGCCAACCTCCTTTTCTTCGGTAATTTTTACAACATGCCGCTCGAAGATTTTCAATGGGGCGTCAATGAAATGCTCGTCGATCCGGATTTTCTGTACAGCACCATGAGCCGCGACCTTTATTTCCTGGGCATTGTACTGGCGCAGAAATACAGGTACCTGAGCATTTGTTACAATATTTTTATGTTTGGTCTGATCATCTCGGTGGCAGCATTTGCTATAGCGTTTGCCGTTTAAGGGATTAAAGGTTTTGAGGTTTCGGGGTAACATTCCGGAACCGTTCAACCCTTAAACCCCGAAATATTCAGGAAAGAATGTCCGCACTCGTCATCATACCCACATACAACGAACGCGAAAACGCCGAAGCCATCATCAGGGCAGTGTTTGCCCTGCCCGAGCCATTCCATGTGCTTATTGTGGACGATGGCTCGCCCGACGGCACGGCACAGATCGTCCGGGATTTGCAGGCATCGGAATATGCCGACCGCCTGCACCTGCTCGAGCGAAAAGGCAAGCTGGGGCTCGGTACGGCCTATATTGCCGGGTTTCGCTGGGGGCTGGAGCGCGATTACGACTTTTTCTTCGAAATGGACGCCGACTTTTCCCACAACCCGGCCGATTTGCTGCGCCTGCTGGCCCGTTGCCGCGACGAAGGCGCAGACGCAGTTGTGGGATCGCGTTATTGCCGCGGCGGCCGCGTGGTCAACTGGCCCCTCGACCGTATCATACTTTCCTACGGCGCCTCGCTCTATACCCGCTGCATTCTCTGGATGCCCGTAGCCGACCCGACCGCCGGCTTTATCTGCTACCGTCGAAAAGTGCTGGAAACGATGGACCTGGGAAAAATCCGGTTCATCGGTTACGCTTTTCAGATAGAAATGAAATACGCAGCCTACTCGCTGGGCTTTAAAGTCCGCGAAGTGCCCATTACGTTCAAGGACAGAGAGAAAGGCCAGTCAAAAATGTCGCTGCATATTATCCGGGAGGCGATGCTGGGGGTTATCCAGATCCGCTGGCGTGGGTTGATGGGCAGGTACGGTAGCAGGCAGATGGGGTAAGCATGCGTTGCCACTCAGTCTGCAATTGTTGTATTGCAAAAACCGGCAGCATGAGCGGGGCGTGGGAAGCGGAGATGCAAAGAATCCCGAAGCTTATCCCCGACCAGGCGGCGGAGCAGAATACGCAGTGAAAACTGTCGCCCGGCGCCACGAGCAATTTGTGGCTTGACGCATACGCCCGCAAGGGTCAACAAGAAAGGTTTAAACCCCGCCGTTTTCAGACAATTGCTTGTAAATCTTCCGCATCTTCCAGCCCAGTCCCAACAACAGCAGCCCGAAAAACAGGGCGTAGAGCCCTATCCACCACATCACCGACACTTCCCCAAAATTGGGATTGGCGATCATTAGTCCGCCGAGGGCGATGGAAACCACGCCGGCGGTCCCCAGCAACCATTCGTTGTCAATCTCCTTGCGCAGTTTTATGGCTGTGCCGATCTCGAAAACGCCGGTAACCAACAGCCAAACCGCCAGAACCAGGATCAGGCCGGCTGCGGTAAGTTCGGGATTGATGAGGGCCACCAGGCCCAGCCCTATCCCCATTGCGCCTTCCAGCAGTGTGATCCACCAGTCGTCGTCGTGGCCGCGCATCCGAACGCCGAGAAAAACCGCCGTTGCGCCGTCGGCCACCAAAAAAACGCCGAGTACGAGAATCAGCGCCTCAAAGGCGACTTTGGGATTCAAAAAGGCAAATACGGCAAAAATGATAGATACGAGGCCCCGGAGGACGAGTACCCACCAGAATCGGGTCAGGCGGCTGAGCATGGTTTGTTCGTTTTCGTGACGTAATGAAAGCAGTGAGACAAAGATAGCAAAATCACTTTTTCAAAATCTCCACATCAAACCCCAATGCCCGGAGTTTTTCTTCGCTCAGCTCTTCCAGGTTTTTGATCTCCAGCACTTTGCCGTCCTTGTTTTTGAAAGTAAGGATCACCTCTTCCCGGCTTTCGGCGTTTTGGCGGGCCTGTTCTGCCTGTGTCGATAGCTCGTTGGCCTGTCGAATGGCGGCATTGAGTTGTTCGAGGGCAGCGTGCTCCTTATCCTGTGCTTCCTGCAATTGCCGCTGCATTTCACCGGTGCGGGCAATGTTGTCGTGGAGTGTTTTTTTCAGGTCTTCCACCTGTGCCCTGGCCTCGGAGAGCGCCTGTTCCCGCGCTTTTCTCTCCTCCTCGGCCCGCAGGGCTTCCTGACGGACGCGTTCCGCCTTCTCGCGACGGGCGATCTCCTCGTTGTTGATCAGGTCGTTGCAGTTTTGCAGGGAAAGCAGTTTTTCCAGGCTCACCAGGTCCACCGAAACAATATAGTCGATCTTGAACTGGTCGCTGCTGCTGTACACCTCGCCGCCCACGCTGAATACCACGCCGCTCACCTCGGAATTGCCGGTTACTTTCTGGTAAGCCCTTGTATATACCGTAGTCAGTTTTGCAGAGCGGATGTAATAGGTTTTTTGCCGGGTGTCGGGTGCAACATTGGTGGCCGCCCGGCAAATTTCCAGGTAGGGGATGTAGTCCTCCGGCAGAAACGCATAACCCACGTCGGTCAGGATGATCTCGTAAATATTATCCTTTTCAACTTTGGTGGAGGCGATGCTGTAGGCGCCGTTGAACCTGAACTTGGAATCGATCTTGGCGCTGTAAATCACATCGGAGGTAGACGTGGTAACAACGGGAGGCTTGTCCTGCCGCACAAAGCGGGTAAGTACGGTTGTCTTGTTGCCATCGATGAGGATCATCGTGCCGGCCAGTTGGTCGATCTTGTGGACAAAGCCTGCCAGCCCCTTGATGAAGGTGCGCTGCTTGTAAGAGTCGGGCAGGTCAAAACCGAGACCGACCGGCGTCAGCCTGATCTTGCGCGAGGTCTGTCCGTTCAGTGCAACAGAAGGCAGGATCAGGGAAATAATAATGCAAAGGCGAAAAAGCAGATTCATCGTTTGTATAAATGCTAAAATGCGGTAAACGCAAAATGGCTGCGGACATTTTGCAGTACGTCAGACTTTTGCTTCATCTTGCCGCCCGATTGTCACCTGTTTAACCGAATTGCCATGAATACCAGCCAAAAAAACATGATGGTACTGGTTGCCGGCCCTTTTCGCTCCGGCACCAACGACGACCCGGTATTGATCCACCGGAACACCGAACTGATGGAACAATATGCCCTGCGCGTTTATGAAACGGGGCACCTGCCCGTGCTGGGCGAGTGGTTTGCCCTGCCGCTCATCCGGACCGCCGGTTCAACGGCATTGGGCGACGACATTTTCACGGCGATGTTTCACCCTGTAGCCATGCGCCTGCTCGGTCATTGCGATGCGGTGCTGCGCGTGGGCGGCCCTTCCCAGGGATGCGACGAAATGTTGCGTCTCGCCGGGGAACAGGGTAAACCCGTCTATTTTGCCGTGGAAGAATTGCCGCTTGTGGAAGAATGATAGCCGGCAAGTGCGCCGATCGCCTTTTCTTTGCCGCCGAATAAACATTTAACGCTCCGCAATATGTTCATCTCCGGTATACAACAGATCGGCGTTGGCGTCGCCAATGTCCACGAAGCCTTTAAATGGTACCGCCGGCATTTCGGCATGGACGTGCCGATTTTTGAAGAAGCCGCCGAGGCGGGCCTGATGCTGCCCTATACCGGCGGGCAGCCGCAATCGCGCCACGCCATTCTCGCGCTCAATATGCAGGGCGGCGGCGGCATGGAAATATGGCAGTATACCGGTCGAACGCCCGTCCCGCCCGCTTTTCAGCCGCAACTCGGCGATACGGGTATTTTTATTGCAAAAGTAAAATGCAAGGATGTCTGGGCCTGCTTCCACGATCTGCGCAAACGCGGCGTGAACATGCAAACCAACCCCGTCCCCCGGCCCGACGGAGAGGAACATTTTTATGTAAAAGACCCCTGGGGCAATCTTTTTGAGGTGGTGGGATCGAAAGAATGGTTTTCAACGTCGCGCCCCGACCTGACCGGCGGCATGTACGGCGCCGTCATCGGCGTGTCTGATATGGACCGCTCGGTAAAGTTTTACGCCGAAATTCTGGGCTATTCCACAGTGGTATACGATACAACGGGCGATTTCCCCGACTGGCACGGTGTCGACGGCGGTTTCGGGCAGTATCGCCGGGTATTGCTGCGCCACCCCGACAAACGAAAAGGCCCGTTCAGCCGCCTGCTTGGCGATTCGGAGATAGAACTGGCGCAGTCGCTCGACCGTGCGCCCCGCAAAATATTTGAAAACCGCTTCTGGGGTGATCTCGGCTTCATACACCTGTGCTTTGACATGATGGGTATGGCTGAAATGAAAGCGTTTTGCACTGAAAAAGGCCACCCGTTCACCGTCGATTCCAGCGGCTCGTTCGACATGGGCGAAGCAGCCGGGTATTTCTCCTACATCGAAGACCCCGACGGTACGCTCATCGAGTTTGTAGAGACCCACAAAATCCCGATCCTGAAAAAAATCGGCTGGTACCTCGATCTGCGCAAACGAAGCAACCCGGAGAAATCATTACCGGTGTGGATGCTGAAGGCGCTGGGTCTGGGAAGGGTGAGGCAGTAGGCAGGCGGTATCATGCGGTTGTGCGCGTTGGCTGACCAAATATTTAGCCGTTTTTCCTTGTTTTTTAGCCGCTGAACTATACATTTGTACTTACATCAAGCGCTTCTGATAACGAAATTCCCCTTTTCAATTGGAAAAGCCTAAGCCCGGACACCGAGAAAATGCAGAGGATTTTCTCCCGCAGATCCCCGTTGAACAAGGGTTGCTGAATGTACTCATGCAAAGGCTTGAAAGCGCGGAGAATATTCAGGAGATTGAAAAATACACCTTGCTGATCCAGAAAATCAAAAAGGAGCAGCAAGAACTGGCAGTTACCCGTTTAAAAAGTATTGAAGAGTATCGAAAGACAAAAAACGAACGCAGAATCAGTCAGGTTCGCCAGATTATCGGACTCGCAATCGGCGTTGCACTGGCAATTGGCGGCCCCTTTGTTTTGCTTTATGTTGACAGTAATTTTGGAACTTTCCTGATGAGCGTTGGTTTCACTACCCTGGGATTATCAAGTGGTCTGGTCAAATCGTTTTTTGAAAAAATAAATAACAAGAAATAATATGTTAACCCTGTTTTTAAGAAATAACAGAGACCGGCAGGACATCCTCGTAATCTTTTTGTCAGCGGCTATTATTACGGTGTTATACCTTTTATTGTTGAGATATGCGGATAAGTTTCCCAGCGGCGTTCCGGCAATATTTAGTTTTATCTACGGTATATTCATCACTATCGATGCACATATCCTGCTTAATTCGGTCAATAAACGCTCCTCTGCGGCAGAAGAAAGAAGGGCTGACCTGCATCTGTACTACGATGATATAAAGCGCTACGACCTATTGCTGGATGAGGTGCAAAAAGAGATAGAGCGCCTTGAGGAAATGGCATCGCAGTCTACAGGCAGTGAAAGAAGTTCAATCAGCCAGCAGATTGATTACTTCAAAAAACGGATGTTCCATTTGCAGGAGGAAAAATTTTCCGAGATCGAAAAGTTGATCAGGAGTGATGAAATCAGGTCTATGACTTCCTGATAGCCGGTGTGCCGGTTGCATAAAAAAAGCCTTTGAGTACTGCTCAAAGGCTTTTTTTATGCAAACCAGGAACCATCCATTTATTTGCCCTGGTGCGGCGAATAGTCCAAACTGTTCAGCGCCATTAGTTCCTTCAGCGTTTTTTGCATACCGTCTACAGAACCGTCGAGGAAGATGATGTTGCCTTTGCCGTGTTCGGTGAAGTTTTTCACTGCCTCCGTCCACATGGAGAACAGGATTACCGACGTGTCGAGGTTGGCCGTCTGCATTTCCTTGGCGGCCTGGCTCATGCCTTTGGCGACTTCTTCGCGGAAAAGGGCGACGGCCTGGCCGCGCATGCGGGCGGCTTCGCGCTCGGCTTCGGCAGCGATCTTGATGGCGTTGCCCTCCGCCTCGGCGGCTTTGGTCTTGGTGATCAGCAGCGCCTGGCCTTCGTTTTCCGCAGCGGCTTTAAGGTTGTTGGCAGCCACGATCTTCGACATGGAACGCATCACCTCGTCGTCGAACGTGATGTCGTTGATCTGCAGGTCGATGAGGTGGAAGCCCCAGTCCTCCAGCATGTGGTCCACATTGATCTTTACCGCTTCCGTGATCTCCCGGCGAAGGCTTAAGACCTCCTGTTGCTTTTTGGTGGCCACATAGGCACGAATACTGCCCTCTACCGTGCGGGAAAGCGTGGCCATAAAATCGCGGTCGCTCAGAAAACGAAAGGCTACTTTTTTGATCGTTTCTTCATTGTTGTCCATCACGGAAAACAACAGCAGGGAGGTGAAATGTACATTGGCCTGGTCGATCGTTACAGCCTGGAAATTGAGTTCCACTGCGCGGTTTTGTACCGAAATACGCTTGAATATCTGTTCGATGACCGGAATTCGAAAGTTAAGGCCCGGGTACAACGTACGGTTGTACTTGCCGAAAATGGTGGTAACGGCAACAGTTGCCTGCTGCACCGTAACGATACTGAGTATAACAAGAACAATCAGGACCGGAAGAATGTAAGCCATAGGTGTCGAGAAGTTTGATGTTTGATTTTACTGGTCAAAGATTCGGGTCAATAGGGGAGGAAAACAAGGTGTAAGTGAATTTACACGACCAAACATAGCGTTTTTGATACAAATGCCCGGGAAATATCGGCGACGGCCGGGATCGGGGTTGCAATAAAAAGGCGTTGTCCCGCAGCAGGTCATAATTTGCTGCAAGACAACGCCGTCAGATGACAACCCGGACGCCGTTTATTCCTTTACGATCTTGAAGGCATAGATGGTTCCGTATTGTGCCGAAACGATTTGTCCGAAATACAGGCCGGCAGGCAGGGTACTCATATCCAGTGAAAGAACCTGCGCTCCGGCAACAAAGGTGTGATTTTCGGTAAAGACGGTTCGGCCTGCCGGGTCACCAAGTATCAACTGGCCATCGAAAGGCTGATGTACCAGCAGGCTTAACGTGGCGTCGCCGGAGGTGGGGTTTGGGAAAATGGCCTGCGTAGCGGTGGCCGGCTCCACAACGGGGGTGTTGGCCGAGCAGTTCAGCCCCCGCACAACCTGTCCGCGAATCTCTCCGCCGGGATTGGCAGCAGTATGAACGTTTAAATACGTATTGCCCGATTCCAGTTTGACGGCATCGGTACCTGATATCTGGAACTGACCACTGCCAACGGGCGCAGGCGTATTCACCGGCAGGTATACCGGTCCGCCCACCCCGAACGCTCCATCGTGAATATGTGCGGCAGTCGCCGGTCCGCTCAGGCCATCGACGACATACAAATAACTCAGGTGTGTATTCAGGCGATCGGTGGAAATAACCGCCGCACCCTGAGCAGAAGAGCCGGTAGCCGGCACCTCCTGGTCGCCGCAAAGGTCGAATGCGTACACCCGGCGCAGCAGCGGCTCCATCTGACCTCGTATCTCGCCACCCGGATTTGCTGCGGTGTGGATATTGACATAAATATTGCCGTTCAGCAGATCACTGACGAAGGTGCTGTTGACGGCAATCTTGGCCGTGTACAGGTTCGCCACAGGGCTTTGAACGAGGGCAACGACCACCCCGCCTGCCGTGCCGGGCGCCGCTTTGTGAAAATGCGCGGCGGTAGGCGTCAGTCCGGTTGCCTGTACAAAATAAGTGAGACTGTCGAGGGTGGCGTTCAGGCCGGCCACCGCAATTCCGACTGCCGACGTCGTAACCGGCGGTGTCTCCTGGTCTCCATTGAGGAATGTTTCAAAGGCGAGCGGCCCGATGGGCGTCAGTTGACTCCTGATCTCGCCGCCCGGATTGGCGGCGGTATGCACATTGATATACAGGTCTCCGTCGTGGAGTTTTTGTAAAAAATCCGACGACAATGCACTCAGGTCAAGATTGCCGTTCAGGGTATTGCCGGAGACACTTAAAGGTGCTACCACGGGCCCGGCCACACCCGATGCGCCGTTGTGTATGTGTGAAGCGGTGACGGGCCCTGTCAGGCCATTGACCACGGCGGAATACCGGGCAAACGAGCTGCCGGGGGAATGCGCGAACAGGCCTACGCCCGTTGCTGTGACCAAAACCGGCGGCGTTTCGTTGAGGCCATTCAGCACGGCCACGTAAAATTCGTCGGTCATCAGTTCCAGTTGTCCGCGTATTTCGCCGCCCGGGTTGGCTGCGGTATGCACGTTAAAGTACAACTGTTGGAGGAGTCCTTTGGCGAGTAGTCCGGCGGGCACCGCGATTTCGGCCCGTACGCGGTTACCGCTCAGATTGGGGGTGAAATTGGTCAGTACCGGCCCGCTTACACCCTCTACGCCGGTATGGATATGACAGGCGGTTATCGGCCCGCTCAAGCCGGTGAACACCCCGTGGACACTGATCGTACTGCGGTCTTCAGAAAAAAGAAAGGTGACTACCCCTCGTGCTGCGGTATTTACAGCGGGCACCTCCTGCTGGCCGGTCATGTTGGCGACAAATAAAATGCGGTTGTTGGTTCCAAATTGTGCTGTGGCGGAAATGGCGGTTAGCAGGAAAAGCAGCAGGGCAATGAAGTTGGATGTTGTTCTCATTGTGAATCAGTTTTTGTTAAAAAAAGAAATCTGCGGTTTTCAGGGGTTTCTTGCAATGTATAAAACTAAACTCTTATATTTTATTTAGACTGTATAAATACCCGAACCGGTAAAAAACGGTACCGAACGGGACTTCCTGTTGTGTTGGATCGGTTGATCGCCTGAAAATCCCGATATTGCGGCGGTAATTCAACGTATATGCCCGTACCCGATTTTTCCAAAAATACTTTCGACCCGACGCTCCGCCCGGCGCCGGTAAAGATGCCTCCCCACACCGCGTTGCGTTACGCAGCCGGCGTTCCACCCTTTCCCGGCGGACCCTATCCGGGCATGTATGTCACACAACCCTGGACGATTCGCCAGTACGCCGGCTTCTCCACCGCGGAAGAGAGTAATGCTTTTTACCGCCGCAACCTGGCGGCCGGACAAAAAGGGTTGTCCGTAGCATTCGACCTGGCCACGCACCGGGGCTACGATTCCGATCATCCGCGTGTTGTCGGCGACGTCGGCAAGGCGGGTGTAGCCATCGATTCGGTGGAGGACATGAAAATCCTGTTCGACCAGATTCCGCTGGATCAGATGTCGGTATCCATGACAATGAACGGTGCAGTGATCCCGATCATGGCGTTTTACATCGCGGCCGCCGAGGAGCAGGGTGTGGCGCCCGAGAATCTGTCGGGTACGATCCAGAACGACATACTCAAGGAGTTCATGGTGCGCAATACCTACATCTATCCGCCCGGACCGAGCATGCGCATCATCGGCGATATTTTTGCCTTCTGTGCCCGCCGGATGCCGAAATTCAACTCTATTTCCATTTCCGGCTACCATATGCACGAGGCAGGTGCGCCGGCAGAGATCGAACTGGCCTATACCCTTGCCGACGGGATCGAATACATGCGCGCCGGACTGGCAGCAGGGCTGTCTATCGACGATTTTGCGCCAAGGCTGTCGTTTTTCTGGGGCATCGGGATGAACCACTTTACCGAAATCGCCAAGATGCGCGCCGGCCGGATGTTGTGGGCAAAACTGGTCAGCCAGTTCGCTCCGAAAAGCGCAAAATCACTCGCCCTGCGCACCCATTGCCAGACGAGCGGCTGGTCGCTCACCGAACAGGACCCCTTCAACAACGTCGCCCGTACCTGTATTGAAGCCATGTCGGCCATATTGGGCGGTACGCAGAGCCTGCACACCAACTCCTTCGACGAAGCCATTGCCCTGCCAACCGATTTTTCGGCAAAAATTGCCCGCGATACGCAGATATTTATCCAAAAAGAGACCGATGTGACCAGGGCGGTTGATCCCTGGGCCGGTTCGTATTTCGTGGAAAACCGCACGATGGAACTGGTATCTGAGGCCTGGAAACTGATTCAGGAGGTGGAATCGCTCGGCGGCATGGCCAAAGCCATCGAACAGGGTTTGCCGAAACTGCGCATAGAGGAGGCCGCGGCGCGCAAGCAGGCACGCATCGACGCAGGCGAAGAGAAAATTGTGGGCGTCAATATCTACCGGGTGACGGAAGAGGTGCCCTTCGAGATACTGGAAGTAGACAATACGGCCGTCCGGGAATCGCAACTGCGGCGCCTTGCCGATGTAAAGGCCAAACGCGACGAAGCGAAGGTGCTTGCTGACCTCGAAGCGCTGGAGCAATGCGCCCGAACCGGCGCCGGCAACCTGCTGGAAATGGCCGTTCAGGCCGCCCGCGACCGCGCTACCCTGGGTGAAATATCACAGGCCATGGAGAATGCTTTCGGGCGATACAAAGCCACTACACGCACCATCTCCGGCGTTTATGCCGCCACTATGAACAACAACGAAGATTTTGAAAAAGCCCGCCGGATGGCCGACGCCTTTGCCGAACAGGAAGGCCGGCGCCCGCGCATTATGGTCGCCAAACTCGGTCAGGACGGTCACGACCGCGGCGCCAAGATCATCGCCACTGCATTTGCCGACCTGGGTTTTGATGTCGATATCGGTCCGCTGTTCCAGACGCCCGCCGAGGCCGCCAGACAGGCTGTGGAGAACGACGTGCACATTCTCGGCATTTCCTCCCTGGCCGCCGGACACAAAACGCTGGTGCCGCAGACCGTCGCCGAACTCAAAAGACTTGGGCGCGGCGATATTCTTGTGGTGGTTGGCGGGGTGATCCCGCAACAGGATTACGACTTTTTAAAGGAGGCAGGCGCTGCGGCGATATTTGGTCCGGGGACAGTAGTTGCCAAAGCAGCGCAGGAACTGCTGGCGGTGCTGATGGGGTGACCGATTAATCATCATGTCA
>ERZ724526.123-NODE-123-length-42459-cov-5.181893_pt1 | contig 42459 bp, 41 predicted proteins | sample MGYA00376059_ERZ724526 | MGnify/ENA primary metagenome ERZ724526 (study PRJEB28724, sample SAMN07190883) | activated sludge metagenome | isolation source: activated sludge of sewage treatment plant in Hong Hong | place: Hong Kong | collected 2016-03-17 ...
CATCTTCAAGCATAGCCTCGTGAACGCCCGGTAATTGTCCGAAAAAACCGTCCGCGATCTCTGAAGCCCTGGCATCCTTGTCCTGCACAAGCGGTACCAGTATTTTGATTAGCTCATGCCGCAATATGTTGTATTGAACACGTGCGGGCCTCGGACTATCGTCCAGCATGGGAAACAGAAAGCAAAAGAGGGCGTCTGCCAACCGATGTGCATCTATCCGGGCCGGCAACCGGGTGGCATATGTCTCCTGGGAGGCATCGAGTTTTTGAAAGAATTGATCCAGAACGGGTTTCATATGTGCGTTGCGAGCGTGAGCAGGGAATGGGTCTAAACAATATATCAATACAACAAAGAAGCAATGCAACAATGTAGCAATACAACAATGCACCTAACCACCAACTAAAAAGCGCCTTTCTCGAACAAGTCGGGAAAAGGCGCTTCAACAAGGGAGGTATTTGAAATATTGATCTTTAAGTCCAAATGCATACCGTTGTTGTCATCCTTTTCCTTGAGGGGGACAACAGCAACAACAAGTTCCGTTTGGAGCAGTTTTAATATGCATTTTGCGTATTTTTTGCAGGACAAACTTATCTGGTTAAACAATGAGATACAAGACGGGTTTAGATTTTTAACGAAAAAGTGATCTTTATTTTCTGTGGCAAACACTCCAAACAACCCTTCCACCACCGACCTTTGCCCGATACATCGCCAGCAACCACGCAACCCGAAACCTATCAAACCCGAAACCTTTTTAAACCTTCTCAATATGCAAGCATACCTTATCGACGGCATTCGCACCCCCATCGGCAACTTTGGCGGCAGCCTGGCGCCTGTACGCACCGACGACCTCGCCGCACATGTGATCCGGGAACTCCTGGCGCGGCATCCCGGTCTCGATCCGGCAGCTGTTGCCGATGTGATCCTGGGTTGCGCCAATCAGGCCGGCGAAGACAACCGCAATGTGGCGCGCATGGCCCTCCTTTTAGCGGGCCTGCCCTGGTCGGTGCCCGGCGAAACCGTCAACCGGCTTTGCGCCAGCGGCATGTCGGCAGTTATACATGCCCGGCGGGCCATACACGCGGGCGACGGCGATCTTTTCATCGCCGGCGGCGTCGAAGGTATGACCCGCGGCCCGTACGTCATCAGCAAAACGGCCAAACCCTTCGGAACGGACGCCCAGATGTACGATTCCAGTTTCGGGTGGCGGTTCATCAATCCCCGCATGCAGGCGCTTTACGGCACGGATGCCATGGGCATGACGGCTGAAAACCTGGCAGAACAATACAATATCAGTCGCGACGACCAGGACAGGTTTGCCGCATGGAGCCAGATGAAGGCAACGGCCGCGCGCGACAGCGGGCGCCTGGCAGAAGAGATCGCTCCGGTACAGGCGCCCAAAGGCAAGGGCGAATTCGTGCCCGTAGAACACGACGAGTTCATCAAACCCGGCACTACCACCGAAATACTGGGCAAACTCAAACCCGCTTTCAAAAAGGACGGCTCGGTCACCGCAGGCAACGCTTCCGGTCTCAACGACGGCGCCGCAGCGCTGCTTGTCGCCTCCGAAAACGGCCTGAAAAACCATAACCTGCGCCCGATTGCCCGCATCGTCAGTTCGGCAGTTGTTGGAGTAGAGCCGCGTATCATGGGTATCGGCCCGGTAGGCGCATCGCAGCAGGCCCTGACAAAAGCAGGGTTGACACTGAACGACATGTCAGTCATCGAACTCAACGAAGCATTTGCCGCGCAGGTGCTGGCCTGTACCCGCGCCCTGGGCATCGCCGATCAGGATGAGCGCCTGAATCCCAACGGCGGCGCCATCGCGCTGGGCCACCCGCTGGGTATGTCGGGCGCCCGCATCGTTTTATCCGCCGCACGTACCCTGCAGAAGAACGGGGGACAATACGCCCTGTGCACCATGTGCATCGGCGTCGGCCAGGGGTATGCGGTGGTCCTGGAAAGAGCATAAAGGCTGCGTCATTTCTTTATTCATCATTCTTTATTCATCATTCATCATTCATCATTCATCATTAAAGAAATGCCTCTGGTTGACCTTTCACATCTTATCGAACACGGCACGGTTACCTACAAAGGACTGCCGGCGCCCATCGTTTGTGATTACCTGAGCAGGGAAGAAAGCAGGCGCCTGTATGCGCCGGGCACGGAATTCCAGATCGCCAAGATCGAAATGGTCGCCAATACGGGCACCTATCTGGATTGTCCTTTTCACCGGTATGAAGAAGGCAAAGACTTGTCGGAGATTGGCCTGGAGCAGTTCGCCAACCTCCCAGCGGTGGTAGTACGCGTTGATTACAGACAAACCAGGGCCATAGATGCGTCTTTTTTCAGGGATATAGCGGTTAAGGGGAAAGCCGTGCTGGTGCAGACAAACTGGTCGGAACTTTGGGGTACGGATGCTTATTTTGAAAACAATCCCTATCTGACAGAGGCGGCGGCGATGCACCTGGCGGAATCGGGAGCAGTACTCGTTGGCATCGACTCGCACAATATAGACAACACACAGGGCAACACCCGCCCGGCGCATACGGTCTTGCTTGGCAAGGGCGTGCTGATTGTGGAACACCTCTGCAACCTGCACCAACTGCCCGGAGACGGGTTCCTGTTCAGCGCAGTACCGCCAAAATTCAAGGGCGTGGGCACCTTTCCGGTCCGCGCTTTTGCCACAATAAAGGAATAAGCATGGACACAAAAATCACAGTCCTCCGCGGCGACATCACCAAAATAGCGACAGACGCTATTGTGAATGCGGCCAATTCTTCCCTGCTGGGCGGCGGGGGCGTGGACGGCGCCATTCACCGGGCAGGTGGGCCGCAAATACTGGAAGATTGCATGCGCATCCGGGCGCGGCAGGGCGGCTGCCCAACCGGCGAGGCCGTGATCACCACAGGTGGCAAACTACCCGCGCGATACGTAATCCATACGGTCGGACCGGTTTACCGCGACGGAACGCAGGGCGAGCCGGAATTACTGGCATCCTGCTACCGGAATGCACTTCGACTCGCCATCGAAAACGGCCTGAAAACAGTGGCCTTTCCCAATATCAGCACAGGTATATACGGCTACCCCAAGGCGGAAGCGGCTGCGGTGGCCATACAAACCACAAAAGCATATATTGCTGAAAATCAGGGAAGTCTGGAGGAAATCTCCTTTGTTTGCTTCGATGAGGAAAACTACACGCTTTACTGTGAAAGGCTGTCGGAGGTCTGAATGCTGTCGCCCTCTGTTTCCAGCAGTTCTTCAGCCGGTTCGGGTGCGCGTTGCAGGTGCAGTTCAAATTCAACACCACGCATTTCCATGGTCAGCACCAGCATCGAATCCGTAACACTCATGATGTTATAGACGACCTCCTGGGGGCTTTTCTGGTGTATCTCATTCTTTTTCAATTCATAATCGGTGGGGACATCGGCGCCAAGGGGCAGATTGGTCATCATTTTCCCGTCTTCCCCGAATTGAAAAAAAACACCGGCAAGGGTACCGGTCTCGATCTTGTTGCGAAAACCCTTGCTCAGTTCCCAACGACCGAGTATCGAGGCCTGGGTTTTTTTGTTATTATCGCCGCATCCCATGAACATACAGGCGCCAAATAACAGTAAGAAAGGAATGTGGAGGTAACGCAGCATCATAATGTACGACTGGAAGCAGCCTTTTTACTTTAGTTCAACAAATCCGAATCCGAGGTGCGGAAACTCTCCAAATCCCGCATAATAGCAAAACTCTATCACCGGAATCGGCATACTGACCTCAAATTCATAAGCGAAGCCCCGCAACTGCGTAATATTCTCTGCGTTGGGCTTCAGGTGAATGAGGCGCGATTTTGCCTGTCCCAGCAATCGATAATGCATGGGAAATGCCGGGTCCAGCAGTTTTAATGCTGACAGGGATTTGAACTGCTTTGCCGCCTTGAAACGGCGCACTGTGTGACTGAAAAAACTGATATCGTAGTTTTCATTGTCCGGAAGCAGGTATGGGTTGGTCGTTTTGATCTCCTCTACCGTTGTGATGGAGATTGGCGAAACAGCCTTGAACTGCATTGTTTCCTTAAATACCGGATGTGGCATGATCTGCCAGTGCTTTACCTCAAACTGGGCGGGGCGCCCCTCCAGCGTACCAAGAGGGAGCGGCACTTGCCGGAAGAGATGCACCACCTGTTGCTCGAAAGCCGGATCCAGATAAATGGAAATGTTGAGTTTAACCTGGTTGCCCAATAACTTGAACTCCTGCTTGACCTGATCCATCTCGTATGGATAAATGGCCAGCGGACTGAAAGTGAAGAGCTTGTAATTGCGGGAACTCAGGTCAAAACCGCGCTGCTGAATCCACGACGACAGCTCGGCGCCCGCATTGGATAAAACAGAGAAGATCCACTGGGAGATCTCCGATTGGTAATTTATTGGAATAATGGTGCCCTTCTGACAGGAAAGGCTAAACTGTATGCGCATAACTATGGGTTATGATTAAAAGCCAGATTAAAACTTCCCAAGTGCTTATTTGGTGGAGTTTCGGCGCGAAAAGTACGCAAAAGTTGGTACCTGCAAAGGTTTTTTTTAACAATTGACGTTCCGACAAAACAAAGTTGGCATTTGGCTACCGGAGTATTGTTACAGAACCTTCCAATACCTCGCGGCTGCCGTCCAGATATTCGATCTCGGCAAACCAACTGTACACGCCGGGCGGAGCAGGATCGCCGCGGTATACCCCATCCCAACCGTCCGGTTCGAAGTTCGGCAAAAATCGGTCGCGCCGGAAACAAAGGCTGCCCCAGCGGTCGGCAACCTGGAACGTCAACACCTGCCGCACGCCCTCGTCGGTGTAAATACTGAAATAGTCGTTGTATCCGTCAAAATTGGGCGAGAATACATTGGGCGTCCATACGGCGCCCTTTCGGACGATGTCGACCTGTATGCTGCCTACCGCCGAGCAGCCGCCCGGGTCGGTCAGGGTAAGTGCATACATTCCACTGGCCGTGACTGTTATGCTTGAGGTGGTGTCGCCGGTACTCCATATGTACTGGTATCCCGGCGCCGGGTCGGGGCCGACAGTAAGGACGTGCCCCTGTGCGATCAGGGTATCGGCGCCCAGGTCGACCACAGGTGGAGGGGGTGGAATGATCAGGATAGTATCGAAAGCCACGCAGCCGAACTCGTCCTGCACCACCACGTTGTATGCGCCTGCGGCGCTGGAAGGGGCGGAGAGGATATTTCCCGTCACCCCTGTATTCCAGGTATAGATACAGGTGGTGCATCCCGGGATGGTGGCGTCGAGCAATACGGTATCCTGGTTACACGGCGACGACGGACCGCTGCCGGCGATTTGCACGGACAGGTCGCAGGCGAAGGAGAGCACCCAGAAATCGTTTACGCCAAAGTTTTGCTCCGTTTTTTCAAAATCGATACCGCTTTCCGAATGTCCGCCGATCACATAGGACCCGTCCGGCCGGAATGCAATTTTCGTCAGCGCATCGTTGGCCGTACCGCCGATGTTTGTTTGCCAGAGGGCATTTCCGGCATCGTCGAGGCCAACAAGCCAGTAATCGAACCCGCCATGCGACGCCGTGGTTTTATTGCCTGAAATATCCGAGTCGCTCACCCCGCCCAGCACCAGTTGGCCCAGGGGATTTTCCTGCACGGCGTACAGATCGTCAAGCCCGGCGCCGCCAAAACCAAATTCGCCCAGTTTATTGCCGTCCGGGTCGAGTTCCAGCAGCCAGTAATCGCTGTCGCCGCCGTAAAACGGCGTCGATTTGCCGTTGTTGAAAGGCCCTGCCGGAGCGGGCATCGAGCCGGAACGCCCGCCAAGAAATATCCTGTTGCTGAATTGCGACACGTGCAGCGCATAGGCGTAATCTTCCCCGCTGCCGCCATACCGGTGGTCCCACAGCAGGTTTCCGGTACCCGGGTCTATCTTGCCGAGCCAGAAATCCATGCCGCCCTTTGTGGGCTCCGGCCCCAGTTCGCCGGTGCTGCCGTCAGACACCGTGCCCCCGGAAACGTAGACGTTTCCATCTGCTGCCCATTCCAGGTCGTTGAGCTGGTCGTAATCGGTACCGCCGATGGTTTTATCCCAGAGTTTGTTGCCCTGTGCATCGGTCCGGATGATCCAGAAATCCTGGAGGCCGCGGGACGGTTCGCTTTTGTCCATCCACACATCCGACCAGGAATTGCAGCCGAGCAGGTATCCGCCGCCGGGCAACTCCAGCATATCGAACAGTTCATCGCGGTACAGTCCGCCATAGGCGCGTTCCCAAAGCAGCAGTCCGTTGCCGTCGAGTTTGAGTATCCATACGTCCATATCGCCGCGGGATGGCTGGCTTTTATCGCCGCTAACGCCGGAGTAGGCGTATCCGCCGGCCAGGAAACCGCCGTCGGAAGTGGGAATGATGGCCCAGAGGCGATCGTCGAGATCGCCACCGTACATGCGCGTCCAGAGGACATTGCCGTTAAAATCAAGTTTGGTAACCAGAAAATTCCAGCTCTGGTCGCCCGGTTTGCCAAAGGAAGCGCCGGAGCGGGACGAGCCGGCGGCGATGATGCCGTCGGGCACCGCAAGCAGGCCATTGAGTTCTTCCCAGCTGTCGCCGCCGATAGTTTTATCCCAGCTCAGCACCGGTTGGGCCTGCAGGCGCACGGCGGCAGGGCACAACAATACTGCCGCAGTAAGCAGCAGAACCAGGCGAGGGATGATGTTCATATTATATCAGTTACACGGTACCATTAATATGCTGCCTCAAATCACTGCATGGCCGGGCATGTCCGGCAGATTGGGGATATTATCGACAAACTTTTCGCGTTCGCTGATGATCTCCACGACCCTCCTGATGGCACGCCTGCGGATCTGGCGTTCGAGGTCCTTGTTCGGATGCTTCAGGATATACTGAAATTTGAGCGCCACGCAATCCTTTTTCACTTCGGCCACCCGCAGGTAATAGCTATCGGGTTTGATCACATCCTGAAAAGGTATCAGCGATTCGGTCAGTATGCGTTCGAGTTCCTCCACTGTTTTCAGGTGTTTCAGGTCGATTTCGAAGTCGATACTGGTTCTTTTGACAGCACGCCTCGTATAGTTGATCACTTCGGAATTCAGCACCACGTTGTTGGGAATATAGATCATATCATCGTCGTCGTTCAGCAGATGGATGTTTTGAAGGGTGATATCGACGATTTTACCCCTCTGCTGTCCGATACGTATGTTATCGTTGATGCTCAGTTCGCCCGAAAAAGTCATGATCATTCCGTTGATCATATTCGAGATGTAATCCTTCGTGAGGATGGCGATACCGGCAAAAATAATCGAAATGGAGGTGAGCAGTGCCCGCACGTCGATCCTGAACAGGGAAAGTATGCCAATGATCAGGCCTACTGCCAGCAGCAGCGAATAAATATGGCCTACCCCAATGACAAAGTTATCCGCCAATTGCAGCTTTTTCCGCCGGCGATACCACCAGGTGGTGAAAAACTGGATAAAATCGAGCAGCATCAGGAAGATGGCGATGCCGGCTATCGTATCGATATAATAGTCGACGGACTCCCGGTATTTTGAATCCTGATACAGCCACCGCAGGCTCCACTCACCGGAGCGGACCAGTACCAGGGCGCTGAAGATCACAAATTTGAGGAGAAGGATTACGTACTTCATTCTGAAAGGTTTGAAGTTTAAAACGGGGCACAGGCACGGGCATGCCCTGAAAAACAAATGCGGATGAAACGAAAGCGACGTTTTACCTGAAACGACCAATTCGCGTCACCCGCATTCGGGACGATATATTCTTACCTGGCTTATGGCTTATCCCATAACCGACTCAACGGTGTCGAGCGGAAGGCCGAATGCTTCGGCAACGCCTTGATAAACGACTTTACCGTTAACAATGTTGAGCCCCAGCCTGAGTTCTTTGCTCTCGGCACAAGCTTTTTTCCAGCCCTTGTTTGCCAGTTGAATGGCATAAGGCAGGGTGGCATTGGTGAGCGCAACCGTAGAGGTGAACGGCACTGCTCCGGGCATGTTGGCCACCGAATAGTGCACTATGTGGTCGATGATGTAAATAGGATCATCGTGGGTGGTCGGCCTGGTTGTTTCGATGCAACCGCCCTGATCGACGGCGACGTCGACGATAACCGTTCCCGGGCGCATGAGTTTAAGCATGTCGCGGGTGATGAGTTTCGGCGCCTTTGCACCCGGTATCAATACCGCTCCGACGATCAGGTCGTGCGTCTGGATCAACCGGCGAATATTGTATTCATTGGAGTGCATGGTTACCACGTTTGCCGGCATGATGTCGCTCAGGTAACGAAGCCGTGTGAGGCTTACGTCGAGAATGGTTACCTGCGCACCAAGGCCCGCAGCCATCTTTGCCGCCTGTGTCCCCACAATACCGCCGCCGATGACGAGCACTTTACCGGGTTCTACCCCCGGAACGCCGCCCAGCAATACGCCGCGGCCTTCCACGGGTTTCTCGAGGTACTTGGCGCCCTCCTGAATGGCCATGCGGCCGGCTACTTCCGACATCGGAATCAGGAGCGGCAACTGCCGGTCGGCAGTTTCCACCGTTTCATAGGCCAGGCAAATGGAACCGCTGCCGATCATGGCGTGGGTAAGTTCTTCGCTGGAGGCAAAATGGAAATACGTGAAAACGAGTTGGCCGGGCCGGCACCGTTTGTACTCTGCAGCAACCGGCTCTTTTACTTTCATGATCATTTCCGCCTTCATCCATACCTCATCGGCAGTGGCCAGTATGTGCGCCCCGTTGTCGATGTATTCCTGATCAAAAAAGCCGCTGCTATCCCCTGCGGTACTCTGCACGTATACCTCGTGCCCCCGGCGGGTCAGTTCCAAAGTGCCGGCTGGTGTAAGCGCCACGCGATTTTCGTTACTCTTGATTTCCTTTGGTACGCCAATAATCATAAACGATTGATTTTAGTTGGTAAAATGTTTCATCAGAAAAGCGCACAAAGGTATGTAAAAGGGTTTTATGGTTTTCGGGTTTCGAGGTTGCGGGTTTCGGGTTGCGAGGTTGCGGGTGGGGTTGCCGGGTTTGACAAAATAAAAAAAGGGACGCGACTTTTCGCGTCCCCCGAATTTCTTCAATTCTAAAAACAATACTTACACACGCTTAAGTGTGAAACGAAAACCGTGCCAGAAATGGTGAGAATTTTTAATTTATAAAAATTTTTTCTTTGAACGCCTGAATAATTTGCCTTTCCCGGGCAATTCGGTACAAGTGCTCTACTGCATTGCGGCCTTTTTCACCCAGATCGGCGGTATATTCCGTGACGTAGAGGTCGATATGCGCCTTCATTACTTCGTCGTCCATTTCCTGCGCGTGCAGGCGCACAAAAGGCATAACATCATCAGGATTTGCAAAAGCATATTCCACACTGCGGCGCATGATACGGTTGACCTTCTGCCGGAGTTCCGGTGGCAAATCGCGCCGGACCACAATTCCGCCAAGTGGTATGGGCAGCCCCGTCTCCGTTTCCCAGTACTCCCCGAGGTCGATCAGTTTGATCAGTCCTTTTTGGCCGTAGGTAAACCTGTTTTCATGGATGATCAATCCGGCGTCCGCCTCATTGTCCAGCACGCCTTGCTCTATTTCCGAAAACAAGACCTCCGTTTTGTCATGCGCACCGGGATACGCGAGGCTGAGCAGAAAGTTGGCTGTGGTCATTTTCCCGGGAATGAGGATGCGGGCCGAATTGATCGCGTCCGGTGCCATGTGCGCTTTGGCAATCAGCAACGGGCCACAGTTGTTGCCCAGTGCACTGCCCGCATCGAGCAACACATATTTGTCGGTCAGATAGGCATATGCGTGGTAACTGAGTTTGGTAATGGCGATGTCTCCTGCAAATGCGCGCCGGTTCAGGGCTTCCACATCTTCCATAAATACCTCAAAATCAACCCCCTCCGTATCTACTTTCCCGTGGATCATCGCATCGAAAATAAACGTGTCGTTTGGGCAGGGCGAAAACCCCAGACTAAGTGTTGTCATATTGTTTGATGTTTTTTCGTCGTTGCCTCCTGCCGTCATTCGTCATTTCGTCAGGGTGCGTCTCAAATTATCGCTTTGTAACCCGGAATGGTATTCCGGGACGCGAAATGCCTTTCCTCAACGCGGAGTACCTTTCCTCAACGCGGAATACCTTTCCGCGATACAGGTGTCGCTCCGTAACCCGGAATGGTATTCCGGGACGCAAAATGCCGTTCCTGAACGCGGAATACCATTCCGCGATACAGTTCTGCGACAATTTTGCACCCTTTCGTCATTATTCCTGTCATTACAATTGTTTCTAAAAAGGAAGGGTGGTTGGCCTCCTTGTACGCATCTTTGTGGAATGCAAAGTAAATCAGGCGAATTCAGTTCAATTCCCCGGTTATTCCCTAATTGTTAATCCAGGCAGGAATGACGACAACGACCAATGACGAATGACGACCATGACGAATAACGAAATGACGAACAACGCCATCATATTCGAAGACAACCACCTGCTGGCAGTAAACAAAGCAGCAGGGTGGCTGGTTCAGGGCGACCGGACGGGCGACCCTACGTTGACGGATTGGGCAAAGGCATACATTGGGGAAAAATATGAAAAACCGGGCGCTGTTTTCCTGCACCCGGCACACCGCATCGACAGGCCGGTAAGCGGGGCTGTGCTGTTTGCCCGCACCGACAAGGCACTTGGGCGGCTGACGACCCTCTTCCGGGAGAAAAAAGTGGCCAAAACTTACCTGGCCCTGGTGCTGAGCGCCCCCCGGCAGCCCTCGGGCGAACTGCGGCATTTTCTGCTGAAAGATGAAAAGAAAAATGTCGTGAAGGCGCTCCCCCACCCTTTCCGCGACGCCAAAGAAAGCCTTACGCGTTATGAAGTTGCCAGCCAGGCCGGGCCGTTTGTGCTACTGCGCGTATTTCCCCTTACCGGGCGCCCGCACCAGATCAGGGTGCAACTGTCTGCCATGGGGTGCCCTATTGCCGGCGACCTCAAATACGGCGCTACCGACGCCTTGCCCGACGCCTCGATCGGACTGCATTGTCTTAGAATGGAACTGATACACCCGGTACGGAAGGAACCGCTGATATTGGAGGCGCCGTTACCAGATAATCAGTGGTGGAACCTGGCCCACATTCAATGACATTAGCAGCCAATCTACTGGTTTACACCCGCCGGCTTCCCATCATCACCACAAGCAGGCCATACCCTACCAGCAGAATTCCGGACAGCAGGGCGGAAATACCTGCGGCGTGGAGCAGTTCGTGACGGGTCGTGACGGTTTCCGCTATATCGCGCAACAGGGCTTCAGGTCGCGTTACAATATCCCACGAATTCCAGCGCTGGAATCGCCCCAGCCAGACGCCGAAACCGGACAACCCGATCGCGAATACGACGAGAATGGCCGCAAATGTTTGGGAAAACCAGCGTTTCAGCACAAGATGCACTTCGAAAATGGACAGCAACCCCAGGGTCAAACCGAGTGATGCCACGGCAAAAAACAGCGTCAGGTCGTACCAGAACGGTACCGGCGGCTGGTGCCTGAAATGCACAAAATCGGTGATGATATAGGGTGCATTGGGCAGGAATATCAGCCAGGCCATCAACCATGCCACCACAACAATGCGGCGGGCGCCCAATCGCTGCAAGCGCTCCACTTTAAGGGCAATCAGGTATGGTATCCAGGCCAGAAAAAGATTCCATATCAGGAACAGGAAGGTGGAAACGCGAACCCAGGCCAGTACTTTCAGGGAATCTATTTCCGGCAGGTATTGGCGGTTCAAATAATTGCGCCCTGCTACCAGCATACCAAACATCAGTGAAGCCAGCACAAGCATGCCAAACAACCGAAACTGTTGCTCGTCACGAAATCGGGATTTGAAAAATGCAATCATAGTTGTGTGTTGTATTTACGGGTTATTCATCATCGTCGCGACCCATTTTCAACAGGGTTTCCAGAACGTCGAGGTGTGCCTGAAACGATTTTTTGCCATTTTCTGTGATGGCATAGGTGGTCCGGGGCTTTCTCCCGACAAATTGCTTCCGAACCAGGATATACTCGCCTGCCTCGAGGGCCTTGAGGTGACTGGCGAGGTTGCCGTCGGTCAGACCCAGCAGTTCCTTCAGGGTATTGTATTCCACCCAATCGTTTACCACCAGGATGGCCATGATGCCGAGCCGGTTGCGGTTTTCAAACGCGGGATTGAGTTGTGTGAGCAGTTTTTTCATTGCCATGCCGGTTTGCCGTCTACCCTGCCCCTGTATGCTGCCTGCTGTCGTATTTTATATGCATCATCAGGCCGTAGAAAATGTGTAACACGCCGAAACCCAGTCCCCAAAGTTCGAGGCCAAACCCCGGCGAGAACAGGCCGAACAAACCGAGCGCAATCTCGGAAAGCCCGAGGTATTCCACATCGCGCAGGGTGTATTTTGCCCCGTTAACCAGTGCAAGTCCGTAAAAGATCAGGGTTGCAGGAGCCAGCAGAGCCGGAAGGTTCCAGTGGAGCAGGGCCATACAGAACACGCCGCCGGTCAGCAAGGGAATGAGCAGCGCCTTGAGCAGGCGTTTTGAACTGGCATCCCATACACGTTCGCCGCGCCGCCGGGCTTTTCGGGCGGTAAAGAACCATCCGCCTGCAAGCGCTGTCACCAGTACCAGTACGGCCAGCAGTACGATCACACTTTTGTAATTCAGGCCCATTTCCACCGCGATCCGGATAGCGCGATCGTACCAAAAGTATTTTCCATATACGTCGGGTATCCCGGCCAGCCAGTATTTCACGAACCCTACACCCGCCAGGGCACAGGTTCCGGCCCAGGCGCCCGAGAGACCGCTGAGGCTCAGGAAACGGGTGCTGCGCTCCATCAGCGCGCGCATTTCAGCCAGATGTTCCAGGTGTTGCTTTGTGTCGGACATAAAAGTACTTTGTGCCACAAAGTTATTTTCATTTTTTCAATCTGCAAGCCCGCTGGAAAAATTAATTTTGCCCCATGCCTGACAACAACCTGATATACGGACACCATCCCGTCGCCGAGGCGATCCGCGCCGGAAAGGGCGTGGAAAAAGTTTTTTTCCAGCAAGGGCTCCGGGGAGAAATGGAGAAAGAGTTCAGGCATCTGGCAAAAGAAAACGGTATTCCGCTCCAGGTTGTACCGCGCGAGAAACTCAATAAAATGGTGCGCGGCAACCACCAGGGTGTAGTGGCATATCTCTCCCTGATCGAATTCCAGTCGGTGGAGGATGTTGTACCTTATATATTTGAACAGGGTGCGACACCCCTTTTCGTCCTGCTCGATCGCATTACCGACGTGCGCAATTTCGGCGCTATTTGCCGCTCTGCCGAATGTGCCGGCGCCCATGCCGTCGTGATCCCACAATCTGGCTCGGCGCCGGCCAATGAGGAAGCGATGAAGGCCTCTGCCGGAGCCCTGGCACGCGTACGCATTTGCCGGGTGCGGAGCCTGTTCAGTACGGTGGAATTTCTTCAGGAATCGGGTGTGCAGGTCGTAGCGACAGCGCTCTCCGGGCGTTCCGTGCCGCTTTTCGAGGCCGACCTGACCCTTCCCACGGCAATTCTCATGGGAGCCGAAGGGGAAGGTGTACACCCCAAATTGTTGAAAATGGCCGATACGGTGGTAAAAATACCCCAGGCAACCGATTTCGACTCTTTTAACGTCAGTGTCGCAGCCGGCATCGTTTTGTACGAAACGATGCGGCAACGCCTTTTATGACGAAGCAATTCACCGACCAACTCAACAGAACGATAACGCTCCGGGAATGGCCTCCGAAGCGCATTATCTCGCTGGTGCCGTCACAAACCGAGCTGTTGCACGAGTTGGGACTGCAAGCGGAAGTCGTCGGAATCACCAAGTTCTGCGTACATCCGGAGACGTGGTTTCGAGGCAAAACCCGTATCGGAGGCACTAAAACGGTGAATTTTGAAAAAATAAAGGCACTGCAACCCGATCTCATCATCGGCAACAAGGAGGAAAATGAAAAAAACCAAATAGAACTGCTTGCCGGGCAATACCCCGTTTGGATGAGCGACGTCGGCAATCTCGATCAAGCGCTCGACATAATCAGTCGTGTTGGCGAACTGACAGACAGGCCGGACAAGGCGCAAACACTCTGTAACACCATAAAAACCCGCTTCGCGGCCTACCATCCACCGTCCACCGTCTACCGTCCACCGTCCACCGCCTATATAATATGGCGCAAGCCGTTCATGGCGGCCGGTGGCGACACCTTTATCAACAGCATGTTGAACCAGGCAGGATTTGAAAATGTTTTCGCTGATAAAAACAGGTACCCGGAAATCACTCCCGACGAATTATCCCGTGCCGACCCGGAATTTATCCTGCTTTCGTCCGAGCCCTATCCATTCCGGGAAAAACACCTGGAACAGTTCCGGGAAATATGCCCCCGGGCACAGGTAGTCCTGGTCGACGGAGAGATGTTTTCCTGGTATGGCAGCAGGTTGTTGCATGCCCCCGGGTATTTCCATCAGCTCCGCCAATCCCTTCGCTTGGCATGATTTTAACAAAATTGCTTCGACTTAATTCCAACATTTTTCCAGTTTTAAACTTTACTTTGACCGCACATTCGCGCTTTCGATCACCCGCCATTTCAGACAAATAACACAATATATGAAACACATTACACAAGTATTATTACTGCTCCTGCTCGGTTGCCAGACCGTTTTGGGACAATCCACTGCCGGCCGAAGCGACGCTGACACACCCGAGCGCCGTCCCTCCGAGATACTGATCCAGATCAGCGGCGAACTTTCCGTCTGGCGGGTAATCGATAATATTTCAGGCCAGCTCTCGGGATCGCAGCAGATCGAGGTCGCCCAGGTGGTCGCCCGCGACTGGGGCGTTTACCTGCTGCAATACCGGAACATCGCCGACGAGCGCCAACTGCTGGAACTGGTACGCCGCACGCCGGGCGTCCGTTTTGCCCAATGGAATTGCCGGGTACCCGACCGCAGCACAGAACCCAACGACCCCGAATGGTGGCGCCAGGCCGATATGAGCCTCATCGGCGCGCCGGAGGCATGGGACGTGTCGACAGGTGGTCTTACGCCACAGGGCGATACGATCGTAGTCGCTATCCTGGAAAAAGGCACCATGCTCAGTCACCCTGATCTCGCACCCAACCGCTGGCACAACTGGGCTGAAATCCCCGACAACGGCATCGACGACGACAACAATGGTTATGTAGACGATTTCGGCGGCTGGGATGCCCGCAACGACGGCGACAACCCCGGCGCAAACAACCACGGCACCGCTGTGACCGGTATTGTCGGCGCAAGAGGCAACAACTCGACAGGTGTTACGGGCGTCAACTGGCACGTTCAACTGCTCAATATCTCCAACGCCGAGTTCGAATCGGAGATCGTCGCGGCCTACTACTATGTCGGCAACATGCGCAAACTGTACAATACGACCAACGGCGCCAAAGGCGCATTTGTCGTGGCGACCAACGCCTCCTTCGGCCTCGACCGCGAACCGGCGGAAGACCACCCCCTGTGGTGCGCCACCTACGATTCGCTCGGGAAAGCAGGCATCATCGGAGTGGGCGCCACCACCAATGCCAATACCGATGTGGACGCCGAAGGCGATATGCCCACCTCCTGCACCAGCGAATTCCTGATCACGGTGAACAACACCAACCAGTTCGGCAGCAAGATGCCGTCGACGGGATTCGGAAAAAAATCGATCGACCTCGGCGCTCCCGGCAACGATACTTATACCACTTCCGGAACGACAACGCCCGATTACGCCACACTCGGCGGCACTTCATCCGCCACCCCCCACGTCACGGGGGCCGTGGGGTTGTTGTACAGCATGCAGTGCGACAAACTGACCAGCGACGCCCTGACAGACCCTGTCAGTTGCGCCCGCAGGGTGCGCGATGTTATCCTCGACAACGTGGAGCCCGAGCCTACGCTCGACGGGATCACCACCACCGGCGGGTACTTGCAGATCGCCAATGCCGTGGATGCCGTGCGCTCGCTATGCAATGGACAGGTAGGGCCACTGCGCATTCTGGAGATCAGGACCTCCGCCGACAGAAACCAGTACGACATCTACTATCAGACCCCGAATTTCGAACCATATTCGTTCAGGGTGTTCAATATGCTGGGACAATTGATGCATGAAGAGACGCTGCGGCCCCAGCAATTTGGCATCAATCACCTCAACTACGACGCCAGCGACCTGCCCCGCGGCGTCTATGTGATCAGTCTGAGCAGGGGAAATGCCAAAATATCCAGAAAATTTCCAAAAATTTAAAACCGTATTTGGTTTTTTGGGCTGCCGGATTCTATCTTTGCACCCCGAAACCGGAAACGGTATGGCTCCGTAGCTTAATGGATAGAGCATCTGACTACGGATCAGAAGGTTAGAGGTTCGAGTCCTCTCGGAGTCACGCAAATTAAAAAGTGTTTGAGTTCGGGTTTTCCCGCACTCATTTTTTGAAATTCAGTCAACTAGAACACTTAAATTCAAATTCATGTCTAAAGTATGTGACCTGACGGGGAAAAGGCCCATTAGCGGCAACCACGTCTCACACTCCAACCGCAAAACAAAGCGCCGTTTTTACCCCAACCTTCAGACGAAGAAGTTTTACATGCCTGAAACGGGTGAGTGGGTAACCTTGAAAGTATCGGCCTCCGCTATTCGCACCATCTCCAAACTGGGTTTGTACCAGTACATCAAAAAACTGGAGAAAAAAGGCGAGATCATCTATCACGGCACAACTCCGGGCTGTTAAGCCTGGTTCAATTCAAATCAGACCATTCAGCTTCGCATCTTTTGATCGGAGATCGGATAAATAACATCAACAATGGCAAAGAAAAGCAAAGGCAATCGCATCCAGGTCATACTGGAATGTACCGAGCATAAAACCAGCGGCCTCGCAGGCACTTCGCGTTATGTAACGCAGAAAAACCGCAAGAACACGCCGGATCGCATGGAGTTGAAAAAATACAACCCCATCATGCGCAAGTACACGGTTCACCGTGAAATCAAGTAACCCTCTCCCGGGTAGATCATTCATTCATTCATTTTTTCACTCTTCGAGGGATTATGGCAAAGAAAATTTCTAAAAACGCCCGTGTTGCCCAGCGTGCTGCAAGCGCGGGCTCCGGCAAAGACCACGTAAAAGTGGTAAAAGCCGTGAAAGACCCCGTAACTGGGAAATATACTTACAAGCAAATGATCGTTCACAAAGACAAAGTGAAAGACTTCTTTGCCGATGTGAAGTAACCTCCTTTTCCAAGGATGTTTATGACGACAGGGGTGCTGCATACGCAGTGCCCCTGTCGTTTTTTGTGTCGGAACATATCTCCGGCTTATTTTGCACACCAGATCTTCCCGGAAAAGACTTCGTCGCCTGTGCTAATGCGGTACAGGAACAAGCCGCTTCCAGGCAGATCGGCAGATGGAAGGGGCAGCGACAGGAACCCGGCATCAGCGGCCATCGTTTCAGCATATACGTTTTTTCCCGAAAGGTCGAACACCTCCAGAACTACCGTTGAAGCGCCGGATAGTTGCAGTCCGAATTCCGTCTTTGTAGAAAAGGGGTTGGGCGCCGGGGGAAAAAACCGCGCAGAAGCCCCCGTCACCGCGTTAAAACGAAACGCCATATTTCGCGCTGATACGACACCCCCGGGCAAAACTTCAAACGCCGCGCCGGCCAGTTCGGCCTGCGCTTGCGACAATATTTCCGAAAGCCTGGCTGAGCGCAATATTTTGACCTTCATGCTAAACAGCGGCGTTTTGCCAAACGATTGCGGCGTTTGCGCATCGAACCACAACGCCCGCAGCAATCCCCCGCCGTCCAGATGATAGTTTTCTGCCGGCACCCCGTCCAAACCGGTTATCTCGGCAAAATACGGGTCGACGCGGAGGGCTATCTGCCAGCCGTTCAGGTCAAGTGTCCCGTCCGGAAAAAAGGGAATCAGCACCTCCGAGCCGGCGTCCAGCAATCTGTCGTCTAAAGCCACCGTCAGCGCTGACCGGTCGTCGGCATCGCCGGAAAAATGGGCCGAAAGATTGGTATCACCCATTTTCACACCCACAAAGTCAAGTCCCGGAATAAGGGTATCGACAGCCAGGCCTGGCAAGTTGATCAGGTATGTATCCCGCACGGCACTCATGAAATTGGCCGGATTGGCCAAGGGTCGCACAAAACGCCAGGAAGGCGCCTTGGGAAAGGTGTCGTATATCCCGAGAATAAGTTTCCGGGTCTCCACAATATCAAAAGTGGTTACGCTTCCGCTGAGGTTGACGTCGGCTGCGATCCACTGATACAGCGACTGGAAGGGTTGTACATTGAGGATATGCAGGCTGGTCTGCAGCAGATCGAAAGTGGATACCCCGTTCAGCGGATTGTCGTCGCGCCTGGCGCGAACCACCACCTGGTAATCATTATCGAGCGGCAGCGTACTGAATACCGCGTTAAAGCAGGAGTCCTGCTCCGTTTGCTCCAGCGGCAAGGTGTACGGCGCTCCCTGGGCCGGCACTGCAGCAAGATCGGCGCGGAGGATAAAACTGTCCAGCCGGGTATTGGCGCCGGTGCGGGCGCAGCCTTGTAATGCTACGTCGGAGCCTATACCGCAAACACAGACGCTGCCGTTGTCATTGTCCTGAACGGTAATGACGCTGTTGCACTGGTTGACGAGGCCATCCCCGTCTTTCACCCATATCTCTACGTTATGTTCGCCGATGTCACAGGAATCAAACGAGACCGTGGTTTCCGTCGGGAATCCCGAGCCATTACCCGATTCCCGCATACCAAACTCCAGTTCGTTAACCGGCGTACAGTTGTCGGAGACATTTAAAATAAAATCCCCGGCCGTAATATCCGTCGTGCAATTGATCTCCAGGTTTTGCGACAAACCGCTGATGCACAAGAGGGCAGGCGGTGTACAATCCTGAATGGTAAAAAGGTACGTGCACTGGGCAAGGTTACCGCAGTTGTCCGTGGCCCTCCAGGTGATTTTATGGGTACCGAAAGGGAATGGCCCCGTTACGGTATCTGCACTGGACTGTATATCCAGTCCGCCGTTGTTGAACAGGTCAATTCTGTAGGAATAGCCCACAAACTGGCTGGAAAAACAGGAAGTGACGGCCGTTTCAAACATCAGCACGTCACCTTCGTCGCAGGAATTCTGATTGAGGCAAAAGGTTTTGTCCGAACAGGCGCTGATCCAGGTGATCGCCTGTCCGTGCACCTGATGGCAAAACAGAGTGAAAACGAGTAATAGTAACCGATTCATGGAATACATTTTGGATGGAAACTGTCATGTAAACGACAGTACATACTACAAAAATGATTCCTAAATGTCGTTTCGTGCTCATTTTACCTGCAACAACCCGGTACCGACGGCTTCAGCCGTTGACCTGCAACCCGGTACCGACGGCTTTAGCCGTTGACCCACACCCCGGTACCGACGGCTTCAGCCGTTGACCTGCACCCCGGTACCGACGGCTTCAGCCGTTGACCTGCAACCCGGTACCGACGGCTTTAGCCGTTGACCCATAGATATTTCTTAATCAGCGTTTTAAGTTTGCAGAAATTAATGAAATCGATGGTGTTGCGCCGGCTAAAGCCGGCGGTACCCATGTACCCATGTACCCGTGTACCCGTGTACCCGTGTACCCATGTACCCGTGTACCCATGTCCTTGTACCGGTCGCTTAGCCGCCGCGCGGGTAGTTGGCTTCGTCTTCATCAACGGAGTCAGGCGGCGCCGTGGTCACGACTTTGTAGAAAAAGTATCCGGTGATGGAAAGCACCGTACCAAGGGCTACAATCATCATCATAAGCGCTGAAGTATTCATATTCGCTGTGTTATGATTAAAAAATGAACGACGGCGGATGGGGCGAACCCGATCCGCCGTCGTGGATAAATATGGTGTTACGTCGAGCGCAGGGCGCGACCATCGCGTTCGCGCAACTGTTGTGCGCGATACACCATTGCCCCGATAGCAGCAAAAACCAGCACCAGCAGGAGCCGCGAGCCGTTTACGAACAACAATTTTTCTTCCAGCAAGGCCAGTTGCATCGGATCGGTAGTTGTTGCAATCTGGGCATGCAGGGCCTTGTTATTGATCTGATCTATAATACCGCCTTCGCTGAGCAGACTGCCCAGAAATACGCTGATCAGGATTACCGGCGTCACGTATTTGATGATGTACTTGAATACCACGGGCACCTTCATATCGGCGTTCCGGTTGATCTCGGCCCACCCATTGTCCATGCCGAATACCCAGGCGAACAGAATAATCTCAAACATCGCAAAAACAACCAGCGAAACGGTGCCTGCCCAATAGTCGTACTCGTCGAATACGCCGTAATTGAAGAAAAACACTGTTGGTGCGCCAAGGATAAGCACCGTGGCCCCAAAAGCCCAGGCCGAACGCTCCCGACTCCAGCCAAACTCGTCGCGCAGGAAGCCCATAATAGGGGTCCCCATTGCCAGGGAAGAGGTGATACCGGCAAAAAACAGCAGTCCGAACCAGGCAATGCCGGCGATAGCGGCAAAAACAGGTCCCCATTGCTGGAAAAGATAAGGCATGGTGCGGAAACCAAGGCCCAGGCCGCCGGTTTGCGTCAGTTCCACAACTTTTTCAATACCGAGATAACCCACCGAGATGGGGATCAGTACGGCAGCGCCGAGACATACTTCGACAAATTCGTTCATCCAGCCGGCACTCATGGCGTTCAGGGCCACGTCGTCGCGCGAGCGCAGGTATGAGGCATAACACTGTATACTTCCCATACCTACCGAAAGGGTAAAGAATATCTGCCCTGCAGCAGCAAGCCAGACTTTAAAACTCCATATACTGCTGAAATTGGGCGTCCACAGAAAATTCAGGCCTTCTGTGCCGTTAAAAATTGCGCCCGATTCGCCGGCTGTCAGCGTAACGCCGCGAATAGCCAGAAAAACGCCGAAAAAGATAAGCAGCGGCATCCCGACCTTGGCGGCAATCTCCACACCGCCACTCAGGCCACGCGACAGAATCCAGGTATTCAGCAACAGACAGATAACCCAGAATACGATGGGTTCATTGGTACCCAGACTCACATAGTCGGTAAACATCTGGCTGACCGCTTCTGTGCCTTGTCCGTTGAATGCGCCCGATATAGAGCGCCACACATAAGCCAGGGTCCAACTTTCCAGATAGCAGTAATACGCTGCCACGGCGAGGTTGGTGAATATGCCGAATATACCGACGTATTTCCACCATTTTACCTTCCTGCCACTCATACTGTCGAGTATAAAAGGGGTGGAGTGGTCGCCACGCATTCCGCCATACCGCCCCATGCTCCATTCCACGAACAGCAGCGGAATACCCATCAGCAGAAAGCATACGAGGTAGGGAATAATAAAGGTACCGCCACCGTTCTGAATGGCCTGTACGGGGAAGCGGAGGAAGTTGCCCAACCCGACCGCGTTACCGGCCATGGCCAGTACGAGGCCAACGCGTGAACCCCAGGATTCTTTACTCATACTAAGTCCGTTTTGTTGTATGATGTTTTTAAAATCATTGTCAGGTGCCGCGACAATTCATTCAGTCGCGGTACTTACCGGCGGGCAAGATAGAGAAAATGTTCATTTTCCTGCTTTTCTGCGTTTCGACGGTTTTTATGAGGTGTTTTGGGGAAACCGGTACCAGGTTTTATCCTGTTTCCGGGAAGGGAGGTGATTAACCGCCGCGCGGGTAGTTGGCTTCGTCTTCGTCGACGCTGTCCGGCGGCGCAATAGTGAGTACGCGCCAGAAATAGTACCCGGTGACACCGATGATCAGCAGGTTGGAGAAAAACATCATAACAAATGCTGGAGTGGACATAAAGAATAGGATTGTTAGTGAATAACTGTGATTTCCAGACCCAATCCAGACCCTGTTTTGGGCGGTCAAAAATAAACAATTACCTATGTGGTGCAAGATATTTTTTCAGGAGGCATACGGTGGATAACCCTCAGGTGGTTTCGCCGTAATTTCCCGCCAACTTTGCAGCAGTCAAGGTTCGCTTTATGGCCACACCATCTGTATTTATCAGCCGGGATATTTCCACTACCTCCCCTTTCGCCGCCCGGCTGCAGGAAGCGGGTTGGCAGGTGGAAGGACATTCTTTGATCCGCCTTTCTCCTCTCCCGTTCAGAGCGATACCGGCTGCGGATTTTATCTTTTTTACCAGCCGGAACGCCGTTCGGTTTTTCTTTGACAACGCCCCGAAAAGGCCGGACGGCAATATGGATATCCTGCCATATACCCGCTGGGCAGCAATCGGCCCCGCCACAGCGAAGGCGCTTTCGCCTTTTGTCGGAACAGTCGACTTTACCGGTACAGGAGATCCGGCGACAACTGCTGCGGCATTCCGGATCAATTATGGGCAGCAGGAACGAAAAACCATCCTGTTCCCCGCTGCGCGGCATATCCGGCAGAGCCTTATCGCCTTGCTGTCCGATGATTTTACGTGTGTTCACCTGGAAATTTACGACAACAGACCCGTCACCGACCCGCCTTTTTCCGCAGCGGACGTACTGGTTTTTACAAGCCCCATGAATGCCCGGGCCTATTTTTCCCGGCACACCCTGCTGCAAAACCAACGCGTCGTCGCCATTGGCCGAAGCACTGAAGCAACCCTGACTGAACTCGGCTTGCCCGAAATTCATACTGCGGCGGAGCCTACCGAATCAGGACTGGCAGAAGCGGTGCTGGGTTTGCAGCCGTAATGTTTACTTTTGCGCCACGATCAGATAAAAGCATCATTTTCATGGCGAAAAAACCGAAACCCGGCAAAGGTCCGCAACGGCCACAACCGCGCCCGCAGGAACAGAAGGCGCGGCCGGCATCTTCCACGACGGAAAAAACAGCAGCATCGGGCTGGATCAACTTTGCACTCGCAGTGCTGGCCATCACGGCCATTTGCTATATGCCCTCGATCAGCAATGGTTTGGTAAACTGGGACGATGACCCCAATATTACGGAAAACCCCAATCTGCAGCGCATCAATGAGGACGGGCTGTTCAGGGCTATCCCCGATATTTTCGACATCGACAAGGGCGCCGTCATCGGCAACTACAACCCCCTGCCGATCCTCACTTTCGCGATCGAGAAGAAACTGGCAGGCGGTTTTGGCGACAAACACACCAAACTGATCCACATCACCAACCTATTGCTGCACCTGCTCACGGTGTTTTTTGTCATGAAACTGCTGGCGGGCATGGGTGTCGGGAACTGGGGCATCTTTGCCGGCGGACTGTTATTTGGCATCCATCCCATGCGGGTGGAGTCGGTGGCATGGGCCACCGAGCGCAAAGACGTGCTCTTCGCCGTGTTCTTTTTCGCCGCGCTGGTGTATTATATCAAGTGGCTGAAACAGGCCGAACGCGGTGAAAACCGCACCGGCACGTATGTCATGATGATTTTTCTGGCCCTGCTGTCGTGTTTTTCCAAAGTTCAGGCCGTGACGCTGCCGCTTTCCATGCTGGTGATCGACTACTGGTACCGCAGGCCCATCAATTTCAAACTTATCCTCGAAAAAACGCCGTTCTGGGCGCTTTCGCTGGCTTTTGGCCTGATCAACCTGTACACGCTTAAACAGCAAGGCTCTACCGAAGACGAGCTCACAAACTTCAACTTGCTCGACAGGCTGTGTATCGGCGCCTATTCCTTCTGCGTGTACCTGTACAAGGTAGTCGTGCCCTATCCCATGTCGCCGCTGTATCCATACCCCAAACCCCTGCCCCCTGAGGTGTATGCCGCGCCCTTGTTGTTTGTCGCCATTTGTGCTGCGGTCTGGTGGCTCTGGAAGAACGACAAGCGCATCTGGGTATTCGGGGTATTGTTCTTCTTTTTCAACGTGATGTTTCTGCTTCAGGTACTGGGCGCCGGTCAGGGCTTTAAGGCCGATCGTTTTACCTACGTACCGTATTTCGGATTTTTTGCCATTGCCGCCTGGTATTTTGACCGGTACTATCAAAAAGGCCTGAGCCGCGGCCTCGCGATAGGATTTTTCGCCGCATTTGCCCTGCTGACGTACAAGCAGATCGGGGTATGGAAAAACGGAGAGACGCTCTGGACGCACGTCATCAAGTTTGAAGGCGTCAGCAACTCCCTGCCCTACTGGAACCGCGGCCAGTTCTACCGCTCGCAGGGCAACTATGATAAAGCCCTGCAGGATTATTCCCAGGCCGTGAAGATCAATCCGCAGAACCCGGAACTGTTCAACAGCCGTGGGAAAACGTATTTCGATATGGCCATGTCGGGCAAATTCCCCAATCAGGAAAGGGACCTGGTGCAGAAAGCCATCAAGGACTATACCGACGCCGTCAATATTCCGACGATTAAGCCAAAATCGAAAGCGGAAGTACTCATCAACCGGGGGGCGGCCAACGGCTCACAACAGAATTTTCAGCAATCCATACAGGATCTCACAGAAGGCATAAAACTCGATCCAAGCAACGAAAACGGCTATTTCAACCGTTCGATAGCCTACTATACCATGGGGAGGATCGACGATGCGCTGGCCGACTACAACGAATACCTGAAATACCAGCCCAACAATGCCAATGTGTGGTATGAGAGCGGGATGATCCTTCGGTCGAAAAAGCAAAATCCGGAAGCGATCGAGCGTTTGACACGCGCCATTCAACTCGACCCGGGCATGGGTGTGGCCTATCTGGAACGTGCAAGGGCCCATTACCAGTCGGGTAATAAAGCAGTTGCGCAGCAAGACTATCAGCGTGCTGCGCAACTGGGGGTTCAAATGACGGAATTCGACCGGAAACTAATGAGCGGGCAGTAATCCTTATTTGAGGATAAAGTTGAAGTCGATCCACCCGCACTGTGTATCGGCGCCGGGAGAGGATTCAAATTTCCACTGAAATGCCGCGGTGGTGGCTGCTGCGCGCAACTGACCGTCGGTGGTCGTTGAACCGCTTTGGGTCGGGTCGGCGCTGATCACCTTGCCGTCGCCGTTTACGCAGACTTTGATGCGAACGGTGCCCTGCTTCTGTGAATTATCCTGTGCTGCAACTTTTCTGACCACTTTGCGGCCACCCAGGCCGCCGCCTACGGAGCCGCCTGCGCCGGTGCCGTCGCCGCCACCCGTGCCGCCGCCCGTTCCGGGACTTTTGCCAAAGGGGTTGTCGCCGGTACCGGTCGGAATACCCTGGTTGCCGGGTTTGCCGGTATTGCCTTGCCCGCTGCCGTTGCCGTTGCCGAAAGTGCTGCCGAACTTGCCTTTCTGGGCTTCACGCTCCTGCTTTTCCCTTTGCGCCTTGGCAGCCGCTTCCTGTCGAACGCGTTCCTGTTCTGCCGCGATCCTGCGCTGTTCTTCCTGTTGCTGGCGGATGCGGTCCTGCTCCTGCTGCTGTTTGCGCTTGGTTTCTTCCTGTGCTCTCTTGAGCGCCGCTACACTTGGGTCTTCCGTAGTAGAGATATTCGGAGCGCTGGGTTTGCTTTGCGTGGGAGGCGGTGTACTCGGGGGAACAGGTTTGGGCTGCGGTACCGGAACCTCCGCCACCTCTGTGCTGGTCGGGTCCTCCATTTGCTGGCCCTGCGGCGCGGGGTTGTTGCCCTGCCCGCGGTCGGGTTCGCCGGCTGCAGCATTGTCGCCGCCGCCGCCCAGTTCGATCAGAATGGGCGGAATGATCTCGTCTTCGGCAGCCGGTGCAGCGAAGCGATAAAAGATAAGCAACGCGAGGATCAGTGCGTGGAATATCAGACTCAGAATAACCGCTTTGGTACGATCCTCTTCGCGGTGAACTATGGCTTTCATAATCGAAGCAGATTTTGGTTGGGGATGATTTTTTTATCAAAAATACATAAAAATTAATTGCTTTCTTCCTTCGGGCTGGTTGCCAGGATGGTTTTAACCTTCAGGCGGTTGGCAATATCGAGTACGAACACCACATCTTCGATCGGAACACCCTGCTCGGCAGCGATGGTAACCGTCACATCTTTGGGATCTTTTTTCTCCAGAGATATTTTCCCGCGCAGCGCAGCCTCGAGACTGGGGCCGGAAATGCGGTCTTTACCGACAAAATACTGTCCCAGTTTGTTGATGGAGACAGACAATGCCGTGGAGGCCATCGGTGAAGACGAACTGCTCGACGGCAACTGGAGGTTGAGCGAATTGGTGGTGACGAAGTTGGAGGTCAGCATGAAAAACATCAGCAACAAAAAGATGACGTCGATCATGGCCGCCAGGCTAAACTCCGGCTTTACGTGCATTCTTCGTTTTAGTCCCATGTATCGTTACATTGGTTGAAGGTTTGGAAAAATCTAGCGCGACGGCTCCTGCAACAGATCCATGAACTGCATGGCGGTGTTCTCCATTTTGAAGATCACCTCGTCGAGTTTGTTTACCAGGAGGTTGTAGCCTGCCATGGCAATAATGGAAACAAACAAACCGGATGCCGTGGCTGTAAGGGCGTGGTAAATACCCGTTGACAGCGTTTGCGCCGTTATAGTTCCTTTCTCGTTGGCCATATCCTGGAACGAGATGATCAGACCGATAACCGTACCCAACAGACCGATCATCGGTGCGATACCGGAAATGGAGGCCAGGGTCGACAGGTTTTTTTCCATTTTCAGCAGTTCGAGGTTGCCGACGTTCTCGATAGACTTGTTGATGTCGTCAAGTGGTTTTCCGATACGGTCGAGACCTTTTTCCACCATGCGGGCCATCGGTGCATCCACACTCTGGCAGAGCGCTTTGGCAGCCTGCAGGTTGCCGTTTTCGACACTCGCCCGTATGCTGTTCATAAAGTTCTGGTCCACTTGCCCGGCCCTGCTCAGCGTGGAGTAACGCTCTACAATAATGTAAACCGCTACAATGGAAAGTATAAACAGGACAGTCATTACAACCAAACCCGATGTGCTGCTACCCATAATGATATCAAACAGGCTCTTGGATTCTATAGCGGTCGTACTCTCCTTCTCTGCCACCATCTGGAGAAAAAAGAAAGAAGTCAAAAAGGCGTTAAGTGTCATAAAAGAGATGCTGTTAGTTGGTGAAACCGATTGTTTTCTTTTTGTGAGTAAGCGAACGCCAAAAGTAGCGCATTTTGTATTCGACCAAATTATTTCCTTAACATTTTTCAGAATTTCAGCCCTGATTTGGCGGGGACAAGACAATTGTCGGGTGTTGAAAATGAAAGTGTTACAAATTGCGTTCATTTAGAGCGCCACTTGCAAGCCTTCTGAAATAATCAGTTTTAAAATTATGTGAAAATGCCGCCCATCACCAATGTACCTTTGCCAAACAATTTAATATGTTGATGAAAACCGATATTTTCCTGCTCATTCCACTCCTGATGTTGGCCGGTTGTGGCGGCGAAACCCCCAAAAGCGACGGATCGCCCCCTGCGAGCCAGTCGGCGCCTGCACCCGCCAATGCCGACGATCGCCCGCCCGTATATCTGGAAGGTCTGTACGCCACTTCCAGCAACCCGCGAAAAGAAGTGTACGACCTTTTTGATAATGACCCCGCAACCGGGTGGCAAACGAAATACGGCGCCGGCCCCGACGAGGGTATTATGCTGTATTTTACCAACGCCCTGCCCCTGCAGAGCGTCCGGATCATCGCCGAGGAAGAGAATTATCACGGCGGCGACGACTTCGTTCAGGTTTATGTAAACGGGACGCCCGGCGCAAGCGGAAAACCCGGGGAAAACATCCCGCTCGGCGAAAAGCCGGTAAAGGCCCTGTACCTCCGATTCGTGAAAACGGGCCTCGAAAAGACGGTCAGCCGCAGTAAAGACGGCGCAGAAATACAACTGAAGAGTTTCCCGGCCGATGCCTTTATCGGCATCAAGGAACTGACCGTATTCAACGACAAGGGCAAGCCGGTGCGGCTGGTCGCTCCCGACCGTATCCGGGGCACACTAACCACTTCCTCCACACTCGAGCCGGAACAGGCTTACAGCCCGGCCAACCTTTTTGATGCACGCAAGGAGTTCGTGTGGGTGGAAGGCAATAAAAACACCGCTGGTGAAGGCGAGTCGATCACTTTCGAGTTTGCCAAAGATGTCAACATCAGCGCCATTCAGGTCTGGAACGGCTATCAACGCTCCGACGAACATTTCAGCGCCAACGCACGCCTGCGCGACTTCTCCTTCGGCGCCGGCGACAACGCGCCGACGTACACCCTGCGCGACACCAAAGCGGGGCAGAAAATTGCGCTTTCCACACCCGCTCAAGGGCGCAAGTTTGTACTGAAGATCAAAAGCGTCTATCCCGGAAGGAAATACAAAGACATGGCAATCAGTGACATACTGTTTTTTGACGGCGAAAAGCCTTTCGTGCTTACATCCGAATTGCCTGAGTTGTATACCCGGGAACTGCGCCGGAAACTGGAAACCTCCCCCCTCGATCAACTGCTGGATCACCGCGTCAGCAATCTCGTGAACGAAGCGGATGTTCAGACCGAGCAATCGCTCATTCTGCGCTCCGACGGCACGTTTGTGTTGTACAGCGCAGATATTATGCCCGACGATACGGAAAGCCAGACCCTCGCCGACGGCAACTGGGAACTGATCCGGTCGGACCCCGCCACTGCCATCCTCAAGGTATTTGGCCGGTGGAACAATGTGTCCGATTTTATTGAACTCTATAAAGGCACCACAACCCAGGATGTTACCCGCATTTTCAGCGATGAACTGGTGATTGAGAACAATACGATCACAGGGAAGAAGTTGATCGGCACTTTCTACATCCGCTAGTACCCTTCAGGCAGTTGAAAAAACCAGATATTTTGATTGCCGGAGCATTGGGACTCGCCTGCTTCGCGGCCTCGGCGTTGATCCGGTACCACGCGCTTGCCCAAACGCCCTTTGCCAACGGCTGGGACAGTTACTACTATCTCGTTCAACTCAAGTCCCTGGAAGAAAGCGGCAGGATGCACTCCCCGGAAGCCTCCCTCATTTACCCCTTTCTGCGATGGTGTTACCGGTTCACCGGCGATTATGTGCTTGCCCTGAAAGCCTGCGCCGCGGTCCTGGCCGGGCTGTTTACCTGGGTGGTTTTTGCCGTACCGAAGGCGCCATTGCCCGGCAGACTTGCAGGTGCTGCATTTGCCCTGTTCAGCCCTACCCTTACCTATTTTGCTGCCCAGTACCCTAAAAACCTGCTGGGTCTGGTATTGCTCGCAGCCTTTATCGGCAGTCTTTCGAGGGTCGGCAAAGAGGGACAAAAGGGTTGGCAAAAGGATCTTATTTTTCCACTTACCTTATTGGTTATCAACTATTTTGGGCACAGGGCAACCTTTGCCCTGGGGTTGATCTGGCTCGTCTTGTGGTTCCTGTTCAGGTATAAGGACAATATTGGGAAGCAGGTGCTGAACCGGCGGTTTGCCGGAGCCCTTGTCGCAGGACTGGTGTTGATGGCCGCAGCCTCCCGGGTGTTTCCCGGCCTGTTTCATGTAGTTGACTTTGGAAGGCTGGAGCGTGCCTTTACCCCGGTACCGCAATTCGCACCCTGGTCTTTTGTGCGTTATTTTGGTATGGAGCGGATATCCGGCTGGTGGTTGATCGAAGTGGCCGTAGCGACGGGTTGCTGGCTGTTTGGCCTGTGGCGCTTCTTTCGAAAGAACGGGCAGGCCATGACCGTGCTTGGGGTCGTGCTGCTTTTTCCTTTCCTGGAATGGTCCTTTACCGGTATTTCGTGGCGCTTTTTTCTGGTTTTTGTATTGTTTACACCACTTTGGGTAATTGACTGGTCATTTCTGAAATCAAGGATTAACGGCTTGGTTTTTGCTGCTTTTTTAACACTTGGTTCTTTTTTTTCCTGGCACAGTTACAACCCGCAATGGCACGACCCCGACTATTCGCTGATGACAAACGTGACTGCCGGCGCACAGCGTTTTTTATCTGTTAAATCTGCAGAATTGGTGATCGCGCACAACACGCTGGCCGAATATTTTACGTTTGCCACCGGTACCGACGCCATGCCCTGGCTCCCGGAATATCCGGTGGACAGTTCAAGGCTCTGGCGTATTGCGGCAGGTATTCCGGTACAAACCCTGCGCTATTATTCCGGTTCGGAAAAAGCCGTGCAAAACCTGGGTTTCGGTTACAGTTTGTTGCCCGAATATCGGTGGCAAATGGCGCTTCAACAGGCCGAAAAAGAGCAGGATTCGGATATTCTGGCCGAAATGCGCAGTTGGCGGAATCCGGGGCAAATCCGGCCCGGTTGGTTATTGTACAGAAAAAGAAAGTATTAGTTATTGCAAAACATGCTTATTCGACCGCTTTCTTTAAAAAACCCGCCGTTTCCTTGTCGGTTCTGAAATTCGACGTACCTTTGACACTATCTTTCGCACACATTAAAACAAGTCTTCCGTCCCATGATTTTTCCATTTGGTAAAAAGAGAGACAACAACGCTAACGACGAGCAAGACAACAAGAAAAACTCGCTCGACGAAATCGAGGCCGATCTCACTGTCCTGGACAAAGATGAGATGAACAAAGTTGAAGGTGGCAAAACGACGAGTTCAAACTCGTTTGGCAGCCTCAACGATCTGCGCGACAGCCTCGGCAGCACCATTCCCTTATAATCTTTTCCCCCATACTTCGGAAGCCTTCTGTCGCTACGGGCGGCAGAAGGCTTTTACATTTGCCGGATGGATCTTCATCAAATCTGGTCGTCGTTGCGGGAAGGCCTGCTCGCCACCACTCCCCTCGAATTCATCGCGGTCTTTTTCGGCATCGCAAGCGTCATTTATTCCCGGAAGGAAAACATTCTGGTCTATCCGACAGGTATCGTCAATACCACCATCTATATTTACCTCAGCATTGCCGGCGGCCTGTACGCAGAGGCAGGGGTCAACTTTTACTACACGGTCATGAGTGTCGTGGGCTGGGTATTGTGGGCTCAAAAAAGGGCCGGGGAAAATGTACTGCACATCACCCGGTCTTCCGCACGCGAATGGCTCGCCGCCTCCACCTTTTTCGGCGTCTGCTGGATTGCCCTGTGGTATGTACTCCAACGGTTCACCGACAGTACGGTTCCCATTGCCGACGGATTTGCCTCGGCGGCGGCCTATACGGGTATGTGGCTCATGGCCCGCAAAAAACTGGAAAACTGGATTTGGTGGATTGTTACCAATATCGCCTCCATTCCGCTGTATTTTATCAAGGGCTATGTGTTCACCAGTTTTCAGTACCTGGTTTTCCTGGTGCTGGCGATCATGGGGTATGTGGAATGGCGGAAGAAGTTGAAAGTTTGAAGGTTTTTTTCTGCGCCAATCTGCGGGAAACATCCCTCTCAGGACCAAAAAATCATCAGCACCAGCCACGCAAAGGGGATCATAAAAATAAAGGCATCGAAGCGGTCGAGCAGACCGCCATGGCCGGGCAGCAGGTTGCCGGAATCCTTGACGCCGACGCTGCGTTTAAGCATGCTTTCCACCAGGTCGCCGAGGGTGCCGAATACAGCAGCCACAACCCCGAGCGCCAGCCATTGGGGCGTGGAGAAATCAGGGAAAACAAAGGACAAGCACCAGGCCATCAGCACCGCACCGATGCCGCCGCCGATCGTGCCTTCCCAGGTCTTTTTGGGCGATATGCGCTCGAACAGTTTGGTCCTGCCAAGTTTTGAGCCTACAAAATAAGCAACCGTGTCATTGCTCCAGACCAGCAGCAACAGGCCGAATACGCGGTTGGGATGATAATAAGACGACCCGACGGTAGCAATAGAAAAAAGCAACGCGATGGGCAGGCCGATATAAAAAAGCCCTGCCAGGTAATACCCAATGTAAGCGAACGGCGATTTGCCAGCGAGAAAAAGTTCAACAATCGTCAGAAGCAGCGATGCAAAAATCACGAGGGCTACGGTAACGACCAACGCCTCTTCATGCGCATACCAGTAACCGGCGATCCTTTCCGCTTCCATATTATGGTCACACTCAACATACCATAAAATATACCTAAACGGCAAAAAAGGAATCAATCCTGTCACGACACCCATTATTCGCCTTGCCTTTTTAAACGATTCTCCGGCCGGAATCAAGAGGCCCATGAATTCCCACAGGCAACCCGCTGCAATCAGAAAAAAAAGGCAGAAACAGCATAAACTTCCGCCGTATACTCCGCCAATCATGGCAGCCCCGAAAAAGATAGCGGTTATGATTCGTTGTCGCATTGTTGCATTGTTGGTATTGTTACATTGTTGGTATTGCTACATTGTTACATTGTTGCATTGTTACATTGCTACATTGCTATTTTATTGATTTACAGGGCATTAAAAGGTGTTTTTTTTGTTTATTTCACAACGATTCACCGTTATCTGTTTAGATTTCCAAAAAAATTATCTGTGAATTGTTGTGGCATCTCTGGTGCATTTAAAATAGACGCATAAAAGAGGATGCCGAGGCAATATCAAACTGTTGAGTGAAAGGTTCCGCCTTTTAAGCAGCAATGTAACAATCCAACAATGAAACAATACAGCAATGTAACAATGCAGCAATCATCCGTCACTCCCCTTTGACCCTTTCCCACAATTCTGAAAACGACCGCTCGCTGGCCTCCATATTTTCCTTGCTGCGGTTGTTCTGTTTTATATCCCATTCTCCCTTTTCATTTTTGAACAGCAGGAAAGGAAAAACGTAGTTGTTTCCCCTGAGGGTGTCGCCCAGCAAGCCGAACCGCAGATCGTTGACTTGAAGCGTGTCGCCGTGGTAGGGTTTTACGCTGTAATATCCGTTCGAAAACCAGCGCAAAAAGGTGTAGGCGCGGTCATCTTCCGGGATATGGGAAAGCAACTGGTGGTTTTTGGGTATGACGGATATCTTGTTATACCCCGGTCGCCGGTCGTTGAAGCCGTACAAACCGAAATAATAGGCCGTGTCGCCTTCGGCCAGTCCGGTCCAGACGATGTTGTTGAAAATGGACGGATTGGTCTGGTAACGCTGGTAGGCGATACCTTTTTCCTGCATCGACCGCTCCAGCGCGCGATTGACCGTCACCTTGTGCCACATGGTATAGATCAGGATGTAACCGCAAAACCAGGCAAGACCCGCATAGTTCCACGTCGCCCGGAGCCTGTTGTTGCGGGCAATACGCGATGCCACAACGAGGCAGATCAGGAAAGGCACGGTGCAGACCGGATCAACGACCGACACCGTGCTCCACTGCACCCTGTAGTTGCTGAAAGGCTGCAACACCTGGGTGCCCCAATTTGTAAAGCAGTCGAGGATCGGGTGGGTAAAAATCGACCAGAAAAACAGCGCCACCCAGGTACTGTACGGCGCCTCCACCAGCGACAGGTCGCGTTGCCAGTAGTCGCGCCACAGTTTCCAAGCAAACCAGCCGCCCAGCAGAACAGTCGGAATCAGAATATACCAGTTCAGCCCTTCACCCAGCAAAACCGGAATAAAATTGATACCGGTCGCCGCACCCAGGTAAAACAGCAGCCACAACGACATGGCCCCTGCCTTGTACCCACGTTGCTTGTAAACATTGCCCCCGTAAAACCACTCCGTCAATTTGGCCAGTACCCAGGGCGCCAGGGCGGCGAACAAAAAGGAGTGCATGAACCCGCGGTGAAAAGCCGTCGCCCCGATCTCGTCTGTAAAAAAACTGGCAAACACATCCAAATCGGGTATCGTGCCGCCGACCGCTCCCCAGAGCATGGCCCGGTTGCCGAGTTTTTTTCCGGCTACCACTTCGCCGCAGGCGGCGCCGAGTACGATTTGAGTGAGAGAATCCATGTTTTAAGTGATAAGGGGTAAGTGATAAGGGTTAAGTGGAGCGCTGCATTACTGATTATCATTCATCATTCCGTATAAGTTTTGCCCGCTGGAATACCCCGAACGGATAGGTGATCACTTCGGGGATGTCTTCCTCGCCCTGTTTGGTATTGCCCGTGCTGCTGGCCTTTTCTTCCCTGCCGGACATCACCTCGAATATCATCGTTTTATCGTCTGTCTTTTCATAGGTACAAAGCACCCGGCTGCCTTGTACCACAAACCAGCACATGAATTTGGGCCCGTACAGGTAACTTTCCATGGCTATGGAATTTTTCTCGTCCACTTTCCACAAGCCCTTTTCAGGCGCGACGGGTACCAGTTCGTAGGGCCGCCAGTCCTGCTCCTTGGAGCCGTAAATCAGACCGAACGTGTACCGCCCTTCCTTCGACGTATCGATCTTATGTATTTCGATGGTCATGGCTACCGACTGCACTTTCCCTTTGCCGTTATAAATATCGAGCGTTCCGGTCCACTCGCCTTCCCAGGACATGGGAAACTGATCGGCCTCCTGTGCACAAACGGCTGAAAGGCAGGCCATTGAAACAAAAAAGAAAAGAAAACGCATCTTGTGCTGATTGGTTAAAAAACGGGGCAAAAGTAGCCAACAATCTGCTCCAAGAGGAAAAATGCCTATTTTTCGCCGGAACATTCGACAATTATCCTTAAACGCCGGAAAAACAGCGGCACTCTTTATATGAAACTACCCTCTCCCGGATTCTTACTCCATGCATTTTTTCAGACTTTCCGACGCTTTCCCGGCGCCCTGCTGGCAGCCGGCATCGGCGTAATTGCGGTGTATGCCCTTATTGACAAATACGACAAGGATATCTGCGCGCGCTTCTGGATGGTTGCCCAGTTGGGCCTGCCGCTGATGATCGGGATCGTCGCTTTTGCAGAATCGAAAGGCTGGGAGGAAAAACGCAGCTGGATGCTGCAGGGACTTGGATTTGCCGCACTTGCAGGTTACTGGTTTGTGCTCGATACCACCGGATCGACATTTGAGTATACTGTTTTGCCGAAGTACCTGGCCTTGCTGCTGGTGGCGCACTTGTTTGTGGCTGTGGCGCCCTATCTGAACAGCCGTTCCGTGGCCGACTTCTGGGAATACAACCGCCAGGTTTTTGCCAATATCGTAGTCGGGGGGGTATTTACTTTTATTCTGAACTCAGGCCTGTCGCTGGCGATCCTGGCAGTTGACCAGTTATTCGACCTGCATATCGACAACCGTATTTATCTGAAACTGTTCGCCCTGCTGGCGGGCATATTCAATACGACCTATTTTTTATACCATTTTCCAAAGGAATATACCCTCAGCGAAGCCGACGGGGGCTACAATGCCATTTTCAAGAACCTGTGCAAGTATATCCTGATTCCCATCGTCGGTTTGTATTTCCTGATCCTGTACACCTACGGCGGCAAAATCCTGGCTACCTGGAACCTGCCTAAAGGCTGGGTATCCTCCCTGGTGCTCGGCTTTTCGGTGGCCGGCATCTTTACCTACCTGCTCAATTTTTACCTGCCGGAACACGACGACAGTGCCTGGGTGCGCGCCTTCCGCCGCTGGTTCTGGTGGGTGCAACTCCCGCTAACCGCTTTGCTGTTTGTCGCTATCGCCAAACGTATCGGCGACTACGGCGTCACGGAGCCGCGTTTTCTGGTGGCACACCTCGGCGTCTGGCTGGCTGCCACATGTCTGTATTTTTTGTTTTCCAAACACGACAATATCAAGTTCATCCCGATCTCACTGGCGCTGTTCGCCCTGTTGTTTGCGTTCGGGCCGTTCAATGCCTTGCGTGTATCGGAGCGCAGCCAGGAAAAGGTATTACTCGGTTTGCTGGAAAAAAACGGGCGGCTGGAGAACGGACGACTCAAACCCGGTACTGCAATAATGCCGGACACCGAGGTTTTCAAGATCAATTCTGTGCTGGAGTTCCTGGACGACCGCGGCGTGCTGTCGCGAATGGATTGGTTGCCGATGCCGCTGGACAGTTTTCCGCAGATCAGGATGTCATCCGCCGCCGCCGCCATCGCCACCTGGGCGGGTATCGTGACGCAAAGCGATCAGGTTCATTCGAATACCCTGACCATCGAATCTTCGGCCAGGTACTCCGGACTCCAGCAACCGACAGAAATAAAAGGATTTCAGGTCTTCCAAAGTGTGGAATTAAGCGACGCCCTGCCCGAACAAATACCGGATGGCAACTGGTTTTGCATCTCTAAAGACGGGAAACGGCTCGAATGGTACAGGATTTTGGCCGGCAAGTCTGCCCTGCTGGAATCTTTCGACTTGTCCAGGCAGCTGCAAAAATGGATCGCCGGCAGGGAAAATAGCACATACGAGTCTTTGCCTCCCATCGACCTGACGTTTGACCTGACCGGCAAAAAAGGGGCGTTGCGGATAGTCGCCACCAGCGTCAACATCAGCCGGAAGGCAGGCGACCCTGCCCTGTACGGGTTGACCGGCTACCTCTTTTTTAAAGAAAAATAATACACCCCGCCCCCACATCAGAGGAATATGAAATATTTGCTGCTGTTCATAATAGCCCAGCCCCTCCTGCTTTTCTCACAAACACCCGAAACCGGAAAACCGGAAAACCGGAAAACAGTACCCCCCGCTCATCCGTATTTCCAGCAGGAGGTCAATTATAAAATTGCAGTAACCCTCGACGACACCGCCCACACCGTTAGTGGCAGCATCGATATCGAATATATCAACAATGCTCCCGATGCCCTGAACGAGATATGGATGCACCTGTGGGGCAATGCTTTCAAGAACCGCGAGACGGCTTTTTGCCGACAAAAACTGCGCGACGGCGATACCCGTTTTTACTTCGCCGAAGCAAAGGACCTGGGCTATTTCAAAAATCTCGATTTCAGTGTCGACGGTCAAAAAGTGGCCTGGCGTTACGACAAGGCGAACCCCGACATTGCCCTGATCACGCTCGCCAAACCGCTTCCGCCCGGCAGCCGGATTGTGATATCGACCCCGTTTGCGCTCAAAATACCGGCGTCTTTTTCCCGACTCGGTCATGTAGGCACTTCCTACCAGATGACCCAGTGGTTTCCCAAACCCGCCGTGTACGACAACCGGGGCTGGCACCCGATGCCTTACCTCGACATAGGCGAGTTTTATTCGGAGTTCGGGTCGTTCGATGTGACGATTACCCTGCCCGACAATTATATAGTCGGCGCGACAGGTGTGCTGCAAACGCCTTCGGAGATCGAATTCCTGCAGCGCAAGGTGGAAGAGACCAAATTGCTGGACTGGAACAAATACCGCGACACTTTTCCGGCCTCGTCCAAAACATTCAAAACGCTCCGGTACACGGCGGAGCAGGTCCACGACTTTGCCTGGTTTGCCGACAAACGCTTTCTCGTGCAGCGCGATACCGCACATCTGGCCGGCGGACGCGCGGTAGATTGCTGGAGCATGTTCACTGATACCCGGCACAAAGACCGCCCCTGGTCCAAATCCGCCTTTTACGTCCGCCGCGCCGTGGAATTTTACTCCGAAAAAGTCGGCGAATACCCCTGGCCGCATGCCACCGCCGTCCACTCGGCGCTCAGCGCAGGCGGCGGCATGGAATACCCCATGATCACCGTCATCGGTAATGCCTCGTCGGGCGAAGACCTCGACGATGTGATCACCCACGAGGTGGGCCACAACTGGTTTTACGGTATTCTGGCTTCCAATGAGCGCGACCACCCCTTTATGGATGAGGGGCTGAATTCTTATTACGAAATGCGTTACATGAAGCAGTACTATGCTTCCCACACACCGATAAACCTGCCCCGATTTATTCTCAATCCCGAAAAAAGCGGTCCGCTGCTCGAAAACGGCTACCTGCTGCTCGCGCGCGAGCGCCTGGACACCCCTCCCGACACCCACTCCGACGATTTTACCCCCATTGCATACGGCCTCCAGGTGTACATGAAAACGGCGCTTTGCATGGCCTGGCTGGAGCAGGCGGTCGGCGCCGAACGCCTCGATGCCGCCATGCGCGAATACTACCGGCAATGGCAATTCCGGCATCCGTATCCCGACGACCTGAAAAGGGTGTTTCAGGATCAGGGCCTTGAGGCCGGCTGGTTTTTCGAAACCGTTCAAACACAAAAACGGGCCGATTTTGTGCTAAAAAATGCAGTGCAGGAGGCCAATGGAACCTGGAAACTGGATATCGGGAATTATGGCGAACTGAACGCCCCCTATTCCGTGACCGCCCTCAAAGCCGGTAAGCCGGTGGAAACAAAGTGGTACACGTCGACGGGAACCGTCGAATTTCCGCCTTGCGATGCAGATGCTTTTGAAATTGACCATGCGCATACGGTGCTGGACCTGAACCGGAAAAACAACATGCGGCGCACCAGTGGTTTCCTGCCCGCTTTCGAGCCGCTTGAGGTGCGCAGTTTTGTACCTTTTCAGCATCCCGGTCGCAGCACGATAGCGGTGATGCCCGGTGTTGGCTGGAACAATTACGACAAGGCCATCATCGGCGCAATAATATACAACCCGTTGCTGCCGCCCCGCCGTTTCCAGTATTACCTGGCGCCGGGATTCGCTACCGGTTCGGGGCGTTTCGCAGGATTTGCCGATCTCCGCTGGAAAATATTTACCAAGGGCCCGGCATCCAGGATTACCGTTGGATTAAGCGCCAAGACCTACGATTTCGACTACAACTGGAAAGACGACTATTACCTCAAATATTACAGGCTGGCGCCGCAGATCCGGGCCGAACTGCATGACCGCTCCAACTCGTTCCGGCATTACCTGCAATTCCGCGTGCTGTTTATTGGAAAGGAAAACGACGTCCGGACCGACGGTGCTTTTACGGGAAAAGTCTACGACCGCTACACGATTTATGAAACGCGTTATGTCGCAAAGCAGTCCAAAGCCCCCAACCCGTTCCACTTCACTGCAGCGCTGGAGTGGCAGAACAGTCCGGACGCATTCGGCAACAAAGGAAAATACCTGCGCAACACCCTGGAATGGAAACAGCAGTACTTTTATGCCCGGAAAAACAAGGTCACATTGCGCGCCTTTGCCGGCTTTTTTCTCCAAAACGACCGCCGCAATGCAGGTATCGTGGGTGGAGATGTGGCGCAGGCATCGCTGGCGCTTAACCCGCAAGGCTTCAATGATTATCGTTTTGATGAAGTATTCCTGGCCCGCAGCGGCGCCGACGGCATGCTCGGCAGGCAGGTCAGTCAAACCGAAGGCGGGCTTAAAGGGGCGTTCGGTTCTGCCTTTGCCGGCACCTTTGGCAACTCCAACAACTTCATCCTCGCACTGAACCTGAAGGCCGACCTGCCCCGCCGGCTTCCGCTCGACATTCCGATAAAGCCCTGGTTTGATATCGGTTGGTTCGACGACGCCACTTCGCTCGGCTCCGGCCGGCCCTCCAGCGAGCAATTGCTGTGGAGCGGCGGACTGATGCTTGAGTTTTTCAACGGCGGGCTGGAAGTCTATTTCCCGCTGATCAATTCGAAAACGCTCAGGGATAAATACATTGAAGCGGGTGGCGGCACCAACAGCAACGCTATTTTCGGCGGCGGCAACTATTTGAAGTGGATATCGTGGAGCATAAAGATACGCAATGCCGAACCCGCTGAAATACTGGAAAACATAGCCCGGTAAGTGTATGAAAAGGATCATTTCCTTTGCTGCCGCACCGGCCCTGCGCGGCAGACAAAACCAGGTTTATAAACGCAATATCAATTACATAACATGACAATCGCTATTCCAAGAATAAAAGACGTCGAGTCAAACAATTTCTTCCTGATCGCGGGACCTTGCGCTATCGAAGGCGAGCAGATGGCCTTCGACATTGCCGGAAAGGTCAATGAGATATGCACCCGGCTCAGTATACCCTATGTATTCAAAGGCTCATACCGGAAAGCCAACCGCAGCAAACGCGATTCCTTTACCGGCATTGGCGACGAGAAGGCGCTGAATATTCTGAAGGCGGTCGGAGACCACTTCGATATTCCCGTCACTACCGATATCCACACCGATGCCGAAGCGGCAATGGCGGCGGCATACGTCGACATCCTGCAAATACCCGCCTTTTTGTGCCGGCAGACCAGCCTGCTGGTCGCTGCCGCACAGACCGGCAAGGTGGTCAACATCAAAAAAGGTCAGTTTGTAAGCCCCGAGGCCATGCGTTTTGCCATGGAAAAGGTACAGGAAGAAGGCAATCAGAACGTTATCCTGACCGAGCGGGGCACCACTTTCGGTTACCAGGATCTCATCGTCGACTTCCGCGGGTTGCCGGCCATGCAATCGTTTGGCGCCACGGTAGTGCTCGACTGCACACACTCGCTGCAGCAGCCCAACCAAAGCAGCGGCGTAACGGGCGGGCGGCCAGCGCTGATTGAGACCATCGCCAGGGCGGGAATTGCCGTGGGCGCTGACGGCCTGTTTATCGAAACGCACCCCAAGCCCTCCGAGGCCAAATCGGACGGCGCCAACATGTTGCCGCTTGACCGGCTGGAAGGACTCCTGGAGCGGCTGGTGCGGATACGGGAAGCGATCGGGTAGTTATTTCAGCGCTTTCAGCAACGACTGGGCCTGTTCGGAGTGATCCCCTCCCGGATCAATCTGTTCCAGCGCAGCGCGACAGCGCGCAGTATCCTTTTCTTTCAGGTAACTCAATGCGATATACCACTGCGCTTCGGTGCGGATGGCCGAATTCCCGGCGGCAACAGGCTCCAGCAACACGCGTGCTTCGCGCGTGCTGCCGGTCTCGATCAGACAGATGGCCCTGTACAGGCTTGCCGTGATGTTGTCCGGCTGTTCGGCCTGCAGGCGATCGAGCGCGCGAAGCGCTTCCGCGTATTTGCCGGCATTGAACGCCGCTTCCGCTTCACTGGCAGATGCCTCCGCGGCTCCTCGCTTGGTCAATGCCAGGGGAGCATGCATGGCATATTGTTCGTACGACGGCTGCGTCGCGGGCGAGCCGACAAACCAGACCGCGGCGGCGAGCAAAACGATGGATGCTGCAACAGCCAGCCAGCGCCGCCAGTTTACCGTCATGCCGGGCACTGCCGTCGCTTGTCCCCCCGAGGCGGTATGGAAGAAATCGGCGCCGGTAGTCCGGAGTGTTTCGGCAAGGGCGCTCCGCTGTGCAGCACGACGTGGAAAATCCTCCATTTGTTCCCGAAGGGCAAAGGCCTCGCCGAATTCGGCGTCTTCTGCAACGCGTACTTTCAGCGCGTGCTCCGCTTCCGGCGACAGGAGGCCGTTAAAATAATCGTCCAGCAGGTTATGATCTTGCGCATTCATGGCTGTCGCAGGTTTAAAGATTTTGATAAACGGTTCGCCAGCGCTCCGTACAGGCGTTTTTGCGCCGGTAAAGCGTATCCACGCTGTTCATCTCGAGCAGCGCAGCAGTATCGCGCGGAGAGGTGCCATTCGACAGCAGTTCGAGCATACGGCGACAGAGGTCGCTGAGCTGCCCGAAGGCGAGGCCCAGCCGTTCCTGGCTGGCTTGTGCGGCCAATGCATCTTCGGCTGTGATCAGTACATCACCGGCGACTTCTGCCGTATATCGCAGTTCTTCTTCTTTTCTTACCCCCGATTCCTGATTTTTATGCCGCAGGCGGTCGATCCATTTCCTTGAATAGATCACATGGAGCAATGCGCCGAGGGGGCAGTTCAGCACAAACGCCTGATCGTATGCTTTTTCATATACCGCAATGATGGCCTCCTGAAATACATCGCGCGCATCGTCGGCCGTGCCGTTGTTCCGCTGCACCCACCGCAAGGCCTGCTCCGAATGGAGGGTGTAAATCTCCCGGATCAGTCGTGCGTCGTTGTTGCGCAGGGCTTCGATGTATTTATGGTCCGTATGCATGGAAGAACAGGCTGTTGATACGAAGGTATGTTGTTTCGCTGAAGGAATAAGGCGTATCTTTGAAAACCGCAAACCGACCTGACTGACAAATGATTGCGCAAACAAACCCTGTCGGCGCCTATGAAGCACCTGCCCGTTGCCGTTTCCGCCCTCTTCCTGTTCTCCCGTTTCATGCTGCACGCGCAGGATGCCGTGCCGGAAAGGGAGGCTGACTTCCATGTTGAGGCCGCGGGCAAAAGCATGCGCTTTGTGCCGGACATGCCCCCCCTGGCGCAGAAGGCCGGTGCACCAAAAGCGTATTACGCGTGTTTCTGGGAGTTCGGCGACGGTTCGTTCAGCCGCGACGACCATCCCGTCCATACCTACGGCCGGGCGGGTGAATACACCGTTAGTCTCGACGCCACCGCGCACTACGACGACGGCAAAAAGCCCAGAAAGAAGAAGCGCCCTGCTGCTGTCATGGAGTATTCGGAGGCAATGGCAGCATTGGAGATGCCCGATGTGTTTGACGCAAAAAAGAGGCAGGCCGTCGCGATGGCCGCCAACAGCCAGCCCAGGGCCGGCGAGGAAATGACCTGTATCATCAGTTACCGCAATAATTCTTCCGTGACGACCGACGGCAGGCTGCACGTGTTTTATAATGAGCGAAAATTTCCGGTGTCGCATTTTACCTTCATCGAGGCGCGTACGCATTTCGGCGAAACGGAAGACCCGCTGTATTCCGATGCCATGCCCTTTATGCGACGGGCATTTCCCGACTGGGCAGCCCTCGACAGCCGCCAGGCAACCGGCGCCCATACCACAGCCGCCGCCGAACCGCCGCCCTATTCGATCCTGCA
>ERZ724526.124-NODE-124-length-42409-cov-9.034235_pt1 | contig 42409 bp, 34 predicted proteins | sample MGYA00376059_ERZ724526 | MGnify/ENA primary metagenome ERZ724526 (study PRJEB28724, sample SAMN07190883) | activated sludge metagenome | isolation source: activated sludge of sewage treatment plant in Hong Hong | place: Hong Kong | collected 2016-03-17 ...
ACGGTCCAGGTGCCGCCGCCGACGGTGCCGATGCCGATGAGGCCAACATTGATGGGTTTCATGTCCGGAATTTGCTCAGGTTGAGTGACGTTTGCGATAGTTCTCAAGAAAGCGGGCGATGCGGCCGATGGCCTCCCGCAGGTCGTCCTCGTGCGGCAGGAAAACCAGGCGGAAATGATCGGGATGCGGCCAGTTGAAGCCGCTGCCCTGAACCAGCAGGACCTTTTCCTCCTGCAGCAGCTCGGAAATGAACTGCTGGTCGTCCTTGATCGGATAGACCTTGGGATCGAGGCGGGGAAACATGTAAAGGGTAGCCTTCGGCTTGACGCAGGTGACGCCGGGAATGGCGCTGATCAGTTCGTAAGCGACATCGCGCTGGCGCCGCATGCGCCCGCCTTCCTCGACCAGGTCGTCGATGCTCTGGTAGCCGCCAAGCGCCGTCTGGATGCCATGCTGACCCGGCGCATTGGCGCACAGGCGCATCGAAGCCAGCATGTCGAGACCTTCGATGTAATCCTGGGCGTGACGCTTGTCGCCGGAAACCACCATCCAGCCGGCGCGGTAGCCGCAGGAACGGTAGTTCTTCGACAGGCCGTTGAAGGTGATGGTCAGGACATCTTCGGAAAGCGAACCGATCGCCGTGTGCCTGGCGCCGTCGTAGAGAACCTTGTCGTAAATCTCGTCCGAATAGATGATCAGCTGGTGCTTGCGGGCAATGTCGATGATTTCGCGGAGCAACTCGTCGGGGTAGAGCGCGCCGGTCGGATTGTTGGGATTGATGACGACGATGGCCCGTGTGCGCCGGTTGATCTTGCCGCGGATGTCGGCGAGGTCGGGCAACCAGCCGTTCTTCTCGTCACACAGATAGTGTTTCGGTGTCCCGCCGGACAAACTGATCGCCGCCGTCCACAGCGGGTAATCCGGCGCCGGGACGAGCACTTCTTCGCCATCGTTGAGCAGGGCATTCATGGCCATGGCGATGAGTTCCGAGACGCCGTTGCCGACATAGATGTCTTCGAGCGTCACCCCCTTGATGCGCTTCTGCTGGCAGTAATGCATGATCGCCTTGCGCGCCGCAAAGATTCCCTTCGAATCGGTGTAGCCGGCCGCAGTGGGGAGGTTGCGGATGATGTCCTGCCGGATTTCCTCGGGCGAATCGAAGCCGAACGCGGCCAGATTGCCGATGTTCAGCTTGATGATCTTGTGGCCCTCCTCCTCCATCTGCCTGGCCTTCTGCAGTACCGGACCGCGGATGTCGTAGCAGACGTTGGCGAGTTTGGCCGATTTCCTGACTGGCTTCATCAGAGCAACCCATCCTTCCGGAACATGTCCTTGATGCCACGGATCGCCTGCCGCGTCCGCGCCTCGTTCTCGATCAGCGCAAAGCGCACGTGGTCATCGCCATATTCGCCGAATCCGACCCCCGGCGAAACGGCCACCCTGGCCTCCGCCAGCAGCTTCTTGGCGAACTCCAGCGAACCCATCGCGGCGTAGGCCTCGGGAATCTTGGCCCAGATGTACATCGACGCCTTCGGCACTTCGACCATCCAGCCGGCCTCATGCAGGCCCCTGGCCAGGACGTCGCGGCGGTTCTGGTAAACCGCCCGGACTTCCTCGACGCAAGCCTGATCGCCATCGAGCGCAATGATCGAAGCGACCTGGATCGGCGTGAAGGTGCCGTAGTCGTGGTAGCTCTTGATTCGCGCCAGGGCGGAGACAAGCTCCTTGTTGCCGACCATGTAGCCGACGCGCCAGCCGGCCATGTTGTAGCTCTTCGACATCGTGAAGAACTCGACGGCAACCTCGCGGGCGCCCGGCACCTGCATGATGGAAGGCGCCTTCCAGCCATCGAAGACGATATCCGCATAGGCCAGGTCATGGACGACCAGAATGTCATGCTGCCTGGCCAGCGCAATCACCCGCTCGAAGAACGCGAGTTCGACGCAGCGCGCGGTCGGGTTGCTCGGGAATCCGAGAACCATCATCTTCGGCTTGGGCGTGCATTCCTTGATTGCGCGCTGCAGTTCGTCGAAGAAGTCCACATCGGGCGTCATGCGCACCGAGCGGATGTCAGCCCCGGCGATGATCGCGCCGTAGATGTGGATCGGATAGCTCGGGTTGGGCACCAGCACCGTATCGCCGCGATCCAGCGTCGCCAGCATCAGGTGAGCGATGCCTTCCTTGGAACCGATGGTCACGATCGCCTCGGATTCCGGGTCGAATTCCACTTCGTAGCGCCGCTTGTACCAGTCGCAAATCGCTTTGCGCAGCCTTGGGATGCCCTTGGAGATCGAATAGCCATGGGTATTCTCACGCAAAGCCGCCTCGACCAGCTTGTCGGTGATGTGCTGCGGCGTCGGCTGGTCCGGATTGCCCATGCTCATGTCGATGACGTCCTCTCCGCGACGACGCGCCGCCATCTTCAACTCGCCGGTGATGTTGAAGACATAGGGCGGCAGGCGCTTGATGCGGGGAAAATCTTTCATGATGGGCAAGTCCGGACTGCCGGGAGGCCAAAAAGGTATAATCGTACTTGATCGCATGGTGCACCGCAATTTCGGCGGGCTTTTCGCGCAGATACCAAAGTGAAACTTCATCGTTCCAATACCGCCGGGGTCAACATTTTCACCGCCTATGGTGAAGACTTTGTTGCGGTCAACCAGGAAAAATATGCAAGAAACCTGATTGTCTTGCCCAAATCGATCATTTTCGAGTGGTCGACCGCAACGCCCACGACGCTTGCCGCAAGCGACATGCAGAAGCTGCTCGAACTCGGAGTGGAGATCGTTCTTCTGGGCACCGGCAACCGCCAGCGCTTCCCCGCCGGGGCCCTGATGCGACCCTTCGCGCCGGCTGGTATCGGTCTCGAAGTGATGGATGCTCAGGCTGCCTGCCGAACCTACAACATCCTCGCCACCGAGGGGCGCAAGGTGGCCGCCGCCCTGCTCTTCGACTGATCAGCTACGCCCGTAGGTGTCCTCGAAGCGAATGATGTCGTCTTCACCGAGATAGCTCCCTGACTGCACTTCGATCATTTCCAGCGTGACCTTCCCCGGATTTTCCAGACGGTGCCTGACGCCGAGCGGTATATAGGTCGACTGGTTCTCCGAGACCAGGAATACTTCGTCGCCACGCGTCACCCTGGCCGTTCCGCTGACAACGATCCAGTGCTCCGCCCGATGATGGTGCATCTGCAAGGAGAGCGCTGCGCCCGGCTTGACACCGATCCGCTTGACCTGGAAGCGCTCGCCGCTATCGACCCCGTCGTACCAGCCCCACGGCCGGTACACCTTGCGATGCCACTGGGCGACGCTTCGCTCCTCGGCCTTCAGCCGATCGACGATCTTTTTTACGTCCTGGGTCGCATCGTGATGCACGACCAGCACCGCATCGTCGGTTTCCACCACCACCAGGTTGCTGAGACCGACGCAGGCAACCAGCCGGCTCCCGGAAAAGGCCAGCGTGTTCCGGCAATCCTCAAGCACCACATCGCCGCGGATTGCGTTCCCGGCATCGCATTTCGGCAGCACCTTCCACAGCGCATCCCAGGCGCCGACATCCGACCATCCGGCCGCGAGCGGTATCACGGCGCCTTTCGGCAAGCCCGCCTGCCCGGTCGTCAGCCGTTCCATGACGGCATAGTCGATCGAGTCCGACGGGCACCGCTGGAAGGCAGAGCGGTCAACCCGCACGAAATCGCCATCCGCCGTGGCACCGGCCAAGGCCGCCTGGCAGGCGGCAAGAATATCAGGCCGGGCGATCGCCAGCGCGGCGATCCAGGTCGAGGCGCGCATCACGAAAATTCCGCTGTTCCAGAGAAAGTCACCCGAGTCCAGATAGCGCTGAGCCGTCGCCCGATCCGGCTTCTCGACAAAACCGGCAAGATGACAGGCTGCCGATTCGCTTCCCAGAGACAAGCCCTTCCTGATATACCCGTAACCCGTCTCCGGACAATCGGGCGTGATGCCGAAGGTCACCGCCATTCCCGCCTCGGCCAACCGGGCCGCATGACCCACAGCCTCGCGGAAGATATCGGGTTCCGCAATCACATGATCTGCCGGCATCACCACCAGTACTGCGTCCGAGTCGTCACGCGCTGTCCACAACGCTGCCAAGGTCAGCGCCGGCGCGGTGTTGCGACCGAAGGGCTCGAGAATGATGCTGCTTTGCTTGCCGAGAAGGCGCACCTGCTCGGCAACCACGAAGCGGTGCTCCTCGTTGCAGACAACCAGCGGATCGAGCAGCCCCGGGAACCCGTCAAGGCGCCTGATGGTATCCTGCAACATCGAGTGCTCACCCACGAGCGGCAACAACTGCTTCGGGTATTTTTCACGCGATATGGGCCACAGGCGAGTGCCCGAGCCGCCGGAGAGAACAACGGGAATGAGTTCCAAGACAACCTCGCCAATAGATGGGCGCTTTTGCGCCAAAAGCCGAAAACGGGCGAGATTGTAAAGTATCCGGGCAGATCAGGGCGCCGATCGCATGCCGTCAAATCGAATAGCTTGGTGGAAACCGTGAAATAGTTCCGGTATCCTTCACTGCCTTGGCATTACGCTAGCCGCAATTCGATTATCATCTGTAACTGACGTCTGTTCGGCTGGATCTTTCTGCGACCTGATTGGGGGAAAACCATGATTGCGATTCGTTCCGTTGCATCTTCCGGTGCCAAATGGCTGGTTGCCGGAATATCAGTTCTGTTCTTGGCCTCATGCGCCAGCACCTATCCGCCGGCCCCTGAGGTAGCCGCTGCGGCTGATTACAACTACAAGATCGGGCCGGGGGACAACCTGAACATCGTGGTCTGGCGCAATCCCGAATTGTCCATGGCGGTGCCGGTACGCCCGGACGGAAAGGTTTCCGCGCCGCTCATCGATGATCTTGACGCCATGGGCAAGAACCCGACGACTCTCGCGCGCGACATCGAGAAGGAACTCGGCAAGTTCATTCGCGATCCCGTCGTCACTGTAATCGTGACCGGCTTTGTCGGACCATACAGCGAACAGGTCCGCGTCGTGGGCGAGGCTGCCAAGCCGCAGACTCTGCCTTACAAGCAGAAAATGACGGCGCTCGACGTGATGATCGCTGTCGGCGGAATGACCGAGTTTGCCGATGGCAACCGGGCGAGCATTCTGCGCACTTCGGAAAACAACGCCCAGTACAGCGTCCGCCTCAAGGACTTGATTAAGCGCGGAGATGTATCCGCCAACGTGGAGATGAAACCGGGCGACATTCTGATCATCCCGCAGAGTTGGTTCTGAAACCAGGGCAGCGCATCATCACGTAACACGTCAGGAGTCGCCAGGGAACGCTAACCCCTTGGCGACTCCCTAGCTCGGATCAAATTGATGGAAGAAATCCTTCGTCAGGCTACAACCATTCTGCGCGCGACCTGGAAGAACCGTCGCATCGGAATGTTAACTGCATGGTTGTTTGGCGCAATCGCTGCCGCGATCATAGTCAACATTCCGGACAGATATGAGGCTTCCGCGAGAATATCGCTTGACACGCAGTCGATTCTCAAACCACTGATGTCCGGACTGGCGGTTCAGCCGAATATCGAGCAACAGGTAATGATGTTGAGCCGGACTCTCATCAGTCGCCCCAATGTTGAGAAAGTGGTTCGCATGGCGGACTTGGATCTCGGCGTCCAGAGCAAGGCGGCTCGGGAAGCCCAGATCGAAACTCTGACGAAGACGCTCGAGATCAAGAGCACCAACCGGGACAACATCTACACCATCTCCTACCGCAACACCGACCCGGCAGTGGCAAAAAAGGTTGTCCAGTCTCTTCTTTCGATTTTTGTCGAATCGAGTCTTGGTGACAAACGCCAGGACTCCGACGCTGCCCGCAAGTTCATCGACGAACAGATTCGCCACTCCGAAAACAAGCTAAGGGAAGCTGAAAACAGGCTGAAAGAGTTCAAACTGCGCAACGTGGAGTTGGAGACCGCCGACGGCAAGGGCAGCATGGAGCGCCTGAGCGACATCGCCGCATTGCTCCAGAAATCCCGGCTCGAATTGCGTGAAGCGGAGAACTCCAGGGATGCGCTGCGTCGCCAGATCGTCGGGGATGAACCGGTACTTCTGCCAGAGGCCCCCGGGGCTGACGCAGGCATCTCCCTCCCGGAGATCGACGGTCGCATCGAGGCGCAGAAGCGCAATCTCGACACCCTGTTGCAGAAGTACACCGACAAGCACCCCGACGTGACTGGAACACGGCGCCTCATCAAGGATCTGGAGGAACAGAAGCGAAAAGAGATTCTTGCCCGGAGACAATTTGCAGCCGCGAATCCCGGCGCGGGAATCAGCAACAATCCCGTCTATCAACAACTCAAGGTGTCACTTGGCGAGGCCGAAGCCAATGTCGCCTCGCTCCGGACCAGGGTTGCCGAGTACGAGTCGAGATACAAGCGGACCAAGGAATTCATGAAATTCCAACCGCAACTCGAGGCCGAATTGGTGCAACTGAATCGCGACTACGACATCCACAAGAAGAACTTCGAACAACTCGCCACCCGCCGCGAGGCGGCAGAATTGACCGGTGATCTTGAATCGGTTGCAGGAATTGCCGATTTCCGGGTAATTGATCCGCCGCGCGCTTCCTCCAGACCCGTAGCTCCCAATCGTTTGGTCCTGCTCCCGCTTGGCTTGCTTCTCGCCATTGCCGGCGGTTTCCTTGCGGCCTTTGCGGCCAGCCAGTTGCGCCCGGTGTTTTTTGATGGCAAGTCATTGCGTGATCAGACCGGCCTGCCTGTATTGGGAATTGTGTCGATTCTTCCGAATGAAGGCCGTCGCCAGCAGGAACGCGCAAGCCTCATGCGATTTCTTCTTGCTGGCGCCGCTCTCGTGACTCTGTTCGCGGTTGGCATTGCAGTCCTTACATACCTTTCTGAACGCGCTGCCTGAGGAAAATCGATGAGCCTTATTGAACAAGCAGCCAAGCGACTGGAGCAACTTCGACAGGCAGGAGTCGAATTGCCCGAGGACAGAAACTCCGAGTACCCGCCTGCGCCATCCGCCCGCGACTCCGCAGCTGCGCCGCGGCGTCGACAGATGGCCCGTCGTGACGTGAATTCGTTAGGGGACTCCAGTCAGGCTGCACCTACGGATACGTCATCTGCCGGAAAACGAGTCGAGCTTGACCTCGATGCCATTGCGGCTTCCGGTCTCCTCGTCCCGAGTCAGACGCGTACCCTGCTGGCTAGCGAGTTTCGCGTTATCAAGCGTCCACTGATTGCCAACGCCATGACCAAGGGCGCCTCATCCGTCAATAGTGGCAATCTGATCATGGTCACCAGTGCCTTGCCCGGAGAAGGCAAGAGCTTCACTTCGATAAACTTGGCTGTCAGTATCGCCATGGAAATGGACAATACGGTCATGCTGGTCGATGCCGACGTCGCTCGACCGTCCGTGCTGGGCATGCTTGGCCTTCCGCCGGCGGAGGGCCTGCTCGATGTGGTTACGGCAAACTCTCTTGACATCTCTGGCGTGCTGCTACGCACCAATATCGAGAAGCTTTCCATTCTTCCGAGCGGCACACCGCATGCCCGTGCTACCGAGTTGCTGGCCAGCGATGCAATGATCCGCCTGCTCGATGACATGGCGCAACGCTACCCGGACCGGATCATAATCTTTGACTCGCCGCCTCTGCTCGCGACAACCGAGGCTCGGACACTTGCGACGCACATGGGGCAGATTGTGGTCGTCGTTCAGGCAGGAGAAACAGCGCAGGCGGCTGTCAAGGAGGCATTATCGACAATACGGGACTGTCCCCTGAAGATGATGGTCTTGAATCAGGCGACGCAACCGGTAACCGAGCGCTACGGATACGGGTATGCCTATGGATACGGGTACGGGTACGGGTACGGGAATGAAGACTAAACCGAATTGGCTGGCCGCAACCACCGGCGTCCTGTGCTACTGCGTCGTCGGACCGGCCGTGTGCCAGGACACTGGATCGCTCATAACGCCAATTGCGACACCATCCGGGGAAAACGTGCCCGGTGCCGCCACAGTCCCCATTCTTGGCATACAGGAAGCCGCGGCTTTGGACGAGGCGAGTACGGCACGGGGGTGGACCATCGTGCCACGGATCGGCCTAACCGAAACCCTGACCGACAACATCAATCTGTCATCGACCAACAAACAGAGCGGTCTGATTTCCGAGCTGTCGCCGGGTATTCGTATCGATGCAAGAACGGCCCGCCTGAAAATGTTTCTTGACTATCAGTTGAACGGAATCTTCTATTCAACCGGTGACAATGGCAACCAGACGCAAAGCGCGCTCAACGCATTCGGAACGCTCGAGGCAATTGACAACTGGCTCTTTGTTGACTTCAGCGGGCAGATCTCGCAGCAAGTGATCAACGCGTTCGGGCAGCAGTCAGCGAGCAATGTCTATGACACGGGAAATACCACGCAGACCTCGACCTACGCCCTTTCTCCCTACATAAGAGGCCAACTCGGCGGCTCGGCGGATTATTTCCTTCGCTATAATGCGTCGTACACCAACAGCGGGAGCGGCGATATCTCCAATATCACTCTCTCCCAATGGCTGGGGCAGATTCGTGGAAACACGAGGTTCCAGAATCTCAATTGGGCCATCGATGGCAGCCAGCAAAATACCAATTACAGCCAGGTAGGGCTCTTGCCGGAGCAGGATTATGACGACACTCGCATCCGGGCCTTGCTGAACTACAAGTTGTTCCCTGAATTTCGCCTGTCAGGTAGTGGCGGCTGGGAATCGAACAACTATCAGTCCCGTGACAATGAAAGCCAGGGCACCTACGGTGCCGGTTTCGACTGGACTCCCACCGAGCGCACACAAGCGTCAGGTTTCTGGGAACACCGCTTTTTCGGCACCGGCCACAACGTACTTCTCAGCCATCGCTTCCCTCTCAGCGCCATTCGCTACACGGACACCAAGGATGTTTCGCTGGTCCCGAATCAGTTCACCAACACCGGACTGGGAACCGTTTACGACCAGTACTTCCAGATACTCGCAAGTCTGATTCCGGATCCGGTCAACCGCGATACCTACGTCCGGAACCTCCTGAATCAGGCGGGAGTCGCACCGAATGCCCAGGCGATAAACAACTATTTGACGAACCGTCCCCAGGTGCAGCGCAATCAGCAGTTGTCATTGGTGTTCTACGGCAGCCGCAATTCGATCACTTTCCTCGCCGCTCGCAGCAATAGCCAGCCGCTGACACGCGCCCCCAATGGACTCGACAGCATAGTCAGCGAGGCTGGAACCGTTACCCAGCAGGGTTACGCAGTCAGCTTTTCGCATCGCCTGACGCAACTCACCGGCCTGAACCTGATCGCATCCCGCCAGAAGAACAAGAGCGCCCTGACGGATAGAATTGACACGACATTGACCTACTACCAGGTCGGCATCGCGACCCGACTCGGCCCTAGGACTGTCGGCGCATTGAATGCCCGCTATCAGGACTTCAGCGGCTCGGATCTCACGACGATTCCGTACACGGAAAATGCGCTGATCGCCTCCGTGACCATGGTGTTCTAGCCATGTATGAGGATTTCTACGGGTTGACGAGCAAGCCTTTCCAGCTTAATCCCGATCCAAAGTTCTACTTTCCCAGCAAGCAGCACCGGCGTGCAGCCGCCTATCTCGAATACGGCATGCACCAGAATGAGGGCTTCATCGTCATCACCGGCGAGGTTGGCGCCGGCAAGACGACGATTGTCCGACACATGCTGGATGGTCTCGACGAAGACAGGTTTCTTGCCGCTCAACTGGTCAGCACCCAGATAGATGCCGAGGATACCCTGCGTCTCGTCGGCGCTGCGTTCGGCATCCGCACCAAGGATGTCGAGAAAGCGGACGTCCTGATGTCCCTTGAAGCCTATCTGATCAGCATGACCGGCAAGGGAAAGCGCTGCCTGTTGATCGTCGATGAGGCACAGAACCTGACTTCCAGGGCGGTCGAAGAACTGCGTATGCTCTCGAACTTCCAGTATGGCAACCATGCGCTGCTGCAGAGTTTTCTGATTGGCCAGCCCGAATTCCGCAATATTCTGCAGAGTCCGCAGATGACACAGTTTCGGCAACGGGTCATCGCCTCCAGCCATATCGGGCCGATGGATGTGGAGGAAACGCGTGGCTATGTCGAACACCGGCTAAAGTGTGCCGGCGCGAATGGCTTCCCCACCTTCACTCCGGACAGCTTCGATGCGATTTTCAAGGCCACGAGCGGGATTCCCAGGCGCATCAATTCGCTCTGCGATCGCCTGTTGTTGTCCGGGTTCCTCAATGACAAGAAGGAATTCGACGTGTGTGATGTCGACCTGGTCGCTGACGAAATCTTTGAGGAAACCCAAGGCAGATCGTCAGGTCAGTCGCATCGCGCAGATAGTCGGGCCAGTGAATCCGATTCGAAGATCGCGAGCAGCGAACGGGATACATCCGCGTCACCGCAAGAGCCGGTTACGAGGCGGCACCAGCCGGCGACCCACGGCATCGATCTCGGTGGTTCCTCGCGGGAGGACGTGACTGCACTTATCGAGGGACTCAATGCGTGGCAATTCAACGAACGACTCGGACGGCTTGAACAGAGCCTTCAACAGTTGGAGCTGATCAACGGGACCACGCTATCCCTTCTCCAGAGAATTGTGTCGTCGATTCCTCGGGAGGGCGGACTCCCGCCCGGGGAGCATTCGCAGTCAGCCAATGCCGGCGAGGATGGAGGTCAGCCAGCACAACCGATATCCAGCGTACCGGAAGCCGAACTCGCGGCCACTGCGCGTCCCGCCATGCCAGGGACGAAGCGATCCAAGCAGCGGTTTCGTCGGAAGATCGTTCCGACCATTACGCATGTCGGAGACTTCCGGGACACAGAGCGATCGGCAAGTACTCCGGAAGACACACCGCCACCGAAAGAACCAGAGTGAATTCAGTAACCTGGCCGACAGGCCTTGGCCCAATAATCTGCGTCGTGGGAGCGCGCCCGAACTTCATGAAGATGGCGCCGATCCTGCGCGCCTTCGCGACCAACGTCCCTGCCCTTTCCACCCTACTCGTCCATACCGGCCAGCACTACGACAAGGACATGAGCGACAAGTTGTTCGAAGACCTGCGGCTCCCGAGGCCCGACATCAATCTTGATGTCGGTTCGGCGTCGCATGCGGTTCAGACCGCCGAAGTCATGCGGCGCTTCGAGCCGGTCATCGACACCTATGGGCCATCCTGCGTTCTTGTCGTCGGCGATGTCAATTCGACGCTGGCATGTGCGCTGGTCGCCGTCAAGAAAGACGTTCCGGTGGTTCACGTCGAGGCCGGACTGCGCAGCTATGATCGGCGGATGCCGGAAGAGATCAACCGCGTCCTGACCGACCAGGTCGCCGACCGTCTTTACACCACCGAGCGTAGCGCAGAGAGCAACCTGCTCCGCGAGGGGATCGATGCCGAGCGCGTCAGTTTTGTCGGTAACGTCATGATCGACTCACTGCTGCAAAACCGGAAACTCGCGCGCGAACCCGCAGACACTCTGAAGGCGGAGGGCTTTTCGCCCGAGTTGATCGCTGGCCCTGAAGGCTACGGGGTCGTGACGCTGCATCGGCCTTCGAACGTCGACCATCCCGGGACGCTTGCATCCCTGCTGGAGGTTCTGAACGAAATTGCAACGCAACTGCCGCTGATCTTCGCCCTGCACCCGCGAACGCGAGCCAACATCGAACGCTTTGGCCTTGACCATCAAATCAAGAGTAAGAGGCTTGTTCTCCTGCCGCCGCAGGGCTACCTCGAAATGGTGGGTCTCCTGGCCGGCGCACGCATCGTGCTCACTGACTCCGGCGGCCTGCAGGAGGAAACGACAGCGCTTGGTGTTCCCTGCCTCACGTTGCGTGAGAACACCGAGCGACCGATCACCGTCGAGCAGGGCACCAACACGATGGTTGGCCGCGATACCGCGGCAATTCGCCACCAAGCCGTCGAAATTCTGGCAGGGCGGGGAAAACACGGGCGTGTTCCGGAATTCTGGGATGGCCATGCCGCTGAACGTATCGCCAACGACCTCGCCGATTGGCTCCTTGGACAACACCAATCCCGGGCGAGTGCCTGAATCTCGTAGCCATGGAATCCGCAACGGTCGTCAACGCCCTCACCATTGACGTCGAGGACTACTTTCAGGTCTCAGCGTTCGCCCCGCACATTCCACGCAGCGAGTGGCCAACCCGGGAGTGCCGGGTCGAACGCAACGTCGACCGCATTCTCGCGATGCTCGATCAGCATGGAATGCACGCCACCTTCTTCACTCTCGGCTGGGTTGCCGAGCGCTACCCGGCGCTTGTCCGGCGGATCGTGGCCGAAGGCCATGAACTGGCGAGTCATGGCTACGGCCACGAGCGCGCCTGCGACCAGACAGAGACTGCATTTTTTGCCGACATCAACCTCGCCAAGCTGATCCTCGAGGATCTGGCGGGGCAGGAGGTCAAGGGCTACCGGGCTCCCAGCTTTTCCATCGGCGCCAGGAACCTCTGGGCCTTCGACTGCCTTGAACGTGCAGGATATCGCTACAGTTCGAGCATTTATCCGATTCGTCATGACCACTACGGCATGCCCGAGGCGCCGCGCCATGCCCACCCCGTCGGCGGCCTCCTGGAAATTCCCGCCACCACCCTGCGTTTTCTGAACCGCAACTGGCCAGCAAGCGGCGGTGGCTATTTCCGCCTGATGCCTTATGCCCTGTCGCGCTGGATGCTGCGCCGGATCAATGATGTGGACAAGCTGACCGCGGTTTTCTATTTCCATCCATGGGAGATCGATCCAGATCAGCCCCGGATTCCGGATATCAGTTCCAAGACGCGGTTCCGCCACTACGTGAATATCCATCGCATGGAAGCACGCCTGCAACGTCTTCTGGGCGATTTCCGCTGGGGACGCATGGATCACCTCTTCCTTTCCGACGCCTGAACGCATGCTGAAGATCAGGCGTCTCGATCTGGCCGACACCGCCATCGCATTGCGCTGGGATGAGTTCGTCCTTTCTTGTCCGGAAGCGACCTTCTTTCATCGATCCGCCTGGCAAAGGATCATCCGCGAGGTGTTCAAGCATCCCACTCATTTCCTTTATGCCGAAGACGACGGCGGAATCCGCGGCATCCTCCCGCTAGCTCATGTCAATAGCCGACTTTTCGGCAATTCTCTGGTCGCCCTGCCATTTGCCGTCTATGGCGGTGTTGCTGCAGTAGACGCCGAGGCCACCGTGGCGCTGGAAGATGAGGCCCAGGCTCTCGCTCGCAAACTCGACGTGGACCACCTAGAGTTCCGCAACATGAAGCCTCGCCATGCGGACTGGCCGACTCAGGACCTGTACGTCACCTTCCGCAAGGAACTTCTGCCCGATATCGATGCGAACATGCTGGCCATCCCGCGCAAGCAGCGCGCCATGGTCCGCAAGGGCATCAAGAATGGCCTGGTTAGCGCGGTCGACCGCAACGCAGACCGCTTTTTCCAACTCTTTGCCGACAACGTTCATCGTCATGGCACACCCGCCATGCCCAAGCGGTACTTCGAAGCCCTGCTCCAGGCGTTTGGCAACGATTGCGAAGTGCTGACTGTCACCGGCCCCGATGGCCAACTGCTGAGCAGCGTACTCTCCTTCTATTTCCGTGACGAAGTGCTGCCCTATTACGCCGGTGACGACGAAAGCGCCCGCCATCTTGCCGCGAACGATTTCAAGTACTGGGAACTGATGCGCCGCGCCTGCGAGCGTGGCGTCAGGATTTTCGATTATGGCCGCAGCAAGGAAGGCACCGGCCCCTACTCCTTCAAGAAAAACTGGGGATTCGAGCCGCAGCGCTTGCATTACGAGTATTGCCTTTACAAGCATGGCGCGGTGCCGCAGAACAATCCCAACAACCCCAAGTACAAGCTATTGATCGCCGCCTGGCGACGCATGCCGATCGGACTGGCCAACTGGCTGGGTCCCCATATTGTCCGCAATCTCGGCTGAGGCGAAGATGGCCGATATCCTCTTTCTCGTTCATCGCCTGCCGTACCCGCCCAACAAGGGCGACAAGGTGCGCTCGTATAACCTGCTGAAACATCTGGCCAGACAACACCGGGTCTTTCTCGGCACGTTCATCGACGATCCGGATGACGAGCGGCACATTGCCACAGTGCGCACCCTGTGCGCTGACGTTCATGTCGCCAGGCTTGATCCCCGTATTGCCAGGTTTCGCAGTCTGAGCAGCCTGCTTGCGGGCGAAGCACTTACCCTGGGCTATTACCGCAGTTCGGCGCTCCGCAACTGGGTCAACGAAACCTGCCGGCGGCGCCACATTGACACTGCCGTCATCTTTTCCTCGGCGATGGCTCAATATCTCGAAGAGCAGCCCCGGATTCCCATGATCATCGATTTCGTCGATGTCGATTCAGCCAAGTGGACCCAGTACGCGCCGCAGCATCGCTGGCCCTTATCCCGGCTTTACCGTCGCGAGGGTAAATTGCTTCTTGACTACGAACGGCGCATGGCTGCATGGGCATCCCGCTCTTTTTTTGCGACCGACAATGAAGTGGCGCTGTTCACCCGGAATGCGCCTGAATGCCGGGTGCGCGTGCAAGCGATGGGCAACGGGGTCGATACCGACTATTTCTCTGTAGACGATACGCGCTCGTCGCCCTTCCCTCCCGGTGAACTGCCGGTGGTTTTTACCGGCGCCATGGATTACTTGCCGAATGTCGATGCGGCGACATGGTTCGCTTCGGACGTCCTCCCCGGCCTTCTGCAGCGCTGGCCGGCAGTGCGCTTCTATGTCGTCGGCCGCAATCCATCAGCAGCGGTGCTGGCACTTGCCAGTGACCGTATCGTGGTTACCGGCACCGTCGACGATGTGCGCCCATATCTTCAGCATGCCGCCACAGTCGTTGCTCCCTTGCGCATCGCCCGCGGCATCCAGAACAAGATCCTGGAAGCCATGGCCATGGGCAGGCCGGTCATCGCATCCGCCACCTGCGCTGCCGCGGTCGACGCCGTCGCGGGGCAGGAATTGCTGACAGCTACCAGCCCGGAGGAATACATTGCCGCCATCAGTCAAGTGCTGGAAGCCCCGGAAACGGCAACGGCAATGGGCGGGGCAGCGCGGCAGCGGGTTGTCGAGCGCTACACCTGGGAAGCCCACATGAAGGCCATCGACCCTTATCTTCCGGCGCCTTCCCTTCGCGAGACATGAGGGAACAGGGAAGTCCCGGGCACCACGGGGATTCCTGGACGCAGGTTCTGCCCTTGCTTTTCGGATTGATCGCCTGGGTACTTTATTGGTATCACGATACGGCGCTGGCCATGGTCGCCATCTGGGCTCGCGCCGACACATACGCCCATGCATTCGTCGTGCCGCCGATAAGTCTCTGGCTGATCTGGCGCAAACGCCACAAATTGGCTCGCCTGCGGCCTCAACCGACGCTTTGGCTTATCGTTCCGGTACTCGCGACCACGGCCTTCTGGCTGATGGGAGAACTGACCGCAGTCAACGCGCTGACCCAATTCACCTTTGTCCTCATCCTGCTGCTCGCCATCGTTTCCACACTGGGCTTCCCGATCAGTCGCCGGATTGCGTTCCCGCTCGGATTCTTGCTGTTTTGTGTGCCGGTAGGCGACTTCATGGTCCCCACGCTGATGGAGTGGACCGCGTGGTTCACTGTCCTGGCGTTGCGGGTAACCGGTATCCCCGCATATCAGGAAGGCATGCAGTTCATCATCCCCTCGGGCAAGTGGTCGGTAGTCGAAGCCTGTAGCGGAATCCGCTACGTCATCGCCTCGGTCACGGTTGGCACGCTCTTCGCGTACCTGAACTACGTGTCCCTTCGCCGAAGACTCATCTTCATTGGAATATCGGTCATCGTTCCGGTTATCGCCAACTGGCTACGTGCCTACATCATCGTCATGCTAGGCCACCTTTCGGGCAACAAGGTGGCTGCCGGTGTCGATCACCTGATCTATGGTTGGCTTTTTTTCGGAATCGTCATAGCGATCATGTTCATCATCGGCGCCCGCTGGAGCGAAGTTCCGCCGGCCACCAAGCCGGTACCGATGCCGCACATCATTCTCCACTCCGCAACTCCTGCCGTCAGGGCATGGATAGCGACCGTCGGCATTGCGCTCGCGGCCGCCGCCGGTCCGCTTGGCTTTGTCGCGATTGATCAGACTGAAAGAGCGGCTGAACCAAGTCTCGCCGGACTGACGCTCCCGGCGGGATGGAGCGAGGCCGAGCCCTTCACCAACTGGAAGCCCGCGTATGTCAATGCATCAGTCGAACGGCAAGCCACCTATGCACTGGAAGACAAGCCCGTTGGCCTGTATGTTGGCTACTACCGCAATCAGGATTACCAACGCAAGCTGGTGACGTCAACCAACGTGCTGGTCGCGAGCAGCGACCCCGCCTGGTTGGTTGTCTCCGGGGAGCGCGAAGAGGTCATTCTGGACGGGATGCCGTTAGGCGTGCGAACCGCCGAACTGCTACGCACGGACGCAGCCGGCCAACGCCTTGTCGTCTGGCAGTGGTACTGGATCGACGGCAAACTGACGGCTTCCGACATCGAGGCGAAGTTGCTGACCGCAATCGCGCGCCTGCGTGGGCGAGGCGATGATTCGGCCGTGATCATCCTCTACGCCCCCCATCAGGAATCGGCTACGGACTCCCTTCCCGCCTTCGCCATGCAGGTAATCGGACCGATCAATCAGATGCTCGATGCCACGCGTGAAGCCCGATGAGCTATGACTCACGCCCGCTTGTTGCCCACGTCATGTACCGCTTTGATACCGGCGGTCTCGAGAACGGCATCGTCAACCTCATCAATCACATGCCGGCCGACCGCTATCGCCATGCCGTTATCGCCTTGACGAAGGTCACCGACTTCCGTCAACGCATCCAGCGTGACGATGTCGAGTTCATTTCGCTGAACAAGACACCCGGCCATGGCATATGGCTCTTCCCCAGGCTGTTCGCCCTGTTTCGCCGCCTACGACCGGCCATTGTCCACAGCCGAAATCTCGCTGCGCTTGAAGCGCAACTGCCGGCGTGGGCCGCGGGCGTTCCGGTCCGCATTCACGGCGAACACGGGCGTGATGTGGGAGACCTCGATGGCTCCAACGTCACCTATCAACGTGTTCGACGTTTCTACCGGCCGTTCGTGAATTATTACCTGGCCCTGTCGCAAGATCTCCGCGAATATCTGACCACCCAAATCAAGATTCCGGAAAACAAGGTGCTACAGGTCTACAACGGCGTCGATTCCGATCGTTTTCATCCCGCCGGACTCGATCATTCGATCCCCGGTTGCCCATTCTCGCGCTGCGACCACTGGATTGTCGGCACGGTTGGCCGCATGCAGACGGTGAAGGATCAGCCCATGCTGGTACGGGCCTTCATCCGCGCTCTGGAAATCGATCCCAGCCTGTCCGGGCGTCTTCGCCTAGTCATGATTGGCGATGGCCCGTTGCGCGCGGAGTGCAAACAACTGCTCGATGCCGGACGAATCAGCGATCTCGCGTGGTTGCCCGGGGAACGCAGTGACGTCGCGGAGATCATGGGCGGACTCGACTGTTTTGTCCTGCCTTCGCTCGCCGAAGGCATCTCCAATACCATCCTCGAAGCGATGGCCTCCGGCCTGCCGGTAATTGCCACTGCCGTCGGCGGAAATGCCGATCTCGTGACGTCCGGCATCACCGGCCAGATCGTACCGGCCGGCGATCCGGAGGCGTTGGCCGAACAGCTCGTCAAACTCGCCAAGGCTCCCAGTCAGGCGAAAACCATGGGGCAGCTTGGGCGCGAGAGGGTGGAAGAAAGGTTCAGCATGAACGCGATGGTGGCGGCCTATCTGAACACCTATGACAAACTGCTGGGCCGCTCCGGCGTGGCGGCTTGAACAGGAAGTAACGGCACATGTGCGGCATCACCGGAATATTCGACACCCGAGGCAAACGCGACATCGATCGCGCGCTCCTTCACCGCATGAACGAATCGCAGTTTCATCGCGGCCCGGATGAGGGCGGCCTGCATGTCGAACCAGGGATCGGACTCGGCCATCGCCGCTTGTCGATCATCGACCTCTCCACCGGCCAGCAGCCACTCTACAATGAAGACCAGACCGTCTGCGTGGTATTCAACGGCGAGATCTACAACTATCAGGAACTTATCCCCGAACTGCAGGCACTGGGTCATTCCTTCCACACCCGCAGCGATACCGAAGTCATTGTCCACGCATGGGAATCCTGGGGTGAAAAGTGCGTCCTCCGCTTCCGCGGCATGTTCGCCTTCGCGCTCTGGGACCGCAACCGCGAGACCCTTTTCCTGGCCCGCGATCGTCTCGGGGTCAAGCCACTCTTCTACGCCCTGCTCGACGACGGTACTTTTCTCTTCGGTTCCGAACTCAAATCGCTGCTCATCAACGGCAGCCTGAGGCGTGATATCGACCCTTGCGCTGTCGAGGAATACTTCGCCCTCGGCTATGTCGCCGAACCACGCTCCATCTTCAAGCAGGCCAGAAAGCTTCCTCCCGCGCACACGCTGTTGCTCCGCCGCGGCGAGCCCGCCGGGGAGCCGCGCGAGTACTGGGATGTCCGTTTCACGCTCGACAATCCGATCAGCGACGCCGATGCCTGCGCAGAACTCACCCACCGACTCGAAGAATCCATTCGTCTGCGGATGATCTCCGAAGTCCCGCTCGGGGCCTTTCTTTCCGGCGGCGTCGACTCCAGCGCGGTGGTGGCGATCATGGCCGGCTTGTCGAATGCTGCGGTCAACACCTGTTCCATCGGCTTTTCCGACCCTGCCTTCAACGAGTCCGAGTTCGCCAGGATGGTGGCCGACCGTTACCAGACAAGACATTATCTCGACATGGTCGAAAGCGACGACTTCGACCTCATCGACACGCTGGCCAGCCTCTACGACGAGCCCTACGCGGACAGTTCGGCGATACCCACCTATCGCGTCTGCCAACTGGCGCGTAAGCACGTCACCGTTGCCCTTTCCGGTGATGGTGGCGACGAGAGTTTTGGCGGTTACCGCCGTTACAAGTTGCACCTGATGGAAGAAAAGATGCGCGCGGCACTGCCGCAGAGTCTGCGCCGCCCACTTTTCGGCGCTCTCGGCAGACTCTACCCCAAGGTCGACTGGGCACCCCGCGTCTTCCGTGCCAAGACTACATTCGAAGGCATCGCCCGTAGCTCCGTGGAAAGCTATTTTCACTCCGTGTCCATCCTGCGGGCACCCATGCGCGACCAGTTGTTCAGCCCGGCATTCAAGTCTGCCCTTGGCGGCTACGATGCCATCCAGGTGTTCGAGCGGCACGCTGCCAAGGCCGAAACCGATGACCCCCTGGCGTTGATCCAGTACCTTGACCTAAAGACCTACCTGGTTGGCGACATCAACACCAAGGTCGACCGCGCCAGCATGGCCCATTCGCTCGAGGTTCGCGAGCCGTTGATGGACCACGAGTTGGTCGAGTGGCTGGCCACGCTGAACTCTTTGCAGAAAATCCGCGGCCAGGAAGCCAAGTACCTGCTCAAGAAATCGATGGAACCCTATCTTCCCGGCGACGTTCTCTATCGTCCGAAAATGGGCTTTTCGGTTCCGCTCGCCCGCTGGTTTCGCGGCCCGCTCAAGCAGCGCGTACAAGACTCGCTGCTCGGCCCTCGCCTGGCCGCTACCGGCTGGTTCAATCGCGAATACCTCAAGCACCTGGTCGATGCCCACAACAACGGCGGCCGGGACTACAGCGCCTCCATCTGGACGCTGCTGATGTTTGAAGCCTTCCTGCGGAACGTCATGGAACCGGGAGGGGTCACATGATACGGACGCTCCACGTCCTCGATCACTCCGTTCCCCTGCACAGCGGCTATACCTTCCGCACCGCAGCGCTGTTACGCGAACAGCGCGCGCTCGGCTGGGAAACCTTTCACCTCACCTCGCCCAAGCAAGGCGAAACATCGGCAGCCGTTGAAGATGTTGACGGCCTGCGCTTCTACCGCACCCCGGCCGCGACGGGCACACTGGCCCACTTGCCAATTGGCAAAGAACTTGGCCTCATGAAGCAAACGGAAAGACGGCTTGAAGAAGTCGCACGCGAAGTGCATCCAGACATCATTCATGCCCACTCCCCGGTCCTGAATGCGCTACCCGCCATCAAGGTAGCACGCCAACTCGGGATCCCCGTTGTCTACGAGATCCGCGCCTTTTGGGAAGATGCGGCGGTCGACCACGGCAGCACCACTGAAGGAAGCCTGCGTTATCGCGCCACGCGTAGACTCGAAACCCGCGCCATCCAGCATGCCGATCACGTCTTCACCATCTGTGAAGGATTGCGGGCCGATATCCTGGCCCGCGGCATTCCGGCAGACAAGGTCACGGTAATTCCCAATGCTGTCGATACTGCCTCATTCAAACTGGCCAGCCCACCCGACCCGATACTGCGGCAGAAATTGGGGTTGACCGGCAAGACGGTTATCGGCTTTGTCGGTTCCTTCTATGCCTACGAAGGGCTTGACCTGCTACTGGAAGCCGTACCCGCCATCAGTGAAAAAAGACCCGACATTGGCGTTCTGCTCGTTGGCGGGGGCCCACAGGAGGCCAATCTGCGGCAGCAAGCTGAAAAGCTTGGCCTTAAGGATGTCGTGGTTTTTGCTGGTCGCGTGCCGCACCAGGACGTAGGCCGCTATTACGACCTGATCAACATCCTCGCGTACCCGCGCCACCCAATCCGCCTCACCGAACTCGTCACACCACTGAAACCCCTGGAAGCAATGGCCCAAGGCCAACTTTTTGTGGCCTCGGACGTCGGCGGCCACAAGGAACTCGTCGAACACAACAAGACAGGCATCCTCTTCAAGGCTGGAGATCGGCGGGCACTGGCTCAAGCCATCGTTGAATTACTCGACAACCAGCAACGCTGGCCAGAACTCAAGGCCAATGGCCGCCGGTTTGTCGAAAATATCCGCAACTGGCGCAACAGTGTTGCCAACTACCGTTCGCCTTACTTGACTCTCACGGGGAAGAACAAGGATTGATGATTCGGTGACGACCGATTTGCCAAGACCATCAAAGCGCATGTCTCGCCCAATAAGAACACTTCTGTTCTCAACGCTTTTTCCGAGCTCCGTTCGACCAGTTCACGGAATCTTCGTCGAGACACGTCTTCGCGAATTGTTGAAAACGGGCGAAGTCGAAACAAAGGTCGTCGCCCCGGTTCCCTGGTTTCCATTCTCCGGGAAGCTCTTTGGCGAATATGGTCGCTTTGCCGCCACACCCTGTTTTGAGCAATGGAACAACATCGATGTATTCCATCCCCGTTATTTCTTGCCGCCCAAAGTCGGTATGAACATTGCTCCATACGCACTCGCCGGAGGTGCGATCACCACTATCAAGAAACTGATTCACGACGGGTTCGATTTCGACCTGATTGACGCCCACTACTACTACCCGGACGGTGTCGCCGCTGGATTTATTTCCAAGTGGATTGGCAAGCCCTTCTTGGTTACGGCACGGGGGAGCGATCTCAACCTGTTGCCGGAATTCCCAAGGCAGCGTCGTTTGATACTCGAAACAGCCAAGGCCGCAGCAGCATCCATCGGCGTTAGTAAAGCTCTGGTAGAGCGCCTTGCAACCCTTGGTGGAGATCGGGAAAAGATATACTTTCTTCGAAACGGCGTTGATCTGGAACGTTTCAAACCTGAAGAAAAGAAACTGGCCCGTCAGAAACTTAGCCTGCCTGACCGCACTACCATTCTATCGGTAGGTCACCTGGTCGAAATCAAGGGACACCATATTGCAGTCGAGGCTCTCGGCCTGTTGCCGGATGAAACCTGCTTGATCATTGTTGGCAGCGGCCCTGAAAGGGAATTCCTTGAGCGCTTGGCGGCCCGGTTAAAGTTATCTCACCGAGTACGTTTGGTCGGCGAAATCCCCAACGACGAACTCAAATGGCTGTTTAGCGCCGCCGATGCCTTGGCTCTATGCTCCAGTCGAGAGGGTTGGCCCAATGTGCTATTGGAATCCTTGGCCTGCGGGACACCGGTGATAGCAACAAATGTTGGAGGGGTAACAGAAATCGTCAGTTCACCCGCTGTCGGTAGAGTCATGGAGTCCAGAACCGCTGCCGCCTTTGCAGCGGCATTCCTCGATCTGATGTCCATCCATCCCAGCCAGAGCGAAATACGTCGATATGCAGAAAATTTTGGGTGGTGTGCGACTTCGCAATCCCAGATTGGACTTTTTGACAGGGTAAGAAATGCGTGACTTGGTTCTTATCGTCTTAATAGCCGTTGCGATTGTCGCCACACTGAAAAGACCCCTATGGGGGGCGCTAATATGGATATTTATAAGTATCTCCAGTATCCACCAACTTGGGTACGCGACTGCCAAGCTTCCCGTCGCAATGGTGATCGGTCTATGTCTGTTGATGAGCATTCTGGCTCACCGCTCCGAGTTCCATTTCGCTTGGTCGAAGCCGCTGATTTGGCTTGCTCTCTTCACTCTCTGGATGAACGTTACTTACCTTGCCTCATTCCAACTCGAAGAGAATTATCCAATGTGGGAACGGGTAATGAAGATCAACCTCTTCATGTTCGTGGTCAGCGGAGTTATCTTGACCCGGAAGGACGTTGATCTGGTGATCTGGGCGCTGGTGCTTGCCCTCGGTCTTCTGGGAGCGAAGGGCGGCCTGTTCACGATTGCCAAGGGTGGAGCCTACCTGGTTTGGGGCCCAGGCGGCTTCATCGGGGGAAACAACGAATTCGCACTTGCACTGATAATGCTCATTCCACTGATTTACTACTTGCGTTTCATTAGCGAACGGCGCTGGATAAAGAATGCTTTGCTCGCAATGATGGTGTTATGCGCCATTTCAGCAATCGGCAGTCATTCCCGAGGAGCCTTATTGGCTATTGCCGCAATGAGCGTTTTTCTGATCGTCAAGAGCAAGCAGCGTGGAATCCTCTTGTTGGCTGCCGTCATAACCATCGCCCTCGTTCTGATCATCATGCCTGCTGAATGGTTCGAGCGCATGAAGACCATTGAATCCTACGAGCAAGATACATCTGCGATGGGTCGCATCAATGCGTGGACGATGGCTTCTAATCTTGCGCTTGACCGATTCTTCGGAAGCAGTTTCGAAAACGTGAAGTTTGAGTATTTTTTTCAGTATGGGTTGAGTACCGAGACCGCATTGATGCAGGGACCTCACAGCATTTATTTTCAAGTATTGGGGCAACATGGATTCGTGGGCTTGTTCCTGTTTCTTGGTATGGGAATCTCGGTCTGGCGTTGCGCTGTTAGGGTGATCCGATCAAGTGACGGCAATACAGGACAGGGCGCAAGGGATGTCATGCTCGGTCAGATGACCAAAGCATCAATCGTTGCCTTTGCAGTTGGTGGCGCTTTTCTCGGATTGGCATATTTTGATATGCCCTACTACCTGATGCTGGCGATAAGCAAACTTGACCAACTGACAGCCAAGAAAGAGCCGGCACAACCATCGAGAGACGGTGTTACGCTATGAGTCCTTGGCTCCCGCTTATGCACTCAGTGTCTCAAGGTGGCAGCAAGGGGCGGCTTTCCATACTCATATTCCATCGGGTCTTGAGCGAAGCCGATCCACTTCTCAACTGGGATCCGGATGCTGCGACCTTTAGCCAACTGATGGTCTGGGCCAAGCAGTGCTTCAACATACTTCCACTCGACGATGCAGTGCGACGCCTTTCGGAACGTTCCCTGCCGCCCCGCGCGGCCTCCATTACATTCGATGATGGCTATGCCGACAATTTCCACGTAGCGCGTCCAATCCTGGAATCGCTCGGTCTTACCGCCACGTTTTTCATCTCAACCGGCTACCTGAACGGTGGCACCATGTGGAACGACAAGGTCATCGAAGCGATCCGTCATTGCCGGACAAGCCATCTGGATCTCTCCTCAATCGGATTGGGTAGCCACGATCTCTCAAACGCTGCTTCAGTTCGGCACTGCATTTCCGAGCTACTGCACAACATCAAGCACGTCAACCCCTCACAACGCGATGAGTCTGTTTCAAAAATTCTCACAATCACCGACGCCACCCCGCGCAACGATCTCATGATGACCAGTGATCAGGTAATTGCCATGCGCCAGGCCGGAATGCAGATTGGCGCCCACACCGTTAGTCATCCGATTCTTGCGAACCTCGAGTCCAAAGCGGTTTGGGACGAAGTGGCTGGCAGCAAGTGCTTTCTGGAAAACCTCCTGCAGGAACGAATCGGCCTGTTTGCCTATCCGAACGGGAAGCCGGACCTGGATTATCGGATGTCGGAAGTGGAAGTCATTAGAGATTTGGGTTTTGATGCAGCGGTGACAACAGCCTGGGGCGTTGCAGATAACGCTACCGATCCCATGCAGATTCCACGTTTTACCCCTTGGGACCGCACTCGTTTCCGTTTTTGCGCAAGGCTCTTTCAGATGCATCTCCGCAACGAAGCTCATCGTTTCGATCAGAAGGCAAGCCGATGAATTCTCACCTCTATGTCCTCCAAACCAACGGATTCCCGATCTCCTGATTCGTGGTGCCAGTCACTACAACGATTGTCTTTCGAAAAAATGGCGAAACCTTTCTCAAGAACTGTCGATGGGACCCCAACACATGTTGGTGCAAAGGCTCCGCCTATGATGTCCGCGCACTCGAGCGCCTTTTTCTTTATGGTGCGCATCGTTTTTCCTTTGCTCCTGATCTGTTCAATTCATCTTCCTCACCACTTCACCTTTTCGATTGATCGTGCGAGTCCGTCGAGCGAGATTGTCGACAAGCTAGATACGGTTCCAGTCAGGGATATCCTTGATGAAGTTGCTGCCATTTCGCTGGGAATCTTGTTTGCCGTTTCCGATTCTCGAAGGAAGGGCATCGCAGACAAATTGCTCGAGGGGCAACTGATTGCTCCTGGGCTCCACTCCGGACCCATCCCTCTCGTCGGCTGGCCGGATGACCTGTTGCATGGCGGGCCGTCATTTCAACTGACCTTGGCGAGCCTGGAACACGAGAATCTGCTCCTGAAGGAATTTGAACGCTCGGGGGACCGCCGCTATTATCAGGCCGCCCGCGACCGTATTCTGGCCTTCGCAGACTGGGAAGCGCAGCAGCGGGACCCTATTGGCTTCCTTTGGAATGATCACGCGATTGCCGCCAGGGTTTCCGTGATCGTGAGTTTGTGGAAACACTTGCGGGGCGACGCGGATGCCACCTCCGTCCAGAAAGAGGCGTTGGTCGGTCTCGCCATGAGGAGCGGTGAACTGCTTGCCAAGCCGAAATTGTTCACTGTCCGAACGAACCACGGCGTCATGCAGAATATTGCCCTCCTGCAGATAGCGGCCGCATTTCCGCTCCTGCCGAAGAGCGAATTTTGGCGAGATCTCGCGATTCAACGCCTCGAGTTGCAGTTGGGCTATTATGTTTCGGAAGAAGGCGTCGTGCTCGAACACTCTGCAGGATACCATCTGCTGGGAACTCATCTTCTGGCCACCGCAGCGCGACTCGTCAGACTCAACGGAATGACCCCATCAGCGCGTTTGCTAGAAGCAGTTGAGAGTACCGGACAATTCAGCAGGTTGCTTCTTCGTCCGGATGGCACTCTTCCAGCGTTTGGCAACACAGACGTCGGCAGTCATCAAACCCTGACGGTCATCCCTGATGTCGAAACGAGCAAACCTAACAGCTTCGCGGCCCCTTTTTCGCCACCATCCGAAACGGCCGCTCTCTTTCCAATCTCGGGCTATGCACTCTGGTGGTCAGGTTCTCCCGCACCAACCCAGACAGTTGTCGCTTGGGCAAATCACCTTCGGCATGGACATAAACACGCCGACGAGCCGAGCCTGAGTGTCTGGTCTCACGGGTACGATTGGATCACGGCGACCGGCTATTGGCCTTACGGACGCGAAGGGTTTGAAGAAGCAAATGGCTGGGCCGGATCAAATGCACCGCATTCCATTGGGGAGCCAGCGGGCTCGCCTCGACAGGCGCGCCTCCTGGGAGCAGGAAATAAGGGGCCCTTACGCGCATTGGATATCGAAGTCTGTCGCCGCCACGGAATGTGCGTTCGGCGTCAGGTTGTCCAATTGTCCGCTGAACGACTGATCGTCGTCGACGACATATCTGGATCAGATGGCGGAACAGAAACAATCTGGACGACTGATCCGCGGCTTACCCTTCGTCAAATTGACAAACTCAAATTTGCAGGCAGCGCCGCCGAAAACGGTCATGACCTTCACATTGAGTTGGCAAGTAACGTCGACCCAGAGGTTGCGCTCTTAAGAGGCTCCAGTACCCCATTCGCTGGCTGGGTCGTATCTCGGGGCTTACCGCAGCCATCCGATGCCGTCCGGGTAATCCATCGAGGCCGCAATGCAGCGATGGCGACCCTAATCGAAATCTCTGAATCGTCAGACGTGTCGTCAATTCACTCGTTTGCAAAAAATGACAGTGAAGATTGGCGGGTCGGCCTAAGGCACTCCGGGGGTGACGTGATAATTGAACGGAAAGCACGGAAAGTGTCCATCACGCAATCCGCTGAGACGGTTTCCCTCACGGTTGATGATCCACCTGATATGGTGGAAAGACAGGTTGCACTCCGTTCAGCCATGAATGATGCAATCGATCGTTACCCGCCTTGGCGTGACTTGTCTGCATATCATTTCCGCCTATATGTGATGATTGCGATGTTGTGGCTGGCAACGGAAGTCGGCATTCTGGCTGCCAGGAACATTATCAGAGAGCGAACTTGGCTCCAGCTTGCTCCATTAGGGGGATGGATCGCACTGGGATTCTGGATTCACCATTGGTACCTCATCTAAACTGAATAAGGCCTAAGACAGGTCATCCCGTCCAACACATTGTTGACCGCGCCACAAGTAAGTCATCCTTCAATCCGGCTCACGAAAGGAATGCCATGACAGATCAGCACAACCCATCTTCGCAGTGTCGATTTTGCGATGCTCCACTGGAACAGGTATTCGTCGATTTGGGGATGTCGCCGCTTTGCCAGACACATATCACACCGGCGCAACTGAATCACATGGAGCCGTTCTATCCCCTGCGCACATACGTATGCAACAAATGTTACCTGGTCCAGCTTGATGAGTTTGTCACCCCCGACGACATATTCAGTGAATACGCATATTTCTCGTCATTTGCCGATAGCTGGGTCGACCATGCAAAACGCTATGTTGATCTGGTTACTGAACGGTTCCGATTGGGTGAGTCATCTCGCGTTGTCGAGATTGCCAGCAATGACGGCTATCTCCTTCAACACTTTGTCGCCAAGAATATTCCATGCCTAGGAGTTGAACCAGCGGCCAACGTGGCGCAAGCCGCTCTCGCCAAAGGCGTCAAATCGGTCGTGAAATTCTTTGGTCGCGAAACGGCGCAAGAGATGGTCAGCGAGTTCGGACATGCCGATTTGTTGTTGGGAAACAATGTGCTGGCACACGTTCCCAAGCTCAACGACTTCGTCGCCGGGATGAAGATCCTGCTGGGTCCGCAGGGTGTCATCACCATGGAGTTCCCGCACCTACTGCGACTCATGCAGGAAAATCAGTTCGATACCATATATCATGAGCATTTTTCGTACTTCTCCTTCGTGACCGTCGAAAAGGTCTTTGCCGCACACGGAATAACCTTGTTCGATGTGGAGGAATTGCCGACCCACGGTGGTTCCCTGCGAATATATGGGCGCCATGCGGAGGACAGCAGCAAACCCGTTGGCGAACGTGCCATGGAATTACGCGCTCGTGAATTGCAGGCGGGCTTTGATCGCCCCGAGACTTACCTTGGGTTCACCGAACAGGTCAAAGAAACCAAACGCAGACTATTGGAATTCCTGATCCAAGCCAAACGCGAAGGAAAATCCGTAGTTGGGTACGGAGCCCCCGGCAAGGGAAATACCCTGCTGAATTACTGCGGAATCCGTCAGGACTTTATTGACTACACCGTTGACCGCAATCCATACAAGCAAGGTAAATTTACTCCGGGAACGCATATTCCCATCCACGCACCGGAGCAGATTCATGAAACCAAGCCTGATTATCTGTTGTTGTTACCCTGGAACCTAAGGGAAGAGATCATGCAGCAAATGAGCTACGTTCGCGAGTGGGGCGGCAAGTTCGTCGTCCCCATTCCCGAAGCGAAAGTGTATCCATAATTCAGATTTCGTCGGTATTATTCATTCTTATTAGGAAGAAAAACATGAAGGTCTTAGTAACGGGAGTTGAAGGTTATATCGGGAGCTTGCTTGCTCCACTGCTAATGCAATACGGCCACGACGTTGTCGGCACCGACACCGGATTCTATCGCGACGGCTGGCTCTATAGCGACAGCAAAACCGGATCCTGTTTTCCGAGATTCGTCAATCGCGATTTGCGCAATCTCACCGAGGCCGATCTTTCCGGATACGATGCCGTCATCCATATGGCGGAACTGTCCAACGACCCCTTGGGCCAGAATAATCCCGCCCTCACCCATCGCATCAACCATGCGGGCTCGGTAAATCTGGCAAACAATGCCAAGCGTGCCGGAGTCTCCCGATTCATATATACATCCTCGTGCAGCGTATACGGCTTGGGTTCTGGCGATTTTCTCACCGAGGAATCACCAGTCAATCCCCAGACGGCTTATGCTGAATGTAAGACGCTGGTTGAAAGGGATGTCGGCCAACTCGCCGATGATAGTTTCAGCCCGGTGTTCCTCCGCAACTCGACCGCGTATGGCGGATCACCACGCATGCGCTTTGACATCGTTCTCAACAATCTCGCTGGACTGGCCTGGACATCGAAAAAAATAGCCATGACCAGCGACGGTACTCCTTGGCGCCCACTGGTTCATGTGTTGGATATCTGCACTGCCGTTCGTTGCGCGCTGGAAGCCCCACGCGACAACATTCACAATCAGATATTCAACGTTGGCGACAACGCCGCCAATTATCGTGTTCGCGAGATCGCAGAAATCGTCGCCGCAGAGTTTCCCGGCTGTGAGCTTTCCATGGGGTCCAGCGCCGGTGACAATCGCAGCTATCGGGTCAGCTTCGACAAAATCCATAATCAGTTGCCCGGCTTCAGTTGCGCCTGGGACGCTAGAAAGGGTGCAGCACAACTGCACGAGATATTCTCGCGCATTAACATGGATCAAAGCGGTTTCGATTTCCGTGCTTTTACGCGGTTGAAGCAACTGAAACACCTGATCTCAACACAACAGATTGACGACGAGTTCTTCTGGCGCTACTAAGGATTATCTGAACAAGCCGTCATTTCCGGATGTCCTGTCATATAGATGCTGAAAAATGAGCCGATTTTGCCCGTTGACCGCAAGAAGAGGAGGGTTTACCCCTCATTTTCCGTATCACGGGCGCACCTCGCCTGTTGCGGGCAGCAAACGATGACGCGCCATCCACAGATTGGAGAGGGCGAACAGCGTGACGATTTGCCCGGTGTTCTTCTTGAGTCCGCGATAGCGGACCTTGGTGAAGCCGAATTGCCGCTTGATTACCCGGAACGGATGCTCAACGACAGCGCGAATGGCCGACAAAATCCGGTTGGACTTCTTCTGTTGCTCAGTCAGTTCGCCACCTTTGGGTTTCTTGGTCGGTACCAGAATGGCCAGCCCCTCTTCGGCGGCAAGGTGCTCGATGGTGCGGTTGTTCTGGTGATAACCACGATCAGCGAAGACGATTTTCTCGTCACCGTGCAGGCAGTCTTTGAGCATGACGTTGTCGGCGACCTTGGCGGTCGTGCATTCGACGGTATGAATCAGGCCGCTTTCGGCATCGACGCCGATATGGGCTTTCATGCCGAAGTACCACTGGTTGCCCTTCCTGGTCTGGCTCATCTCGGGGTCGCGCTGCTTGTCCCGGTTCTTGGTGGAACTGGGCGCGGCAATCAGCGTGGCATCGACGACGGAGCCCCGCTTCATGCTCAGGCCTTTCTCGCTCAGTACCGTATTGACCTCGGCAAAGAGGAGCGCCGCCAGTTCATGTTGTTCCAGCAGGTGACGGAAGCGCAGGATCGTGCTTTCGTCCGGCATCGCGTCTTCGAAGGCGTCCAGCCCGGCAAACCGGCGCAGCAGGGGAACATCGTGCAGGGTTTCTTCCATCGCCGGATCGGAGTAGCCGAACCACTGTTGCAGGAAGTGAATGCGCAGCATCGTGCTCAACAGCATCGGCGGACGCCCGTTGCCTTTCTTGGGGTAGAACGGTTCGATCAGCCCTTCCAGGCGAGACCACGGCACCACCGTTTCCATCTCCGCCAGGAACACGGCTTTACGGGTTTGCTTGCCAGCCTTGGGCAGAAATCCCGTCTCGGCCAGACTCAGTTGCTTCATCGCTTTCATCGGTTTCGTGGGCGCCATGACAATGGCGCTATTTTCTCAAATTACACTGCATGACGGGAAGTTATGCAGAGTTTCCCTAACTCGCCCGCACAATGCTTCCCCTGAATTCCAGTGGCAACTTCTCAGAGCTAGGCGAGCGCATGTATGCGCTCGCCGAAAGGCTGTATCCGATTTGTAGGAGCATCACAGGAAACGGTTTGCGGAAAACGTTGCAAATACTCCAGGAAGAGATACCGCTAACACTGCATGAGATTCCAACCGGAACCGCAGTATTCGATTGGGTCATACCGCGCGAGTGGAATATACGCGATGCATATGTCCTAAATTCAAACGGCGAAAAGGTCATCGATTTTCAGCGGCACAATCTGCATGTACTCAACTACAGCATACCGATGAAAGCACGCATGCGCCTTGGGGACTTGCGGCCACATCTGTTTACCCTTCCCGACATGCCTGACTGGATTCCCCATCGCACCAGTTACTTCAACGATAACTGGGGATTTTGTATTACCCAGCGTCAATTGGAAGCGATGCCCGACGATGACTACGAAGTCGTCATCGACAGCTCGCTCGAGCACGGCGCGCTGACTTATGGCGAACTGATCATTCCCGGCGAGTCGGACGAGCAAATCCTGCTGTTCGCGCACTGTTGCCACCCATCGCTGGCAAATGACAATCTGTCGGGAATCGCGGTAGTTGTTGAACTGGCAAAAATTCTCGGCGATTCGTCCCCGCGATTTACCTATCGCTGCGTCTTTGCACCGGCCGCAATTGGATGCATAAGCTGGCTTAGCCAGAATCAATCTGAATTGGGAAAGATCAAGCTCGGGATGGTTGCTGCACTGCTTGGGGATTCAGGACAATTGACCTACAAGAAGACATCTGCAGCCAATGCGCTAATCGATCGCGCATCCCTGCACGTTTTGCGACATCGGAACATCCCCTTTCATACCGTCGAGTTCTCCCCGTTTGGCTACGATGAACGACAGTTTGCGTCGCCGGGGATCAACATCCCGGTCGGCAGATTGACGCGAACGCCTAACGGAGCGTATCCCGAATACCACACATCGGCAGACAACATGAGCCTGATTACGCCAAGTGCCTTGGCTGACTCACTCGCAGCGTACTGTGCCATATTCGCCCTTATAGAAAACAACCAGGTGTATCAGAGCAACTTTCCATATTGCGAGCCACAACTCGGGAAGCGCGGCCTGTATCGAACGACTGGTGGGCATGGGAACCCAGAACAACGACAATTGGCGATATTGTGGGTCTTGAATCAGGCCAACGGCCAACACGATTTGCTGGATATCGCTGAACGTTCCGGTCTGAAATTCGAGATTGTCGCCGGGGCTGCCGCGGAATTGGCCGCTACCGGCGTTATCCGGAAAGTCTAAGCGTCTGCGTCACAAAACGAATGCTTAATCCAAAAGGAAACTTACGATGAAAGTCGTCATATTTTGTGGTGGATACGGCACGCGCCTGCGTGAATATTCTGAAACGATACCAAAGCCCTTGGTCAATATTGGCGAGCGTCCGATTATCTGGCATTTGATGAAGTACTACGCGCATTTTGGCCATAAGGACTTTATTCTGTGTCTGGGATACCGTGGCGACCTCATCAAGGAGTATTTTCTGAAATACGACGAGTGTGCATCGAATGATTTTGTACTCTCGGAAGGCGGACGCAAGGTCGAGCTGTTCAACCATGATATCTCCGACTGGCGCATCACATTTGTCGATACCGGATTAAAATCAAACATTGGTCAACGTCTTAAAGCGGTGGAAAAGTATCTCGAAGGCGAGGAAGTTTTTCTTGCCAACTATAGCGACGGGCTTTCAGACTATCCGATCAATTCACATGTTGATTATTTTCTGAGCACCAATGCTGTTGCCAGCTTTATCGCTGTACGCCCTTCTCAGAGTTTTCACGCAGTCATTACGGACAATGATTCTCGAGTTTCTAGTATTGAGAACGTAACGTCTTCGCAAATCTGGATCAATGGCGGCTTTTTTATTCTGCGCCAAGATATATTTTCCTATATGGAGCCAAGTGATGAGTTGGTGGAAGCTCCATTCCAGCGCCTAATCAAGGAAGGCAAACTACTTGGCACCAAATACAAGGGATTTTGGGCATCCATGGATACCTTTAAGGACAAGAAGCAGTTTGATGACTGGCATGAAGCCGGTAATCGACCGTGGCAAGTATGGCAGCAAAAAAGCTAGTAGCCAGTCAGTTTTTCGGCTCAAGTCAAGATTGGGCCTGACGTCAAGGATCAAGCATGTTGAGTCTCAAGCATTCCATTGCGCCGCAGTCCATCCTGTTAATGGGTGCGCATTGCGATGATATTGAAATAGGGTGTGGTGCTACGGTGTTGTATCTGGTAGAACAGTTCCCGGAAGCGCACTTTGAATGGGTCGTTTTTAGCTCTACACCTGAGCGTGCTAAAGAGGCCATGCGAAGTTCCGATATATTCCTTGCCGGCGTCCGCTCGAAGAATGTCACCGTACAGAACTTCAGAAACGGCTACTTCCCCTATATTGGGGATCAAATCAAAGATTATTTTGAATCGCTGAAGAACCTGACCAAACCCGATTGGATCTTTACTCACCATTCTGAGGATCGGCATCAAGATCATCGCATCCTGGCTGAATTGACTTGGAATACATTCCGCGACCACCTGATTTTCGAGTACGAAATCCCAAAATTTGATGGTGGACTCGGGTCACCGAATTGCTTCGTTCCGGCAAAACAGGCTGCCTCTGACAAGAAGATCGCCACCCTGATGGAATGTTTTCTCAGTGAAACGGTGAAACCATGGTTCAGTCCCGAAACTTTCCACGCGATGCTTAGGCTTCGCGGGGTGGAATGCAACTCTGCAACAGGGTTGGCGGAGGCTTTCTATTGCAGGAAGTTCCTGGTTTAGGTGACCGATTCCGCTACCATAACGATCTAGAGGATCCTCCGACTCTTATGCAAGACCAGCCTCTCGGGTTGCTACCATGCGTTCGACTTCCAAAAGTACGCTGCCCGTTACCTCGCAGCGTTTTGCTATCGCTTCAATCGCCGCTTCGATCTGCGCACACTTCACCAAGCCCTGCTCATCGCGGCCGTCACCGCAATCCATCGGCCGCGGCGCACGATTCGCGTAGCTGACGTTTGTTGCTAATCAAGTATTGGGAAGTGATAAACAATTGACCATCGCCACACCCTCTTCGCCTCCTCCAACCATAAGCATTGGGGTGCCGGTGTTCAACGGTTCACGTTTTCTTCGACATGCGTTTGAATCTCTTCTGGGGCAAAGTTTTTCGGACATTGAGCTTATTGTCTCGGACAATGCTTCGACTGATGAGACAGAAGAGATCTGCAGAGAATTCGCAATGCGCGATGCACGCATCCGCTATGTCCGTCAGGCAGTAAACATCGGTGCGATGCGCAATTGGAATTTCGTCGCCAATGAGGCGCGTGGCAAGTACTTCAAGTGGTCATCAGCAAGCGATTATTGCGCCCAAGACATGCTAACCCGTTGCTTTGTGGCGATGGAAGCGGATCCGGACATCGTTCTCTGCTATGGTCAAACATGTCTAGTTGACCAGGAAACAGGCAAGCTGACAATGTATGCTGGCAATATCGAGATAATGGAGGAGCGTCCGCACCAACGGTTTTCGAAGCTACGCGGATCTCTCAAGCTGAACAATGCGTATGGCGGACTGATTCGGACCAAAGCGCTGCGCCGCACGATGCTTAATCGGCTCTATCCAGGGGGAGACATCATCCTTATGGCCGAACTTGCGTTGATGGGCCGTTTCATGTTGCTACCACAAACGTTGCTTTATCGTCGAATGGGCCGTGAGACATCTTCCAACGAACTGAGTGCTGCCGATCTAGCTGTCTTTCTTGACCCCCGGAAAACTCATAACACCAACTTCCTCCATCTTTCAACGCACCTCGGCTATCTGGGAGCGGCCTTGCGTGCGCCGATCAACCCTGTGGAAAAGTTGAAGACCCTTGGGCTTGTTCTTCGGTATGCAGTCTGGGACAGGCAGAACCTACTGGCCGAGTTGCGTGGAGCACCAACAAAATGACTTTGATGCGCTACGCTCGATGCAAAGAGCCAGTCTTTGCGCACCCGGTAGGCATCTGATTCTGCGCTGACTACATCTAATTCGGGCCGTCAACGCGGCGCAACCAGATTTCGCGCCAGTAAGTGTTGGATGCGCGAGGGCAACCCAAACGCATCGATGTGCATTCGGCACGGCAATATACGTTCTCCAACTGGATGCATGGGCTCTTCATCTCCATCATCTTGCCTGTCTGCTCATTGATCAGTCGATCTACGCGCATTTGTACACGATACCTGTTCCCTGCATACTTTGACATTTCCATGTCATAACGCATGCCGCGATTGAAGCCATCGGCGTTGATCGTCCCAAGAATCTCGTCCTGAGACTTCACTTCGACCCATTCCCCGGGCCTGAGGTTAAGGACCTCATTTGGTGTTGGGCTGCCGACCGGAATAGTGCCTGTACCACTGGGAAACGTCTTGCCAACCAACGATTTGTAGAGACCAACAAAGAATCGGTGGCCGACACCCAATCTCAGGACAGCACGGTACCACGCCAGCGCAAGGATGCGCAGCATATTTGGCAAGCTGTGGTTGCCGCTGGTAACGTCTCGTACATATTGGCGCACATCCCACCAAGGAAGGAGTGAAGTCGCCTCATATAGCGCTGTAGTCTGGCAGACATATGTAGGGTCGGGTTGCTTCAGGTCGCCGCCTTCGACCGCACATCGGTCAAGTCGTTGTGCATCGATCAACGTATTGGCCGAAGGACGGCCGTCAGGTTCTTCGGGGCGTTTGAGCCAGGCTTCTTTCCAGAAGAATACGCAATCGGCCATGCAGCCCCCATGTGCCGCCCCATCGCAGCGCGCATGCTCAAGGTGGACCGCAGAGACCATCTTCCGGCCACCGGTCTTCTTGATGTTGTCGCAAGTCTTGTGCGCAACCTTGGCCACGCGCAAGCGTTGACCGCAGAACGCAAGCATTTCTGGCTGAAATGGGAGTTCCTGAAATCGACCACGTTCGTCCAACGTCGAGAGAATCTCCTCACACGAACGCACCACCACCCACTCACCGACACGCAGCTCCAACGTATAGGGCCACGCCATTGATGTAACTGCCATGAAACAACTCCTTGATGAATTTTCTTTGGATCGGCGACCTTGCTTACATGTCCTTCTTGGGAGGAGACAATTTCGAGTTACCGGCAAGTTTTCTCGCGTGGTCGAACACCACCCGTTCCGGGCCGCTCGGCATTTTAGCGAGAACCCACAACGCCGCAAGAGCTAACGCGTAGATGACTGCTCCCGCCCCCACCCCGAGCAATAGCCAACCCGCCACGACCAATTCCGACATGGATCGATCATAAGAAGGCAATACCCAAACAAGGACAACGGTCATTAGGGCTGATGCCGTCACCGGACGGGCAATGGCACGAAGAAAGACCATGGGCGAAATCGACAGCTTGCTCCGAAGCATGTACAGGTAAACAGGCGTACACAGCAGGGAACTGAGCAAGGCCGCCATGGCAGCTCCGAGCACGCCAAGTTGCTGGGCGCCTAGCGCCACTGCGGTAAGCAGGCCCAGCAAGAGCAACACGTACAAACCATTGGCGATCACGGGCATCTGCGGGTGGCCTCTTGCCAGCAACACGGAACACACAGGCGAATGGAACATCAGGACGGCACCGTTGAACGCGAGGACCTGCATCAGTGGCACCGCAGCCAGCCATTTGGTACCCAAGACTGCGGGAACAAAATATGGGGCCAGTACTGCCAACCCTGCCGAGCACGGAACCGCGAGCATCGCCATCATGGAGAGTGCGTTGGCGTAGCCCTGGCATACCTCTTCGGAATCTGCCATTTTTGCGAAGCCGGGTAGCAGAGCGCGATTGATCGGAGCACTCAGTTCAGTTGACGGGAGGTGCGCAAACTCGTAGGCGATGTTGTATGTCCCAAGAGAACCGGCGCCGAAAAGACGGCCAATGAAGAAATCAGAAGTTCGCTCCTTGAAAAAGCCGATCAAGTTGTTGATCAACAGCCACCTGGAATACACCATCAGTTCGCGCACACGCGATAATGCGAAGCGTGGGCGATAGGGATGCATCAAGTAGCTGATTGCGGTAGCGGCAAGTTTTGAAAAAAGGATTCCGGTGACCAGCGCCCAGTAGTTGCGAACGATCAGGGCCATCGGGACCACAATCAGGAAGCCAAGTGCCTTGCGGCTGAGTTGAAAAAGAAATTCCTTGCGGAAATTGAGTTCCTTGCGAAATGCGACCACGCCGATGTTCTCGGCGCCGCTGATCAATGGACCAAGCGCCAGTGCGCATACCACCCACACCAGTTCGGGTTGCTTGTAGAACTGTGCAATTGGATAGGCCGCCAGCAGCATGACAAGAGTGATTGACAAGCCGAGGAGCAGGTTGCCAGTCCAGGCCGTATCAAAATGTTCCCTCGTGGTGGACTGATTGTGGATCAGGGCGATATCGAAGCCGAAAGCTGCTAACTGCTCCGCAAAGAAGATGAATGACAGAGCCATCGCGATGACGCCGAAGTCGGACGGGCTCAGGATGCGTGCAAGGATCAGCGTGCTTACGAGACCAATGCTGCGCTCGATCAGCTTGAACAACACCATCCACGTGGCACCGCTGGCCATCTTTCGTTGGATCTGGTCACTCATGCTTGTGCGTCCCGGGCCGGACGGTAAGACCTAGCGCTTGCCGGACTCATCAACATCCGTGCGGGCCCGGCAAGAGGCGCTTGGCGCATGCAGCAGCGGCGAGGCTAACGCCCACTTCGAAACCGGCCGAACTATCATCGCTCAAATGGAAGCCCTGCGTCGTTGCCGAGTTCAGGCATTGACGCATCGCGGACCGGATATTGCCCTCGGGAGGCATCGCGCTGTGTCCTATAGTTGTTGAATCTGCCCATGATGCCAAGCTGCACCGAACGCAGCCGTGATTGAATTCACAGATTGAGAGAAAAGCGACAGTTCGTGCCCCTGGGGAATCCCGCAATCTTGCACCGCTCCCTGAGGATGAATGCGATAGACTTCGCCACATGAGGACTTATTTCGGCACCACTGTCTATATGCACATTCGCTGCAACGACTTTGCTCGAAGCCGGTCGGGGCGCACTCAAATCAAGGAGTCATTCTCATTGGTATCTTATCATTTGCTCGACTGACCGCAGCGGCCATATTCTTGCATGGGTGCAGCAACAGTCAGGTCGCGCAGGAGTCCCTGCTGTTTGACAAGGTCATCGTAGACCGGAATGGTCCGACCGACCCCTGGGGAAAGGCAAGCGGGGATATCAACGGCGATGGAAGGCCTGACCTGCTCGTGGGCGGGCACGGTGGGCGAGGGTTGGTTTGGTATGAAAACCCGAGGTGGAACAAGCACGTCATAGACGCGTCGGGCTCATTCGGCACGGATATTGAGGTTGCGGACCTGGACGGTGACGGCAGGATGGATGTCGTCGGCCTGAGGAACGAAGGCCTGGTATGGTATCGCAATCTGGGGAATGACAAGTGGCAAATGACGACGATCGATGATGTTGGGCTCCATGACATCGAGATCGCCGATCTGGATCACGATGGACGCCCCGATATCATCGGTCGCGGCCAGACATCGTTCAGGAACACCGGCCACACTGTGTACCTCTACAGCAATCGCGGCGGAAACTGGCAACGCACGGCCATCGAGGTGCCGAAAGGTGAAGGGCTCAAGGAGGCGGACCTGGATCAGGATGGCTGGACGGACATCATCGTAAACGGCCATTGGCTCAGGAATCCCGGCAAGGCAACGGAGGGCTGGAAGCTTAACCGTTTCGCCCCTGACTGGACATGGCCAGACGCTTGCATAGATGTCGGCGACATCAACGGCGATGGCAGACCCGACATCGTGATGTCCCCAGCCGAACCGGCCGGAGGGCAATATCGACTGTCATGGTTCGAGGCCCCACGGAATCCCCGCAATAGCTGGACCGAGCACATTGTCGCCGGGAACGTCGAGACGACTCGCCATTTTGTCGGATTGGCGGACTTTGACCGGGACGGTCAGCTCGACATCGCGACCGCCACAATGCACCAGAGTGCCGGACCCGTGGGGATCGAGGTGTATCTGAACGGTCGATTGGGCAAGGAGTGGTCGAAGCGAACGATTGCCGATACCGGATCGCACAACATGAGAATTGTCGACGTCGATGGCGATAGCGATCCCGACCTGTTTGGTGCCAACTGGAGCGGCCCCGATCAACAGGTTCTGCTCTGGGTAAACCAGACTTGCTCACCCGGAAAGGGCTGCCCAAGCTGGCGCCGACACGTTATTGACAGCAACCGGCCAGGCAAGGCGGTGTTCATTGTCCCTGGGGATATCGATGGCGATGGGCGGGTGGACATCGCCGCCGGTGGATTCTGGTACAGGAACCCGGGTAGACCGGACGGAATCTGGGAAAGACACGCCTTTGGATATCCCGCAAATGATCTCGTTGTGCTGGCCGACCTGGACGGCGATGGAGATACGGACGCCGTTCTTACGAGATGGCGTGAGAACAACGCAGACTCGCGATTCGTATTCGCGGAAAACCGGGGGCGAGGCAAGTTCAAGTTGCGCACGGACCTGCCGGCTGGTGCCGGTGACTTTCTTCAGGGACGCGCGCTGGGACACTTCTCCTCCGCCTCGAAGTTGCAGCTTGCCCTTTCATGGCACGTGGGTGGGAAGGGCATCGAATTGATGACCATTCCTCCCGAGCCCATGAAGGATGCGTGGAAGATCGAAAAGATCGCGACTTACTCGCAAGATGAAGCACTGAGCAGCGGCGACATTGATGGCGACGGGCGCCTTGACCTATTGTTGGGAACCGTTTGGCTCCGGAATTCTCCCGAGGGTTGGGCCCGTTTCACCATTGACCCGAGCCGAACCAATCCGGACAGGAATCGGCTGGCGGACATCAACCGCGATGGCAAACTCGACGCTGTCGTTGGCTTCGAGGCAATCAGCAGGAAAGGGGAGGTCATCTGGTATGAGCAGGGGCCTGTCGCAACTCAGCCCTGGATAGCGCATCCGATCGCAACCGTGATCGGGCCAATGAGCCTGGATGTCGCCGATTTCGATGGCGATGGCGATCTTGATGTTGTGGTGGGCGAGCATAACCTGGAACACCCGGACATGGCTCGCTTGCTGTTGTTCGAAAATCTTGACGGTCGCGGTGGACGTTGGCGTGAGCATGTTCTGTACACTGGCGATGAACATCATGACGGCGCCATCGCCGTAGACATCGATGGCGACGGCGATGTCGACATTGTTTCGATCGGGTGGGAGCACGGAAAGGTGCTTCTCTATGAAAACCCGGGCTTGCACGGTACCGTTACGAAGCGGCCCAAGTGATTTCTGAACTGCCGCGAGGATCACAATTGAAAAATGTTGATACGATTGTAACAGGGGCTGGAGTCGTCAGTCTGGCGGTGGCCAGATCGCTGGCGATGTCTGGTCGCGAGGTGCTGATTCTCGAAGGAGAGGCAACCTTCGGCACGCAAACCTCCGCGCGCAACTCGGAAGTCATCCACGACGGCCTCTACTATCCGATGCCCGATCATGCCGGCCTAGGCATTCACGTGACACTCGACCTCGGTGGCCAGTGCAAGTTCGGACCCGATGTCAGCAGTTGGCCGATCTTCCCAGACTATTCGTTCGAGGCAGGACTGGAGAAATTTTTTAAGGCAATCCGCTGCTACTACCCTGACCTTCCAGACGGCACCCTCCAACCCGGCTATACCGGGATTAGGCCCAAAGTGACGGGTCCGACCCAACCTGAGGGTGACTTCATCATCCAGGGACCGGACGCCCACGGGGTGAGCGGGCTGGTAACCCTGTTCGGGATTGAACCGCCCGGGCTGACTTCGTGCTTGGCGATTGCGGAGAAAGTGGTGGAGGAATTGAGCCATCACCGCAGCAATCACGTTCTTCCCACCACCGTTCGCGAAGCATGATTGCGGTCGACGTCGTTGAAGGGGCCGTTTTGAATGCTTGACGTGTTCTTCTCCGTCGATGTCGAAATCTGGTGCGGCGGCTGGGACAACCTCGACGAAAAATTCCCGGACGCCTTCAGCCGCCGTGTCTATGGTCGGACGGCACGCGGCGATTTTGGTCTGCCCTATACTTTGAGGGGACTCCGCGAACACGGGCTGAAAGGGGTTTTCTTCGTAGAACCCTTGTTCTCGACGCGATTCGGCAGCCGGCCGCTGGAAGAAATCGTCGGGCTGATACGCGAAGGTGGGCAGGAAATCCAACTGCATCTGCACCCCGAATGGGTCGACGAATCGGTCGAACCCCTGCTGGAAAACATCGAACGCAAGCGACAGCACCTTTGCTATTACACGCGCAGCGAACAGGAGATCCTCGTCGCCGCCGGAAAACGCCTGATTGCGCAGGCGGGCGGCGGCGAATGCACAGCGTTCCGGGCTGGCGGTTTTGCCTTCAATCGGGATACTTTGCGGGCGCTGGCGGCGAACGGCATCCGTTTCGACAGCAGTTACAACGCCACGCGCTTCGGTCTTGACAGTGGCGTGGCTCCTGGCCAGGTCATGGTGGATACGTTCGAGTGCGAAGGCATTTACGAGTACCCCATGACGGTATTTGACGGCGGTACGACTTCCCTTCGCCATACCCAGGTTACGGCCTGCTCGCATCGCGAGATGGAGGGGTTGCTTTGGCATGCGCTCGAATCCGGCCGGCGTTCGTTCATGATCCTTTTCCACACTTTCGAAATGCTGAACCAGGCAAGGGATCGCCCGGACGATGTCGTCGTCTCCCGTTTTCGAAAGCTGTGTGCCTTCCTAGAGCGCAATCGCGACTGCTTCAACGTGCGCGGCTTCGAGGGTTTGTCGCCCGATCCGGTCGCGCAGCAGCCGGCACCACTGAAATCCCCTGTCTGGAAGACTGCCATGAGAGTTCTGGAACAAGCCGGTCGCAGGAGGTTTGGATGACGGCGAGTACGCCACGGGATTACGCGCTGAAGTATCAGTTGGGCGACTGGACGGTGTTCAGCACGACGATACCGTTGCAGGTGTCGTCGGTGAAGGTGGCCGTGCGGGCAGTTCCGGAAAGACAGCCCGAACCGCCGGCCGAACCGCTGGCCGCCGGAAGCCAGGGCTTCCTGGTGCGTGCGTTGCCCGTTGCCGAAGCCTTGTCGCCGATCGGGGTGACAGGGGATTATCTGCGCTACGTTCAACTCCAGTACCGGCACAGCATCATCGATTTCCGGCCCACTTTCGAGGAGTACCAGAGGAAATTCTCTTCCAAGACGCGGTCGACGATCAATCGCAAGGTCAGAAGGTACGCCGAGCACTCGGGCGGCACGCTGTCGTGGAAGACCTACCGCACGGTCGAGGAACTCAGGGCCTTTCTCCCGCTGGCGCGCGAGGTGGCGAGGAAGACCTATCAGGAAAGACTCCTCGACGCAGGAATTCCGGAAAGCGATTGGTTCGTCCGCGGGATGGAATCGCTGGCGGCGCAGGATCATGTGCGGGCCTACATCCTGTTCGATCGCGAACGTCCGGTTTCGTATCTCTATTGTCCGGTCGACGATGGGACGCTGATCTATGCCTATCTCGGCTATGACCCCGACTACATGAAGTTGTCGGTGGGCACCGTCCTGCAATGGCTGGCCCTCGAGCAGATGTTCGGTGAAGGCTGTTTCCGCTGCTTCGATTTCACCGAGGGTGAATCCGACACCAAGCGCCTTTTTGCCACGCGCGAAGTGTTATGCGCAAATGTCCTGTTCCTGAGAAATACATTGAAGAACCGGGCTCTTGCGCATAGCCATTGGCAGATGGGACGATTTTCCAGTTGGCTCGGCGATACGCTGGACAAGCTCGGTATCAAGGCCAAAGTCAAAAGATACCTTCGTTTCAGACGCCAAGCGTCAGCTGGCGCCGGATCGGAAGCCGCAACAAATTCGCGATGAGGCGACGAGACATGAGTTTTCGGACGCATA
>ERZ724526.127-NODE-127-length-42247-cov-5.758532_pt1 | contig 42247 bp, 32 predicted proteins | sample MGYA00376059_ERZ724526 | MGnify/ENA primary metagenome ERZ724526 (study PRJEB28724, sample SAMN07190883) | activated sludge metagenome | isolation source: activated sludge of sewage treatment plant in Hong Hong | place: Hong Kong | collected 2016-03-17 ...
ATTTGATTTTTTAGGGGAACAATGTTCGCGCAATCGCAACACAAGTGTTTATCAAGGCCCTAGTGGTGGCACATGGATAACACCTTCCGGTTTCCTGCGGGAAACCGGAAGGTGTTATCCATGTGCCACCACTAAGCAGGCTTGTTTCTCCAATTCATTCGGATGAACAAAGCGCATTATGGCTCCCTTATTTTACGAGGCTAAAAACACCCTTATGTACAAAAAACACACTGCCTTTTGACGCAACGCCCTTTTTAAACGACGGTAAATGTTCGCTCCGCGAGTGAAACACCGTTTACCAATATCCGAAGCCGATGTGCGCCGGGGTAGTGTTTTCGGGTGGTAAAATCCTGAAAACCCTGGTATCGGGAGATTTGCTCCCTTTGCCCGGGTGACATCTCCATTTCCCTGATTTTGAACACTTTGGAGGAGGTTTTCCCTGAAAGCGTCTGGTAGTCAATACCGTATTCCAGTCGAACCTGCACCGCATTACCGGAAGTATTGGTAATGGAAAATGAAAAATCGAGGCGACCTCCGACGTGCACTTGTTTTGTACATGCCAGATCCGAAACATCGATACCTTTTACGCCTTGCTGAAACCCAAAATACGACAGCGCCGCTGCATTGCCCTTTTTCAACAAGCCCCGGCAGGCATGGCGAACGATCCAGTCCGTTTCCGCCGAATGTCCCAGCCAGCGCCCTGCAATTTCGAGCACCAGGCCGGGGTGATCCTTGGCAATATCGTTCAGGTTGTTGGCAACAGAGCGGCGCACCGTTTCGGCCGGGTCGTGCTTAAGGTTTTCGAGTATGGGCAGTATGGGCGACGGATCGCGTTTGAGCGCCGGCACACCCATGCCCCAGGGTAGCCGCGGGCGGATGCCTTCACTGCTCAACCGGCGCACCATGGGACTTTCATGCTGCGACCATTCCAGCATTCGGGTATACATGCGTTCGGGATAACGGATCAAAAAGGGCCGGACCGCAAATTCTGCACTGCTCCAGCGGGTGATCGTTTCGAGCGCGGCGATGGAATGTTCCGGATAGTCGACGCCGTGGCATTCGACAAAATCGGGCAAAAAGATATATTCAAAGGTGAGTTTTTCACCGTGCAGGTCAATATAACGGCTCGCAACACGGGTCACGACCTCCAGCGCCTCAGGGTATTCGGGAGGCAAAACGCTGCGCAAAACCTGGCTGATGTGCCGAATGCGCTGTTTGAGTTCAAGCGAGTTCCATTCGGCATGGAATACCCGTTGTAAAAATTCCTGTTCCGGAAATTTTGCCCAGACGGCCGAGACTCCGGCGGCAAAAGGTTCAAGCAGTGCAGGGGAGAAAATGTTCTTTAACGGCTCTGGCATGGATGTATACGGTAGATCAAAGGGCCTTTCGGGTAATCCGCCCAAATATGGGGAATTTCACCGTCTTGACCTCGGCTTCCGGCCAGGCGGTCTTCAGAGCGTCGAGGAACGCCGGCTGTAGCGGCGAATCACCGTTTTTTCTGATGTAGTGTTGCAGCGCCGACCATGTTTGGAGATAACCCAGCAGGTGTTCGACAGTCCATTCGTATTCCATCTGCATTTCAGGCAACGGAATTTCGGAAAACGGAAATGGAATACTGGCATATGCGGCATCCACATGCTTGCGTTCGGCATCCCAGTACAAGCCCAATGTATTGGAATACAAGTCTTTGATCAAAACATCTACCGGGCCGTCGACCTGCAACAGGTTATAACCGACAAGTGCCAGGATACCGCCTGGTTTTAACACCCGAATTGCCTGCGGGTAGAATCGATCAAAATCGAACCAGTGGGCCGATTGCCCCACGGTAACGAGGTCGAAATGCGCATCCGGAAACGAAGGTGTTTCTGCAGCCTCAATGCTATAGCGGATATTGTTCTTTTGAACCGCCTGCGCTACCTGTTTTTCGCTGATATCGGTGGCCTCAACTGTTTCAAAGCGTTCCGCGAGTACACCTGCAATCTGCCCGTTGCCCGTAGCGCAATCCCAGGCAGCATTAAAATCCCGGCACAGATCGTAGAGAAAATCAAACAATTGGGCCGGGTAGCCCGGCCGAAACCGGGCATAAGAGGAGGCTTGTGTGGAAAAATTATCTTTCATACGGTTGCCAGTGTACTGCCCAGATACCACCCGGGGTACCGCCCGGGGTACCGCCGGCTTCAGCCGGCGCAAATCCAACCACCCCATTGTTTACAACTATTACCAGGCGCCAGTCAGAGATTGGCGTTACGTGCGCAGTTCCGCCGCCAGTTTGTCCATATCCCGGATCAGCAGACGCGAACGGTTGAAAGTCAGCAGTTTTTTAAACCGAAGGTCGTTCAGGGTAGTGGTTACCGTTTGCCGGCTTGTGGCGGTCAGGTTGGCGATTTCCTGGTGGGTAATGAAATTGCGCACCACCCATTCGTAGCCCACACGCTGGCCTTTGGTCTGTGCCAGATGCACCAAAAACTCCACGATACGGCTGCGGCTGTCGCGAAATACCAGCGACTCCAGGCGACGTTCCATTTCGAGTTGGCGCGACCCGAACATCTTGATAAAGAACAGGTTGAGTTCGGAACGCTCCCGCATCAGGCCTCTCAGTTCATCGAGCGTAACCACACAGGCAGTAGTATCTTCCAACGCGGTTGCAAAGTCGCGCCGCCGCTCTTCTCCCAACAGCGTCAGTTCGCCGAATACCTCGCCCCGTCCCAGGATCACCTTTGTGATCTCTTTTCCTTCATCATTCATCACCGAAATCTTGATCCGGCCCTCATTGATAAAATAAATACGATCGGAAAGGTCTTCCGGCACATACACCGACTCCCCTTTTTTGAAGGTCCGGTGCATATGATGCGACATAATGTCCTTGCTCCCGAGTTTGGTGGGACAGAGCAGATGCGTCACGTCAATATTTTCCAGGTGCCAGAACGCTTGTGTTTGCTGCATAGTGGATGCAAATATCGGACGGAGAACGTTTTGAGCGGGAAGTGGTTGCATATTCTTGCTTCTTTTGGCACAAAATTGCACCGGTGAAGCCGCTCGAAATGTTACGCACGGGGCATTCCCGAAAATTATTCGTCAAGCCGGAGGTCGAACCGCTGCAAGAGGTCTGTCACTACCGGATTTATCTCCCGCATGGTATCCAGTTTTTCCTTGGCGGTGAGCGGGCGTTTGGGCGCCTGCGGCAGGAGCGCCTGCGCCCGGGCCTCATCTATCTCGATCTGAACTTTCAGCCGGGGGTCGTGCAGCCGGCTGCGCAGGGTATCGAGCAAGCGCATCAATTCACTTTGCAGGTGACTGCGATCGGTATTGGTTGCCACGACGGCTACGATCTTTTTATCTTCCAGGCGCAATTCAGCGCCTAGAAGGGCCAGGCGTACCAGTTTGGAATCTACGGATTCGGCATAGGCCTTCCATTCCAGTCGGGCATTCTCCAGGGTCAGTCGACTCTCCAGCGCTGCCTTTTCGGCTTCTTCCACTTCAACAGCTTGTTCATAGGCGTCGAGGCGCAGCGGAATGGCTTCCGCTTTTTTCAGTCCCTGGCGTAGTCCGGAGGCCAGTTCGATCATTTCCGACCGGCTCAAGGGCAGCGCATTGCCCTGTGCAGGGGATTCCGGTCCGGGTGCAGGCTGTTGGGAGTCGGGACTCGGAGGTGTGGTTTCTTTTTCTTTACCGTCAGCGGTCGACCGTCGATTGTCGACCGTGTTCACGTCAGGTGTTTTTTTTTCAGGGGCAACCGTTTGCGCGGCCTTCACTGCCCGGTTGATGTAGCACATTTTCAACAGCGCCATTTCCACATGCAGGCGCCGGTTCCGTGCCATTTTGAAGTTTACATCACAGTCGTTGCAAATATTGAGCGCTGTGAGCAGGAACGCGGCTGGCGCCAGAGCGGCCTGTTTGCGGTAGCGTTCGCGAAGCGACTCGCCCACTTCGAGCAGGGCCAGGGTGGCTGCATCCTTGCAGACGAGTATGTTGCGCAGGTGTTCGGCCAGGCCGTTGATAAATACATCGGGCTCAAAACCTTTGCGCGATATCTGGTCGAAAAGGTTGAGAATAGCCGGTGCATCTTCGGCGAGCAAGGCATCGGTGATCTGAAAATAATAGTCGTAATCGAGCACGTTGAGGTTCTCGATGACGTCGTCGTAGGTTATTTTTTTCCCGGAAAAACTCGTGATACGATCGAAAATGGACAGGGCGTCGCGCAGGGCGCCGTCGGCTTTCTGCGCGATGATGTGCAGGGCATCGTCTTCCGCTTCGATTTGCTCTTTCAGGCAGATGTTTTTCAGGTGCAGCACCATATCGCCCACCGTGATCCGGCGAAAATCGAACACCTGGCACCGCGACAGGATCGTGGGTATGATCTTGTGCTTTTCGGTAGTGGCGAGGATAAAAATGGCGTAGGGCGGCGGCTCCTCCAGCGTTTTCAGAAAAGCATTGAATGCCGCTTGCGAAAGCATGTGCACCTCATCGATGATAAACACCTTGTATTTGCCCTGCTGCGGCTGGAAGCGGACCTGTTCGGTGAGCGCGCGGATGTGCTCGACCGAGTTGTTCGAGGCAGCGTCCAGTTCGATAATGTTGAACGATGCGTTCTCGTTGAATGATTTACAGGAGGCGCATTCATTGCAGGCTTCGTAGTCCTTCGTCCGGTTCTGGCAATTGAGGATGCGGGCGAGGATACGCGCGCAGGTCGTTTTGCCCACTCCCCGTGGTCCGGTGAACAGAAAAGCGTGGGCCACATGATCGGTCGCCAGGGCATTCTTCAGCGTACCGGCTACGTGTTGCTGACCCACTACGTCTTCAAAACGCTGGGGACGGTATTTGCGGGCAGAAACGATAAAATTGCTCATGCTTCACAAAAGTACGATTGTTTGCCGGAGAAAGGAACAAGGGAACGCCGGGAAGTTTTCAACACCCGTGCCGCCGGAACCTGTTTGGGTAAAATGAAGTAACTTGCGGGCTGTTTTTCCAAAATTATCAAGCCGATCTATGCAAAACCAGGACCTCGATCTGTGGCGGAAATGTTGGCAGGAGGAGGTAGACGCCCATTATTTGTACCAAATACTCGAGAAAACGGTTTCGGAAGAACGCGACCGCAAACTCTACCGCGAACTTGGCGGGCTTGAAGCCGAACACGTGGATGCCTGGGAAAACCTGATCCGCGAAAAAAACATCGCCCTGGGAGCCAGAAAACCGACCTTTAAATCGCGCCTGCTGGCCTGGGCCACCGGTCGTTTTGGCCCGGCTTTTCTGCGCCAGTATATGGCCGCCTGGGAAGGCCGCGAGGTGCGCGAATACCTGCTCCTGCACCAGCACGCCAAACAACCCGAAACACGCGCCCTCGCCAAACAACTGGCGATGGACTCCGCCGAACACGAACAACTCCAGACGGACGACGACAGCAAGGAATCGTGGCATAGCGCCGAATCGGGCGGCATGCTCCGCAACGTCATTTACGGATTCAATGATGGCCTGACCGCCAATTTCGGTCTGATCGCCGGCATGGTAGGCGCCGGCGCACAGCCGCATCTCGTTGTGGTATCGGGTATGGCCGGTGTGCTGGCCGACGCGCTTTCCATGGGCTCGTCGGGATATCTGGCCGCGAAAAGCGAGGCAGAAGTGTATGAAAACGAACGCCGCAAGGAAAAACTGGAACTGACGGTCATGCCCGAAATCGAGGCGCGCGAACTTAGCCTCATCTATCAGTCGAAAGGCATGCAGGCAGAAGAGGCCGACCGCATGGTAAAAGCACTCATGACCGACAAACCGGCTTTTCTGCAGGAAAAAATGAAGCAGGAACTGGAAATGGAAACAGCCGCCATACACCCCCTGCGTGAAGGATGGATCACCGGTCTTGCCACGGCTATCGGCGCCATTATTCCCGTAGTGCCTTTTCTGATAACGGAAGGAGTGCCTGCTATCGCCGCTTCTTTTGCCATATCCATGCTGGCACACTTCGCCGTGGGCGCTGCCCGCAGTTTCTTTACGGGCAGAAATTTCTGGAAAAGCGGCATGGAAATGTTTGTTGTAGGCTTCGGCATCGCCATTGCGGGGTATTTCCTCGGCGAGTGGCTGATCAAATTCATGTAATACCGTTTTGAAAAACATCCTGCTGATCCTGATCAAAAATCCGAGACCCGGCTATGTCAAGACCCGGCTGGCGCGTACCGTGGGCGACGAAACGGCCCTGCGCATCTACCGGTACCTGCTCGGCAGAACCCGCGTGGCTGCCCAGGGCGTCCGGGCGGATAGGGTGCTGTGCTACAGCGATGTTGTGGAAACAAACGACGACTGGCCCGAAGCGGATTTTATCAAGACCACCCAGGCGCCGGGTGATCTGGGCGCGCGCATGGCGGCCGCCTTCCAATCGGCCTTCGACATGGGTGCCGAAAAAGCCGTTATTATCGGCAGCGACTGCCCTGATTTAACGGGAGCGCTGCTGCAACTAGCCTTCGATGCCCTCGATCACAGCGATTTTGTTTTGGGTCCCACACCCGACGGTGGCTACTACCTCCTCGGTATGCGCCATTTTGACGAAACTGTATTTCAAAATATTGAGTGGAGCACAGATTCGGTACGCGCACATACGCTGGACAGAATCGCGGCAGCGGGCAAAACCTGCACCATGATGCCCGTTCTTTCCGATGTGGACACGGAAGAAGACTGGCTGGCGCATACCCGCAATATTGAATAATTTGCCTGAAAATAATCGGCTCTTGTGTTCCTTTGCGGACCGGGTCAACACCTAAAATTTACTTTGAATGAGACCATACACGCTTTTCTTCTCCCTGGCTTTTTTGATGTTCCAGTCCTGTTCAAAAGACAAGCCCGACTCACCTTTTATCGGCGTCTTTCTCGGTGACTATAAGGAATCGACTATCGGAAGCTCGATCTCGTTGAACGATGTTACGGCCACGATCACAGGCAAGTCCAACAACAAACTTGATGTTAAACTGGACCTCGGCGTTGCTGCGACAACCCTGAACGCCGAGGTGCTGACCGATATGGAAATATTTTTCCCACCGCAGAATTATTTCGGCGACGAGGTCAGCGGCACCGGCTCTCTGACCAACAGTAATCAGAAACTTGTCATTGAAATGGAAACGACGTCCGGACAAACCCGGATTTTATCCTTCATCGGCACAAGGCAATAGACCAGGTTACTGCTTGCTCCAGCTTACACCTTCCTTGCCATCCTTCACCTGAATACCAACCTCGGTCAGGGCGTCGCGGATCTTGTCGCTGGTTGTCCAGTCTTTCTGCTCCCGGGCGCTCGCACGGATATCCAGCACCAGGCGCATCAAGCCTTCCACGGTGCCGTCTGCGGCGCCGGCCGACTCGTCTTGCAGGCCGAAAATATCGTAAATGAAATTGGCAAAAGCCGTTTTCATCCGTTCCAGTACCCAGGGCGCGATATCGCTTTCGGCGATCTGTTTGTTGACCAGTTTATTTACGTAGCCGCCTATTTCATTCAACGACGCCAGGGCGATCGCCGTATTGAAATCGTCGTCCATGCCTTTATAGGCGTCGTCGATCAGGGCGAGAATGGCGCGGTCGGTATCACTTTCCGATCCGTCAAAATCCCGTGCAGGTATGGATGTTGCCTGAAGCAGTTTATTGGTTTCCATGAGTTTGCGGAACCCTTTTTCTGCTGCCTGAAGGGCCTCGTCGGTGATATCGAGCGTGCTCCGGTAATGCGCCATCAGCATAAAAAACTTGACCACCATCGGTGAATAGCCCTTGCTGATGAACGGGCTGTCGCCACTGAACAGTTCGACAGGACTGATGGTATTGCCTTCGCTTTTGCTCATCTTCCGGCCATTGAGCAGCAACATATTGGCGTGCAGCCAATAATTGGCTGGCTGGCAGCCGCAGGAGCCGTGGTTTTGCGCCACTTCATTTTCGTGGTGCGGGAACTTGAGGTCGCCGCCGCCGCCGTGGATATCGAATGTTTTGCCCAGGTACTTGGTACTCATCGCACTGCATTCGAGGTGCCAGCCGGGAAAGCCGACCGACCAGGGGCTGTTCCAGCGCATGATATGTTCTTCGGAAGCTTTTATCCAGATGGCAAAATCGGCCGGATGGTTTTTTTCATCCTGGTGCTTCAGGTTTTCCCGGCTCTCCGCCAGCAGTTCGTCGATGACGCGGCCGGACAGTTGTCCGTATACCGAGGGGTTCTCCCTGGCGAATTTGATGACGTCAAAATACACCGAGCCGTTTTTTTCGTAGGCATAACCACGGTCGAGGATCGCCTTCACCATTTCGACCTGTTCAGGAATATGGCCTGTAGCACGTGGTTCGATACTGGGCGGCAGGGTATTGAGTATCCGCATAATATCATGAAAGCCAACGGTATATTTCTGTGCAACTTCCATGGGTTCCAATTGGCTGAGGCGCGCGCCTTTCGACATGCGATCTTCCCCGTCGTCGAGCAAATGCCCCACGTCGGTGATATTGCGCACATACCGGACTTTATAGCCGCTGTGCATCAGGTAACGGTAGATGATGTCGAAACTGACAAAAGTGCGGCAATTGCCGAGGTGTACGTCGCTGTACACCGTAGGGCCGCAGACATACATGCCTACCCGACCCGGAGCCAGGGATTGAAAGACTTCTTTTTTGCCGGAAAGGCTGTTGTGCAGTTTGATGGCGCGAATCTCGTTCATGGGCGCAAATGTATGAAGACGGTGGACTTGTTGGCGATGGACGGCAGATGGTTTTTGTTCCGGAGGCCGAGGTTTTTTAAAAGCCGATAGCAGAAGATACCGGATAATGGTCGGAAAAAGTTCCCCGAATGGTCCGGCAGGAGAAAGTCGTAAAACTTTTTTCCGTCAGGATATAGTCGATCCGGAGCATGGGCAATACGCCGGCAAAGGTGGTGCCGAAGCCCAGGCCTTTTTCGCGGAAAGTATCGTTAAGTCCTTCGGAAATAAGGGCATAAACGAAAGAGTTTGGCGTATCGTTGAAATCGCCGCACACGATAACCGGATTGGGCGACGCCTCGATGTGTTCGCGCAGGCGTTGTGCCTGGTCGGCGCGCCGGCTGGTCGCATTGCCTACCTGGTGCAATACGCTGCCGATCTCGTGCCAGGTCTCACCTTCGTTGAGTTCAGGGTCGTCGATGACCTTTTCCGCAGCGCTTGCCACTTTGTTGGACTGCAAATGGACATCATATAGCCTGACCAGTTTGTTGTTGATTCGGATATCGGCCCACAGCGATGAGTTCGCTGTTTTGCCGAACGGGATCTCGCCGCCGCCGTCGATGGGGAATCGGCTGAATATAACGGTCCCTTTTTTCAGGTTAAACGTGTAATCATAACCCATTTTTTTGGCCAGAATGTGGTACATCTTGCCGGTCGTCTCCTGGGTGCAAAGGATGTCGGGCATACCGTTGTCTTTCAGGAACCGCACATACTGGGCGGCCGTTTGCTCCTGCAGGGAATCGGATATTTTTTTTCCGTGGAACAGTCCTCCGAGGTTGTGGGTAGCGATGACGACGGCGCTTTCCGGCACCGAATCTTTGCCAAAATCAAACCCGATAAAGCCTGAAACGTATTGCCAGCCAAATGCGAGGATACCGATGTGGTAAAGGGCAAACCGGCTGCGCCGCCAGGCCCAGAACAGGATCATGAACACGTTGGCCAGCAATATCCAGGGGAAAGCCGTACCAAAAAATGCCAGCCAGGAGAAAACAGCAGGGTTCACATGCGGGCATACGTAGGCCAGCAGTGTCAGAAACACCACGATTGCACTCAGTATTTTGAAAGCGTTTTTCAGCAGGGAGCGCATGCTTCGTCGTCGGATGTTCTAATTTCGTTGTGTACCGGTGCGGGCGGAATACTATTTCTTGCTCGCGTCGTACAAAAAGTCTTTTTCCTCCTGACTGAGGTTTTCGTAACCTTTTTCTTTGATTTTGTCCAGGATAGCATCGAGTCGCTCCTGAAAGGAAAGGTCGTTGGTGTCGCTGGCACTATTGCCCCGGGCGTTCCCAAAACTGGTTTTGAAAGCGGGTTGTGTTTTGCGCCTGACGGTTTTTTTCTTCGGTCCGGAGCTGCCGTAGAACAAACTCCTGACCCAATCGAGCAGGCGGTTGACGGGCTCGGAAAGGTCTTTGCCGTCGCGCAACTGGTACACAAACAGGCAGCCCATCGCAAACCCGCCAATATGCGCTGCGTGACCACCGGTGTTGCTTTGGTTGGCAATGCCTACCAGATCGAGCAGCACGAGAATCAATACAATGTATTTCACCTTTACCTCGCCCAGCAGTATAAGCATGACCCGGTAGTCGGGCGCCAGCACCAGCGCTGCGCCGGCCAGTGCCATGATTGCTCCGGAAGCGCCGAGCGCATAGGTCCCCACATAAGGCATGAATTGCGCGGAAATAAAATAAAGCACATTGCCGACCAATCCGCCCAGCAGGTAAATGGGCAACACCCGCCGGTCGCCGATGAGGTCGCCGACGATAACACCAAAAAGGTACAGGGTGATCAGGTTACCCAGAAAATGCCCGAAACCCTCGTGCAGAAACATGCTTGTGATGATCGACCACGGATGCCACAGAAAGGTGAGCCAGTTGCCGGGCATACAAAACAGGTACAGGCCCTGCTCAAACAGTTCGCTCGCTTTGGCGCGATCGCCCTGAAAGCCAAGCCAGAGCAGGAAATAGACGATGTTCACCAGCGCAAAAACGCCGAAGTTGATGATGACCAGCCTGGTCACCATGTTTCCCGCGCGAAACGAGTGCTTTATATCCTCCCAAATTGACCTGAAAACCGCCATTTTTTTAATGTATATGCTGTTGATCTGTCTACATTTCACCGGAATCGCCCCCGGTACCATATCATGATCAAAATAAAACCAAAAACCGCGCCGCCTATGTGTGCAAAGTGGGCAATTCCCGTCGAATAACCCCGTACACCGTAAAAAATCTCCAGACCGGCCATGATCGGTACAAAATATTTGGCTTTTAGTGATATTGGAGGGAACAACAGGCTGATCACCTGGTTCGGGAATAAATAGGCAAAGGCCACAAATATACCAAAAATTGCCCCGGAAGCGCCCAACATGGGGACATTCCATGAAGTCGGGTCTATGCCGGCCTGCTCCAGTTCCCACCACTGCACCCCTACGTGGGAGACATAGGCGCCCACGCCGCAAAAAAGATAATAGAACAAAAAGCGCCGGTGCCCCCAGGCCATTTCCACCATAGGGCCAAATATGTACAACGAAAACATGTTGAAGGCCAGGTGCATGATATCGCCGTGCATGAACATGTGCGTGGCAATCTGAAAAGGCTGGAAATATTTGGATCCCGGCGTAAAGGCGGCCAGTTGAAGGCGGCCAAGTACATCGAGTTCGCCTATCGAGGGGTTCCAATGTTCTTGCCCCAGTACCACATAGGTACCGATAAACATCAGTACGTTGATGACAATAAGGTGCCGGACAACGCCGGAAAAAGGTTGATAAAACTGGAAATATGACATCAGGTGAGCGTAGGTATTATTGTCCGGGTTCGTAAAAATCAGCCCCAAAAGTATCCAGATGTGCCGACTCTCCCAAAAAACTCGACCTGCTTTGCGTGTAAATATGCCAGCCGGTAAAAATGAACGTCGAACCAACCCCGGGGCAACGTTTGGCTGTCTTGTTTTTAAAAAACTATTTTATGAAAAAATCCCTGTTATTCGTACTCCTCTGCGTCATGTTGAACGCCTGTAAGGATGATCCATGTTCTAATCCCCTGCCCGCTGGCGATACCTTTGTCTTCAGCAAATATTATTGCGAATGTATAGGCAGTTGTATCACCGGATACAAACTTGCCGGTCAGGGTCTTTTTCAGGGTGCTGGAACCTGGTGTGATCCCGCAACCCTGACTTTTTCAGACACCCCGCTGTCTGACGACAAGGCCAGTCTCGCTCAAACCCTTCGCTACGAGATCCCGGCACAAATGCTCGATTCGGATGAAGATATCTATGGCTGCCCGGATTGCGGCGACTGGGGCGGGTACTATATTGAACTGACCTCCGGCGGCACAACCAAATCCTGGCGACTCGATACAAAGAAAGACGACTTGCCCGTCGACATTAAAGCCTACGTGGAAATGCTCGAACAAACACTGGCAGATTTGCAATAAGCCTTTCCAGCCGATACCTTCGCGCCGTAAACCAGCAACCACGTATCGTGCAAATTGCCATAGTCGGCGGCGGCGCTGCCGGATTTTTTGCGGCCATTACCTGTGCAACAGTCAATCCCGACTGCCGCGTCACTATTTTCGAGCGCGGCAAAGCCGTTTTGGAAAAAGTGCGCGTAAGCGGCGGCGGGCGCTGCAACGTCACGCACGCCTGCTTTGACGCGCACGAACTGGTGAAGTTTTACCCGCGTGGCAGCCGCGAATTGCTGGCGCCTTTTCTTCAGTTCGGTCCCGAACAGACCGTCGCGTGGTTCGCCCGGCACAATGTGGCGCTCAAAACCGAGGCCGACGGTCGCATGTTCCCGACCACCGACGACTCCCGGACCATCGTCGACTGCCTGCAACACGCTGCCCGGCAGGCCGGCGTGGAGGTACACACCGGCGCCCGGGTGGAAAACATAGCCCCGCTGACTTCCGGGAAGTGGCAGATTCGGTTGACGGCCGCCGTCGCGCCGATCGTATTCGACAAGATCATGATTGCCACCGGGAGCAATACCGCTGTGTGGGATATGTTGCGAAGCCTCGGGCACACCATTGTGGAACCCGTGCCGTCCTTATTTACCGTTAACACAAGAGATACGCGCCTGCGCGACCTGGCCGGCGTCTCGGTTGCCCACGCGACAGTCCGGATACCCGACGCCAAATTATCCGCCACCGGGCCGCTATTGGTCACGCATTGGGGATTAAGTGGTCCAGGCATCCTGCGACTGTCGGCCTGGGGCGCCCGAGCGCTAAACCAAATGAACTATAAATTTGCCCTGGAGGTCAATTTCACCGGCGAAACCGACACACAGGAACTCACCGGGCACTTAAACCGCCTCAAATCGACGGAAGGCAAAAAAATGGTGTCTGCACATGCGTTGTTTGGTCTGCCACTCCGCCTCTGGCAGCGCCTTGTCGCCGCAGCCGGCATTCCCGACGACCGGCGCTGGGCCGATCTGGACAAAAAGAGCGTTGCGGCATTTGCAGGTCAACTCACCGCCGCCGTATTCCAGGTTTCCGGGAAAAGCACGTTCAAGGAAGAGTTTGTCACAGCCGGCGGTGTTTTGCTAAAAGAGTTGAATTTCAAGACGTTTGAGAGCAGAATTTGCCCCAATCTCTACCTCGCGGGAGAGGTGCTGGACATCGACGCCATCACGGGTGGCTTCAATTTTCAGGCGGCCTGGACGGGCGGCTGGCTGGCCGGGCAGGCGATGGCAGAGCAGACAAGGCTTTAGTGTGCGTATCGCCAGAATAGTAGGCCGGGTCTACATACCTGGTGGTATACCCTTTCCAAAGGACGGCATGATGATAACAGCACCTCAATGGCGATCAACCCTCTCCTTTCAGTACCAGGTTATCGATCAACCGGACTTCTCCTGCAAAAACGGCCGTGCAAGCCACTACAAAACTGCTGTCGGCCCAGCGCCCGACCGGGAGCAGCGTGATACCATCCACGAGGTCGAAATACTCGGGGCGAAGGCCGGCGGTACTGAGTTTTTCCCGGGCCTGCGCCTGCACATCTGCTGCAGGCAGGGTTTGAAACGCTGTTCTTGCCCATTGGAGGGTTTGATAGATAACGGGCGCTGCTGCACGCATACCGGGAGTAAGGCGCACATTGCGGCTCGACATGGCCAGGCCATCCGATTCGCGGCGCGTGGGGCACATGACGAGTTCGACAGGAGCATCGAGTTGCCGGAGCATATCGCGCACGATGGTCAGTTGTTGAAAATCCTTCTGCCCCATGTACAGGCGATGCGGCCGGACGATGTCGAGCAGGCGATTGACCACTGTTGCCATACCCTTGAAGTGGCCGGGGCGAAATTCGCCTTCCATCACTTTTTCCAGTTGGCCAAAATCCAGTCGAATGTCCAGGTCGACACCCGGAGGGTATACTTCTTCTACCGGGGGAATAAACAAGGCGTCGCAATTTGCCGTCAGCAACAGCGCCACATCATTTTCCGGGGTGCGCGGGTATTTTTCGAGGTCGCCGGGGTCGTTGAACTGGGTGGGATTGACAAAAATACTCACTACAGCGCGGTCGCATTCGCGTTTGGCCATGCGCACCAGTTCGAGGTGGCCATCGTGCAGAGCGCCCATGGTGGGCGCAAAACCGACCGAGCGCCCCAGCCCGCGCTCGTCGTTCAGCCAGCGCTGCAGGTCAGCGACTTTTTTAAAAATCAGCATGTCGTGTCCGTTGGTTTCACGGGGGCAAATAAAGGAACATTTTCAGTTCTTACCCACCAGAACCACTTTCATTCCGTCAGCCTTGGCAACGTCGCGCCTGAAATTACGCCATTCGGTGTACCGGGAAGCGGGCAAGCGGGCAGGTTTGATTTCCAGATACCGAACGACCGTTAGTGTTTGATCCTGTTGAACGATTTGTGCCGAATAGGAGCCAAACGCACTGTTCAGGGTAGTGCTGGTAGCAGGAATACTTTCCACCGCATAGTTTTCGGGGAAATGCAACACGATCGTATCCTGCTCCATGTATCCGTCGGTAACCCATACTGGATGGACACGATTGTCATTAGCCGCCGGTACGTCGGAGAAGGCGCTGATCGGGTTCAGGGGAATAAAAAAACGCTTTCCGGCCTTACTGCCAAACTGCGGCACGTCCACAACATAATCAAGTGCGACTTCAGGCTTTTCTTTCGCTGCGTGGACATCGAGTTTTGCAAAATAAGACTGCGACAGGGGACTTTTTTTCTGCATCTCTTTCTGCAGTTCTTCAGGGGAATAGTACTCGCCGGCGTAGCGATACCATTCGTGCAACGCGCCGTCGAATGCAGCGTGCACGCCGATAGAAGCCCCGCCGTCGCCCAGGAGATTCACCTCGATATGCCGGTGCGCTGAATTGTCCGATGCCGGCATCGACGGCGTCCGGGACAGCCTGCCGCCCGCTTCGGTGATGAGCAATACTTTGCGGTCGTCGGTACCCGAACCGAGATAGGCCGGAGGGAGGTAATTGCTGGTGCATTCCAGCCACATATCCTGCGACGGTACGTACAGGATGACGTGGTTGAACGCATAGGGCGTGGCAAAATCGTCGGGCAGATCAAGGTAGTCGTCCCCGTACTTAACCAGTGCCGGGTAGGCGGTGATGCCTGCTTCCAGGAGCAGGGCTTTCATAAAATTGCTCAGTGCCTTGCAATCGCCGTACTTGTTCTTTTCTACATACTGCGCATCGAATGGCTGCCAACCGCCTATGCCGAGTTGTACGCTGACATAGCGGGTGTTTTCCTGCATAAACCGGTACAGGATTGCGATTTTTTCCCCTTCAGACGCGGCATTTGCCGTAAGCGCCTTTACTTTTTCGCGGAGTGCCGGTGACAGCACATCGCGTCCTTTGGCCAGCTCATACTGGAATGCACCGAAACTTTGCCACGACGATATACTGCCCACATAATCCTCGGCTTTGAACAGGTCGGGCGAAACAAGCACAACGGGGAGGAGTTCCATGGCAGGCGGCGCATACGGCTCCTTCTTTACTGCTTTCAGATGATGTACGCTCCACGAATATAACCGGCGGCGACCCTCTGTCCGTTCGATAGGGGTCAGATCGATGTTCAGCGATTTGTGGCGAAAGGTCAGATCGGAAGGCATATCCAGGGTGAATTCCGACTGTTCAACAGCCGTATTAAAATCCTGAATGTCCCAGTTCGGATATCCACGCAACGCACTGTATGCAATATCATATTCAAAAACGACCGTGAAAGGGAATTTGTCGTGGTTGACGTCGATATAACGCACCCGGCTGTCTTCGTAAATGGAAAAATCACTGATAAAGCTCCGGTCGTTGATTTCGTTTTTTTCCAGATCGCGGATAAACTGGCCGGCAGCATCGTATACACGGCCCTTTATTTTCCCGATTTTACTAAAACCGTCGTACAAGAGGACGAGGTGGTCCGAACTGCTCGCCTCGCTAAGCACGGTGACGACCCGTTTTTCGTGCAATACGGCTTCATCGGCTGCCTTAACCCTGAACGTAATCTCGCGGGCACGAACGACGGCACTGGCATTTTCAAGTAGTTCGCTAGGGATGTTTACGATGTTATAAACGGGCATGTTTTGTGCGCCAAGGCAACAGGGCAGCAGCAGGAATATGAGGGATATTCGCATGGGGGATGTGGGATAAGAGTGGTTTACATTTTTTTCAGCACAACCTGTTCGCCGAATTTTTCAACAGCCATTCCGAAAAAACTGCGCAGGCCGTCGTACTCCCCGGGCTCAAAGTGCAATTGGGTAACACTCAAAGTGCAATTCAGCATAATCCTTCCGCCATCGAGGCTGACCGTATATTGAAATCGCCCGCCATTGTCGGGCAATGCCAGTCGGGCAGACTCGGGCAGCGACTCTATCCTGTAGCCCGGCGGTAATTTAAGGTCGAATACGATGCGTTCCTTGAACGGATAGGGAATATCAACCGGGTAGTTGCGTTTTTCGAGTTTGAACGGGTTTTCAAAAAAACTGCTGTAAAAGACGGGGCTCAGGTATATAAAATCGCCCGAAACCTGGGCATATGCCGGCAGATTGCAGTGGAAGGTCTCGCGTACCTTCATCTGACCGTCCTTGTCTTCCAGATGGAGCGAATCCACGGAAACATCGGGGAAGCGCTTGTTAAACTCCGATTTCCAGTATTCGTTTTTTTCCGCTTTATGATAACTAGCCCTGCGTGATGCTGCGCTGTAGCCGTCTGCCGACAACTGTATATTTCCGTCCAGGTTACCCGCTTCGTCGAGCGCAAAGGACCCGAAGTAGGTGTCGTTGACGCCTACCGGCTGGATATCGATCCAATGCGGCTTTTCGGAATGTACCACCCAGCCGGTAGCGTTGAGTGAGTTGACATCTACCAGACCGACCGGCCGGAACGGGTCGCCGGCATCGAGCAATACAGGCGGCTTGTCAGGGTATTCCACCACTGCCATAACGTGGTTGAACTGGTCCAGTATCGGGTAAAGCGGAACAGGTTTGCCATAATCGCGTGTACTGGTCAGAACGGGATTTGCTTCGATACCGGCCCGTCGGAGCAAGGCGATCAGCGCCAGGTTCATTTCTGCCCGGCGCGCACTTTTCTTTTCAAACAATTCATCGAGGTCTTTTCGCGCATAAATGCCGTAGCCACCGTCGTCGGTAAATACCGAATTGACAAACTGGTACAGGGCTGTTGTCTTTTCTTCAGGCGTTGTGGCGCCGGCCAGAACTGCGCCGGCGGATTCCCAGAGTTTTTTAAAGTTCCCTTTTTTGGTAAACTGTTCCCCGAAGTCTTTGTCGTCGATCAATTCCTTTGCAACATGCTCCCAACTGCTCATAATCGGCTTGTAGGGCTGTTTGGGGAAACGCACGCCTGACAACTGAAACCGGAGCCGGGTGTAATAGTCGTCCATTGTTGTGATAAACGACTCCTTTTTCAGTGCGGCCATATCCTTCGATACCATGCGGATACAGTTCACCTCGGCAGGTTCGTAATAGACGCTGCCCTGAACGCCCGAGATGGCAAGGCTCTGCAGGCGGTGCTCTTTCTCGTTGATATCCGGCTGCCGGCCCTGATAGATGTAAACATATTCGAGCCAGGAAGGCACCTCCAGTTGAATCTCGCTCCATCGCACGGGAATATCCTCCTGGAAATGCCATTCGGGCAGGGTAAAGAAGTAGGGAATCTTGTTTTCGTAGATGTACTCGATGATACAGCCTTCGCACAGATTGGCAAAGGCAAAGCGTATTCGCGACCAGTTGTCGTTGACCTTTTCTTCAAAAAAATCCTTCTTAGGCACCTCCGTCACTTTGCCATCCGGCGCCATCACCTGGGCCTTGAGGTTCTTAATGGAGCCCAAACGGTAAAACGGGATCAAAATATCCCCCTGGCCAAATCCTGCGCGCTTAAGTATTTTTATGCGTTTGTGCCGTTCAAAATTGGCATGTGGTTCTCCATTCGGAAACTGGAAGGTAATTTTTCCGTAGTCGAACAGCACCACGGCAGCGGCGGCAGTATCGGCGGAATACACTTTCATGTCGAGGTCTTCCCGGGGTATCTTCCCGTAAATGAACATGTCGTTCTGGGCAAGAATCGGATGAGTCAGAAATAGATAAAGGAAAAGGAGCAAGCAGGCTGGGTTATGCATGGTAAAGCGGTTTGATGAACGCTCAAATATAGTCCGGTCTGTCAGGAAAAAAAAGCGGCAAACAGAGGCTGTGTGACAAATATTGTTGCTTCCGGTTCGAAATAATCGGCCCCATGTGCAGAAATTAAACGGCGGAAACCGACTTTTGACGTCTGTTATGCGCACAAAAAAAACACCGTCAACCGCTCCGCCGCCACCTGTTGCGCCTTCGGCGTACCGGCTGATCATCTGGCTGGGCTTTGTGGCCACTTCGCTGTTCTTTATCCCGCAATGCCTCGACCGTTATCTGGTATCCAGGTTCTTCCTGCTGTCGGCTGTGTTGCTCCTGTGTCTGCTGCTGATTCGAAAGGACCTGAAGACAAACGGCGATTGGCGACTGAACGGCTTCGACATGCTGATGCTGGCCTGGTACGCACTGAACCTCGCCTCCGTCAGTTGGGCATTCAGTTGGTCGGAGGGCATTTTTTATACCCAGAAGGTAAGCCTGCTCTTCCTGTACTACTGGCTCGTACGACAGGCACTCCACCGCGATGAAGCAGGAGTATGGCAGGCGCTGCGACAGGCTGTGACGGTGCTCAGTTTTGCGGCAGGAGGGATTATTGTCGTACAACTGGGGCTGGCGGTATCGCAGTACGGATTGAACAACGAGCACCTGTACGACTATGCATCCGGGGTGTTTGGCAACAAAAACCTGGCTTCCGATTTTTTATTTTTCCTGCTGGTATTGAACCTGCTCCGGCATGGCAAAAACACGCCTTCATCGCCTCCGGTTGTTCCGCTGATGCTCTCCCTGCTGATCATTCTGCTGCAAACCCGCACCGTATACCTTGCCCTGGCGGCAGTAGTACTGGTCTATTTCCCTTTCAGGGCCGTGCTCGACCCCGCGTTTAAGGGTCTTTTCAGGAAAAAAATCCTGCCCGCCGGTGTGCTGATGCTGGGGCTGCTCATCGCTTTGGCCACCCTTAAAGGAACAGGCACCCTGGCAGAACGCCTCAACCCGCTTACCTACCTGGAGAGCCAGACCGCCAGCGAACGCAGGTTTGTCTGGTATAAAACCGACCTGTTGAATGCCGATCATCCCTGGCTGGGCGTCGGCAATGGCAGCTGGAAAATATGGTTCCCATCCAAAAACATTGAAGGCAGTTACCGCTTGCAAGGGCAGAATATTGTGTTCACCCGTGCTCACAACGACTACCTGGAGGTGCGCTCCGAGATGGGAATTGTCGGTGTGGTATTGTTTTGCCTGCTTTTTGCAGCGGCATTTTGGGCAGTATTCAGCCGGATTCGTGACGAAGAGGCGCCCTTTCCGGTTCGGCACGACCTGCTGGTATTGTCGTGCGGGTTGCTGGGGTATTGTATCATCCAGTTTTTTGATTTCCCCCGCGAGCGCATCGAAATGCAGGTGGTACTGGCTATCTTTTTTGCCGGCGTTATTTACCTGACCATGCCCCGGTGGAAACAATGGCCGGGAGTGTCGATCAGCAAAGTCTCCGATCCGTTTATCTGGCTTTTCGCCCTCACAATGGCATTTAACCTGCTTGTCGGCTGGAATCGTATTCAGGGTGAGGTGCACAATGTGCGCATCCTGCAGGCGCAGGTAAAAGGAAACTACAAGGCCATGATTGCCGAAACGGCGGCGGCAAAAAACAGGTTTTACGAATACAACGATGTGGCACTTCCCCTGGACTGGTATTCCGGTATCGGCTATTACCAAAGCGGCGACATACCCCATGCCATTGAAGATTTTGAGCAGGCCTACCGACTGAACCCCTGGAGTTTCCAGGTGATCAACAATTATGCCTCGGCGCTGGTAGGAAGCAAGCGTTTCCGGGAGGCCATTCCGCTGTACAAGAAGGCCCTGGAGATCAATCCGCGCTTCGATGAAGGCAAGTTCAACATGGCCTTTGTCCTGTTTAATATTGGGGAACGCGACAAAGCGCTCGAATGGCTTGAACGTATCGAGGCGGCGCCACCGGGAGCAAGTGCAACGGAACGCCAGAAAAGCGAGGACCTGCTGAAGCGCAAGGCAGAATTTATCCGGGTGATCGGCAACAGTGCAAAGTAATTGGAGCCGTTTATGAACATTATCCCTGATTGTGCCAACCTTCCTACCTTGCGGATGTTTCTGATTCAATGTTTTCAGTTACAATTGAAAACAGCCATGCCAGTACAGCCCCATCCCGTGATGCCACTGCAAACTGCCTCTGATCCATGTCGTTAGACACCATAAAAAAGCCCATATCCGCTGAATTGGACGTATTCGAACAGCGTTTCCGTGATGCCATGCGCAGCAATGTCCCCTTGCTCGACAAAATTACCTGGTACATTGTCCAACGGAAAGGCAAACAGGTGCGCCCGATGCTGGTATTGCTCAGTGCACAGCTGTTTGCACCGATCAACGAAGCGTCCTATACCGCGGCGTCAATGGTCGAATTGCTGCATACGGCTACGCTGGTACACGACGATGTTGTGGATGACTCCAATGAACGCCGCGGCTTTTTTTCCATCAATGCGCTGTGGAAAAATAAAATTGCCGTGCTCGTCGGCGATTTCCTCCTGTCGCAGGGCCTGCTGATGTCGGTAAAAACGCAACAATACCGTATGCTGGAAATCATCAGTCGTGCGGTAAAAGACATGGCGGAAGGCGAGTTGCTGCAAATGGAGAAGGCGCGCCGGCTCGACATCAGAGAAGACATCTACCACGACATCATCCGGCAAAAAACGGCATCGCTCATCGCTGCGGCTTGTTCGGCAGGCGCAGCCAGCACAGCGCCCGATGAAGCGACCATCGAAAAAATGTGGCTGTTCGGTGAAAAAACGGGCATGGCGTTCCAAATCCGCGACGATCTGTTCGATTTCGGCTCCGACAATGTGGGCAAGCCGCTCGGCATAGATATCAAGGAGAAGAAAATGACCTTGCCCCTGATCTATACTCTTGCCAACTGCGACCGCCAGACGCGCCGCCTCATCCTTAATATCGTGAAAAACGAAAGCCACAAAACCGAAAGGGTAGCCGAAGTGATCCGGATCGTGCAACAGGGCGGCGGCATCGAATACTCCAGGGAGGCCATGTATCGCTACCGCCAGGAAGCGTTCGATCTGCTGGCCACTGCTCCAGAGAGCCCGGCGCGGCAGGCGTTGCGCGACCTTCTGATCTTTGTAACAGAGCGGAAACAGTAGGCGCCTACATTCTGGGCGAACCGTTGAATACCGTCAAAAAGATCAGCGCCATTTTCATGGGAACCGACACCGATTCATCCAGCGCATCTTCAATGATCCAGTCGCGCGGATCGCGCTGAATCTGGGTATACAGGTAAAAAGTGCCCCGTGTCGGGTCGTCTACCAGCCATTCGTCGAACTGGTTGGTCCAGCGACTCCTCAGGTTGATGCTGATCGAATTGTCCGTAACGCGCCATTCGTTAAAATCGTTGGGCCACGCAGTGCGCATCGAGATGACGTCGCCATTGTAGCTGCGGAGCTCCCATTGCGAAGGGTCGTCCTTCCATTTTTGCCGGATCGTGCCCCGGTCGCCACCGATTTCGTAGTCCCACTCCGAAAAATCGTCGCGGAGGTTGAGCCAGCGGAGTTTCAGTTCGCCGTACAGCTCCTCATCCGGCGCTTCGGCGTCTTCTTCCGGATCGGCGCCGATGGTGTCCTGCGGCATAGTCGCATAGATCTCCCATTCCACGAAGGAGTCGCTCCAACGTGTACTGACGGTAGAAAGCACCTGACCCTGCAAACACCAAACGGGCCAGCAGAACAGGAACAAAAGCACTATGCGCATAAGCAATTGGTCTGTCTGGACAAATCAGAACGGCAGGTCCTCAAAATTGCCCCCGGACGGCGGTGCATCCGTAAAATTGGGAAACGGATCTGTCGGAAAATTCTCGTCGGGTTTCGCTGTTTGTGTCGCGCCGCTACCCTCCTCGAGGCGCTCTACACGCCAGGCGTTGAGGTTGGTGAGATATTTCCCGTTCCATTCCCGGCCGCGCAGGTCGAACGACACCTTTACGCGGTCGCCTTCGCTGTATGCGTCGAGCAAGGCACAACGCTCTTGTACTGCCTGGAATTTGACAAGTTGCGGGTAATTGCCGTCGGGCACTTCCAGGACAAATTCGCGCGCCGAGAAACTGGCCGATTTTTGTTCCGTAGGAAATATCTTATGGAGTTTTCCTTCTACTTCAAAAGCCATCTTACTGAGTCTGTTTAAGTTTTAGTTTGAACATTTGTTCGAAATAGCCGGGGCGGTTCGGCGAAATCACGTAATCGAATTTCTTGGCCACGACAATACGCTGTAATTGGGCGAAAAGATAAACCTCCGGAACCTCATCGTGTATGATCTCCTGGGCTTTTATGTACAGTGCGTTTCTTTTGGCGTTGTCTTCAGTGGTACGGATCGCTACAATCACACTATCTGCCTGCGAAAAACCGGTCCGGTTATCCCCGTTGGGCGACAGACTGGCGGAATGGTACGATTGGTAGAGCTCTACCAGTCCGGGCCGGATCGCTGCGCCGTAAATAGCCGTCTCGAACCGGCCCTCCTTGGTTTCGGCCGACAAGCGTTCGATATCCACGTCGCGGACATTGATCCTTATCCCCGCAAGCTGCGCGTTTTCTTTGATGCTCAGCGAACTGAGTTCGTTCGGTTTCGATTTGAACGATGTGATCAGGTCAAGCGACAATTCCGTTTTTACCCCGTTGATCACCTTGTCGAGCACCCCGTTTTTATCCGTATCCGCCCAACCCGCTTCAGCCAGCAGGCTTTTGGCTTTTTCTACATTATACTGGTACAACGGCACATTTTTGGCATAAAATGATTTGGAGGGATTGACCGGCCCTACAATGCGCTCCGCCAGGTCCTGCATAACGGTTTTGGTCAGATAATCGTAGTCGACCAGGTAGGCCAGGGCCTGCCTGACGCGTTTATCGTTCAGTTTGGGACTGCGCATATTCATCGCCCAGCGGGTGTACTGGGTAGCGCCATAGGTGTGGAAATCGTATTTGTCCGCGAGTATCCGGGTTTGTTTCATTTCCAGAAATTTTGCCGGAGAAATATTGGAGACCACATCGAGCGCCTCGGTTTTCAGGTAGTTTTCCGTAGCAGCCTCGTCGGGCACAATTTTATAGGAGAGTCTGCCCGGGTAGGCGGCCAGAATGGGGTATTTATCCAGCAAGGCATCGCCCCACCAGCCCTGTTTTTTGATGAGTATCGTCCCCTGATCGCCATCAGTGCTTTCCAGGCGGTAGGGTCCGCTACCGGAAACGTAGTTTTTGTCGTTGGCATACTTAGGACTGAGAAATTCCTCGGCGAAAGCCTTCACGGCAGGGTTGTTTTTTAATTGCTCAGCCTTCTCGGGGTCCAGAAAATCTGCAAGCGGCACATTGGTCAGGTTGTTATTGGGGTCGTAGTTGTACGCCGGGTAAATCGGTATGCCGCACAGACCCTCTACCATGAGCATATAATACTGGTTGAAATAGGCCGTAAATTTTTTGGGATTGGCGGGGTCTACGTCCATGCCGACCATGTACCCGAAATAACTCCGCCAGGACTCGGTGGGCAGATTCGGATGAAACAGGATTTTGAAACTAAACTCGACGTCTTTACCCGTTACCGGCGATCCGTTATCCCAAACTGCCTCGTCGAGTATCTCGAAATCAAAGGCCAGCATTCCTTTATACGGGCCTTCCGTAACGTCTCTTTTAAGCGGCAATGCTTTTACCATCATCGGAACCAGTTCCTGCGTTTTTGGATCGAGGTCGCCGAGGCTCTGAAAAATACGCAATGCAACATTGAGCGAATACGCCGTTTTGGAAAGATACATGTTCAAATTGGTCACGGCGCCTTCCACGCGCACATTAACCGTAGTGCCGGCCTGTTCGGCAATGACATCCGAGCTTTTACTGGTTTCAGTGCCGCAGGACGAAAACAGAATAAAAATAGTAGTCGCGAAGGCACAGGCCACACCGCGCAGGGAGGGAGAAATTGTTTTCATGGAAAGAGAGAATGTTCGAGAAGATTATGGAATTAATTGACAAATTCATGTAAAAGTAAGGCAATTCCGGATTTTAAAAAACTTTGACGGCAATTTCAGGTCGGGTTTCGGTACGGGGCAACAGCAGTTAATTTGCTACAAAAACCGGTCTTTCCATTCCGGCTGCGGGATCATGCAACTTTGCTTTTTCCCGAACCAGCGATAGCGGTATCTGGCCACCAGGTCGTACAGGGCATCGCGTATCGGCCGGGGGATTACCTTCAGCACTGCAAACAGAGCCCATATCCCGCCAATCCGCTGCACAACCGCCAGCGCAACGTCGGAGCGGGTAAATATCCGGTCACCATCGACCAGCACAACCGTGTCCAGGTTTTGTGCGGAAAGCCCGGCATGCAGCAGCAGCCGCTGCCCCGTTTCAGATTGCAGCGCTGCAAAGCGAAAACGCTGTTGCCGGTCGTGCAGCAGCACCCATTGCACCCATTTATTGCACAGGTTGCAGACACCATCGAACAGGAGTACAGGATATTTAATGTCACTATTCATCAATTTTTACTTTTTTGCACCTTTAAAACCACCTGTTTAGCCGATATGCCCACTGCGCTTACCATTGTCTTTGTCGGTTGCACGATCTTCCTGTCGCACTATTTTGCCACACTTTTCCTGCGCACGAAGATACCCGATGTATTGTGGCTGTTTACGCTTGGTTTGCTGATCGGGCCGGTATTCGGATGGGTTAAACCGGAAAACTTTGGCGCCGTCGGGCCCGTTTTTACCACCATTACACTGATCTTTATTTTATTCGAAAGCGGGATCGATCAGCGGCTCGAACCCCTGATCAACTCCCTCAGCGGTACGGCAAAAATCACTACATACAACTTTGTGGGCAGTTGTTTGGTTGCAGCGATCATCGCCTATTTCAATACCGACCTGGGTGTGCTGCGCTCGCTGATGCTGGGCAGTATCGTCGGTGGCACCTCCTCTGCCGTGGTGACGACCCTGGCCCGCCGCTTTCCCATGTCGGAACGCTCCAGCACCATTCTGATCCTGGAATCCGCTTTTTCCGACGTGTACACCCTCGCCATTCCGCTTACCCTGCTCACCGCCTACAAGGTCGGCCGCGTGGATGTTGCGTACATGACCGGCCAGATGATTGCAGCCTTTTTGCTTGCCGCCATGCTGGGTATCGTCGGGGCTTTCGGCTGGAGCATCCTGCTCAACCAGATGCGCACGCTTCAAAATACGGTGTTCACTACCCCTGCGTTTGTATTCGTCATATACGGTATTGTGGAAATACTCGGGTATTCCGGACCAATTGCCGCCCTGGCATTCGGCATCACGCTGGGCAACATCGACGTACTCGGTCCGCCGATTATGAAAAACGTCATTTCCAGGAAGCCGATCTCGCTGAACGACCATGAGCGGGCTTTTTTTTCCGAAGCCGTGTTTTTGTTGCGCACCTTTTTTTTTGTGTACATCGGCATCTCCGTACGCTTGCAGGACTGGTGGCCTTTTATGCTCGGGGCAATCATCACCGCAGCGCTGTTCCTGATCCGGATACCGATCGTTTGTATTTCGGTACCCCGCGATACCGCGTCCAAGGATGCCGCCTTTATGGCCGCCATGATCCCAAAGGGGCTTGGCGCCGCAGTATTGGCCTCCCTTCCGGTACAGCAGGGTGTACCCGGCGGAGAAGTCATTCAGTCTGTCGTTTTTTCGATTATTCTGTGCACCACATTATTTACAACGGTATTGACGTTTCTGGTGGACAAAACGAAGGTTTCAATCGTTTACGGCTGGATATTCAGAGTGGCCGGCCTCGGGAGAATTAAATCACCCGAAAAAAGCGTTGCAGCCGATGGAGGTTTGCCACAGGAAGTATTGCCGGGCGAACGACCCAAGACCAGAAAGCGCAGAAAAAAAAATAATGAAGATTCGAACTGAACAATTGTTGCAGAATTTTTTGAACGCCCGGATACGTGCTGCGTATGGGGTACAGCGATGCGTGATCGCTTGCATGCTTTTACTGTTCCCTTTTATTCTGCTTGCACAAACAACCCGCACGGTTCCGGCAAATGCCCAACAGGATACCCAAAAGCTTAAGATTGAAACGGCATTCCTGGTCGAATACTTTATAAAAGGCCAGCGTACCATGCAGAAACTCAGCGGCAACGTACGCATACGGCAGGAAAACACGCTGGTGTACTGCGATACTGCCATAATGGATCAGGACAATGCCATACTCAAAGGAAGCGTGGTGATCGGGCAGGGCGACTCCGTGAAGGTATTTGCCGATTCCGCATATTACGACGCCAATACCAGGATCAGCGACCTGTTCGGCGATGTCGTGCTCGTCAACGGCAGCCAGGAACTGTTCACAACAAGACTTCGCTACGACCTGGGCAACAAGATTGCCACCTACCATACCGGCGCGACCATGACCAATGGCAAAAGCCAGCTCACCAGTACACACGGGTATTATTTTGTCGATGCGCACGAGGTCTTTTTTAAAGGCGATGTGCTCGTGGCCGACCCCGACTTTACCATGCGCACCGACACGATGGCATTCAATACCGAAACGCAAATGGTGCGCTTCGTTGCCCCTACGCTCATCAGCCAGCGCAACGGCCGGATCTATACCGAGGGCGGGTTTTATGACATAGAAAACGATTTTGCCGAATTCGACCTGAACCCGCAATATGAAAAGGAGCAGCAGCGCGGGCGCGCTCAAAGAATGCGGTACAACGGCGTGACAAAGGAATATGTACTTGAAGGCGATGCCGTAATTGAAGATGACAAGCAAACAGCCAGGGCCGATATCATACGCCACAATACCGAAACGGAGCAAACCGTATTGCGCGGCAATGCCGATTTCAGGGACAGTATCCGTCATATCACCGGCACTGAAATTCAGTACGACAGCCGCAACAAAAACTACCGAATCCTGGACCGGGGCAGGGTGATCGATCCGCCCAATATAATCGAAGCCGATTCGCTCGATTTTAACGACCAGCTCGGGCGCGGTCTCGCCCTGGGCAATGTAATCTGGATTGATACGGCCAGCGATTTTACCATTCTCGCCTGGCGCATGGATTACAACAAACAGACCGAATACCTCAATGCTTTCGGAGCGCCCGGCGCCGAAGGGCAGGCAGGCAGGCCTATGCTGAAATCGCTCATCGAACGCGATACGCTGTATATGACCGCCGATACGCTGACCTCCTATAAGCCCGACTCCACCTCCGATGTCCGGCTCCTGATCGCCCATCTCGATGTCCGTATTTTTAAAAGCGACCTGCAAGCCGTTTGCGACTCGCTTTCATTCAGTTCAAAAGATTCTGTCTTTTGGTTTTATAAGTTGAAAAACTTGCCGATCATCTGGTCAGACACTTCCCAATTCTCTGCCGACACCATACGTATGGCATTGAAAGACAAAAAATTAGATCGAATATGGCTCCGGCAAAACGCATTGGTGATCAACTCTGAAGACGAACTGCTGTTCAACCAGATCAAAGGGCGCAACACCACGGCTTTATTCCGCGAAGAGCAAATCCGGGAAATGCTTGTGGAGGGCAATGCACAGGCTGTGTACTACGCCCTCGACGACCGAAGGGCCTACATCGGTGTCAATGAAACCCAATGCTCTGAAATGCGGCTCTACTTCGGCGACAATAAAGTCGAGGGCATAAAATTCTATACCGAACCTTCGGGCAAGTTCACTCCAATGAAAAAGGCGGGCAGGGACACCAAAAAACTCGACGGCTTTTTCTGGGAAAAAACGAGGCGGCCAAGGCAGGTGGATGACTTGCTGAAAAAAGCAGCAAGCGATGGGCAGTAGGCAATATCTAGTGGCTGTGCTTTCATTGGCATTTACCTGATATCCTGCCCCGATAGTATTTACAGGCGGCGTTTAAACAATATAGCCGGAAGCCCGTTTTATCGTATATTTGCGATATAAATATTATGGCTGTCAATAAAAAACTGGAATTCGCCGCCGATGATTTGGCACTCGCCGAGTTTGCCAAAACGCTCTCGCATCCGGCCCGGGTCGCTATCCTGAAAACACTTGCGGAAAAGCAGACCTGCATTTGCGGCGAGATCGTCGATGTGCTGCCCCTGGCGCAAGCTACCGTATCGCAACACCTCAAGGAACTCAAAACTGCCGGGCTGATTTCCGGCGAGGTGGAAGGTGTGCGTTCCTGCTACTGCATCGACTGGGCGTCGATCGAAGCGATGACGACCCGAATGGAGGCTTTTCTTGCTGCACTCAAAGCGCTAAAGCCGGAAACCACCTGCTGCTGAGGTCCGTTTTCCAAAAATAAATCTCTTGTCGGTAGTCTGTTAAAACCTGGCAATGCGGTGCATTGTCCCGTGTTATTTTTTGCCAAACAGACCAAAGTTATTCTTCAAAACATCGAACTTTACCTGTTCGGGCAAAGTCTGTTTTTTGCCTCCCGATTCCGGTTTTACACAACAAACTAATTTTAATGATGAAAAGAATCATCCTGCTCGCCCTTCTGTTTGCGTCGGTCGGCGCCTTCGCGCAAAGCGCCAAAAAGACCCCTCCGCCCAAAAAAACCTTCGAACCCTGGCAACTGAAACTCAATATCCCTCAAAAAGCAGGTGTGCCGCCGGCCGAAAATCCGTTTGGACTTCCAGTTGTCAAACGTACGCCACTCCCGGCTTTCATACCCCAACAGTCCGGAACGACCGCCCCCAATATTAAAGTTACCCGGGGTGAAAACGGACTCCCGATCCTTTTTGAAGGCCAGACGGGTGCATCCGGCGAAACGGCCGATCCAAAGGTTGATGCGCTCAATTATCTGGCAAGCCTTCAGCCCGCCGGTATTACCGAGCCGCTGCTCGAGTTCGCAGCCACAAGCGTGGAAACCGACGAGCAGGGCAACCTGCACGTTCGACTCGAACAACAATACCGCGGTATCCCGGTGTTTGGCGGCGAAGTGATCGCCCATACCCGTGGCGGCAAATTTGCACTGCTCAATGGCCGGTACTTTCCTACTCCCCAACTGAACGATATGACACCGGCCCTCGATGCCGGCCGTGCTATTGATCAGGTCAAGCAGGATATCGGACCCGACAACATCAAGGCAAACTGGACGGCCGACGAACTCCACCTGTTCAAGGCTGAACGTTTTACCGCCGAACTGATCGTATATCACCACGAGGACCAACTCAACAATGAACGCCTCGCATGGCGTGTCCAGGCCAGGCCGAATCTCCTGCGCCGCCTCATCTATTTTGTTGATGCCAAAACGGGAGAAATCATCCACCACTACGATTTTACCTGTGCCATCGACGGTGGAAGGCATGAAACAGCAGGCAGTGGCAGTAACATCGAATACCCGACAGATGCCAACTGCCAACCCCCAACTGCTACTGCCAACTTCCTGCCTCCCGTCACCGGTACCGGCGTCGACCTGCTGGGTGTGAGCCGCTCCTTCGGCGCCTGGCAGAATGGCAGCAATTTTTACCTGGAGGATGCCGGCAAAATGATGTTCAACAGCACCGCTTCGACCATGCCGGGTGATCCTGTCGGCGTAATCGTGACCCTCGATGCCCTGAGCACATCTCCGGAAAACCAGAGTTTTAACTACACCGTCTTTACCTCCGGCTCCAGTAACTTCAGCAATTCCTCCGGTAGCAACGGCGCAAAAGCCGTCAGTGCCCATTACAACAGTATTCTGAGCTACGACTATTTTCAAAATATACACGGACGGAAATCCATCGACGGAGAAGGCGGCAACATCCTGGCTTTTGTCAATGTCACCGAAGGCAACGGAAGCTCCATGGAAAATGCTTTCTGGAACGGCGATGCGATGTGGTACGGCAATGGCGGATCTGTATTCAAACCCCTTGCGCGCGGCCTCGACGTGGGCGGCCATGAAATGACGCACGGGGTAATTGAAAAAACCGCCAACCTTATCTATCAGGGCGAAAGCGGCGCCTTAAACGAATCCTTTGCCGATGTTTTTGGCGTGATGATCGACCCCAACGACTGGAAAGTGGGCGAAGACGTCATGCAGAACGGTGTCAGCCCGAACGGCTGTCTGCGCAGTCTCCAGGACCCGCACAATGGCGATGTACCCAACGGCCAGTGGTGGCAGCCCAAACACGTGAATGAAAAGTATAACGGTAGCCAGGATAACGGCGGCGTCCACATCAACAGCGGTATTCCCAACCACGCCTTTTATCTTTTTGCCACCAACGCTGCCGTAGGCAACGCAAAAGCGGAGAAGGTATATTACAAGGCGTTACGCGACTACCTCGTAAAATCCAGCAAGTTTGTGGATTGCCGTATCGCGGTCATACAGGCCGCCAGCGACCTCTATGGCAATGCTGTGGCCAACGCCGCCGCTTCAGCCTTCGACCAGGTGGGCATACTGGGCAGCAGCCCCGGCGGTAATTACCTCGGCCAATTGCAGGTCAATTCCGGCGATGACTATATCCTGTGTGTCAGCAACAATGGCCAGAATCTCGACATCGCCTTCGGCAACCAGGTATTGGGCTCCATATACACGCAGGGCCTGCTCAGCCGCCCGAGTGTGACCGACAACGGAAGCCAGATCGTATTCGTCAATGCGCAGGGACACATTATCACGGTTGATATGGTTTATACGCCTACCGACGTTCTCCCCACTGTCAATCAGCCGCTCAGCGCATCGCCAATCTGGCGCAGTGCCGCCATTTCAAAAGACGGACGCTACGTGGCTGCCCTGACGAACAATGACGACAACCTCATCTACGTATTCGACCTGCTCTTTGGCGACCAGGAGGCCTTCGAACTCTATAATCCGACCTATTCCACGGGACAGGTAACCGGAGAGGTTCAATTTGCAGATGTACTGGAGTTCGATTATTCCGGCACGTACATCATGTACGACGCCTTCAACCAGTTGTCCAACAGCCAGGGGCAGGACATCAGTTACTGGGATATCGGTTTCCTGCAGTTTTGGGAAAACGGAGGTTTTGCCAACGGCACCAATGCCTTCATCTCCAAACTTTTCAGCGGATTACCCGAAAAAACGACCGTCGGTAATCCCACTTTTTCCAAAAACTCCCCCTACATCGTTGCGTTTGACCAATACGATGAGTTCAGCAACAAAAATGATATCTACGGCGCCAATGTGGAAACCGGCGACTACAGCCCTATCCTCGAAAACAACGGCGATTACGGCTGGCCCAATTACAACCGTCTGGACAATGCCCTGATCTACCACGGGCCCAATTCCAGCAACATCACCAATATTTACACCCGTGGGCTGGCTGCCAACAAAATATCGCCGTCGGGCAATGAAAGTTTGTTCATTTCCAACCGCCAACTCGGAGTCTGGTATGCCGACGGCAACCGCAGCCTGATGGTCGATACGGAAGAACCGAGCAACGGCGGCTTCGTCCATATTTCCCTTGCACCCAATCCGGTGACTGACGCCGCGCGACTCTCGGTCAACGTGCCTGCAAGCATGGAGGCCCGGGTAAGTATCGTAAATATGCTGGGTCAGACCGTCCAGCACCGCAACGTCCAGTTGACCGAAGGCGATAACACCATTGGTCTGGATATGCAGCAACTTGCTCCCGGAACTTATGTGGTACGCCTGCTCGCCGGTAATTCGGGCACGGCACTCAAAATAGTGAAGCAGTAATCAGCGCGATGAGTAGTGAGTGGTGAGTCAAAAATATTATGGAGGCTCACCACTCACAGCTCCCGATCAAAAACCGCAAGATTCCGGACATTTCGCCGGTTTTTAAAAGGCGACCCGGTTTACATGCCGTTATTTTGGCTCTCTTTTAATCGCCCGCATGGAGCGATTCATCTCGCCCTCCCCATTGTTATCGGTTCCACCGGTCTTCTGAAATCCCTTTTGCTCCCCTGTATTCATCCATGTACCGGGTACATTGGCACAGCCATGTATTCTCCATCAAGAGCATTAGTGATCAATATGAAACAAAAATTACTCCTTTATTCGATCTTTTTCCTTTCAGGTTTTACGTTTTCCTTGGAGAAAAGTTTCGCAGCATCCATAACGGGTTTTGTGTGGAGCGACCTGAATACCAACGGCATCCAGGATGCCGGCGAGCTGGGGCTTGATACCGTATGGGTATTCCTGTTGGATGCCTCAGGCAATCAGGTGGACGGCCGTCTGACGGATGCCACCGGCCACTATGTCTTCGACAATGTGGCAGACGGCACGTATACCTTGCGTTTCGCCAACCCGGGCGGGCTGTGGCAAACCCTGCAGGATCAGGGCGCCAATGACCTGGTCGACAGCGATGCCGATCCTTTCGGGTATACAACCCAGTTTGCCATAGCCGGCAATCAGGAGTTGGCATTCGATGCAGGGTTTACTACCGTTCCGCAGGGGTGCTTTACGCCCGTCACCATCACTGTTTCTGCCATCGATTGCGACGACAACGGAACCCCCGATCCATCGGACGACACCTTTACCTTCGCTATCACCGCAACAGGCGGTACCGGCCCGTGGGGCTGGGATATGCTGCCCGGTATTTCGATGGTACCATACGGGACGTCGCACACTTTCGGGCCATTCCAGATCGTAAACGGCGCCGTAACGCTTACCATCAACGACCACGACAACCCCGATTGCACGGCCACCGTCACGGTAGCGCCCCCGGTTCCCTGCTCCGCACCAAATACCTCGGACGTCTGCGATGTAAAGATCATTGGTTGCATGAAGTACGAACTGCTCGGCATTGCGCTGGATCCAGACAAGAACCGCACCTACAGCATAAGGGTGACGAATAACTGCAGCAACAAGATGATCTACACGGCATTCCAGTTGCCGGATGGCGTGGTGGCACTTGAACCGGCCAATAATTCGATTTATGAAGCGCCCAGCGGTCGCGAATACACCGTGCGCAACCCGAATGATGCCCCGTTCTACTCTATTCGGTTCAAATCAGGGACAGACAGCATCAGCAATGGCGCATCGGATATTTTTGAATATACCCTTCCCGCGCAATCGGCGCCGGACTACATCCATGTCGTCAGTCGTGTGTATCCGAAAATATTCTATGAGGCGCACCTGAACACCTTCAACTGTGTGGCAACGCCCTCCAACAGCACCCAGTCGAAATACGGGAAGCCGTTTTCGGACTCGTATGTTGAAAACGCAGGGAACAGGGAAGTGCCGGGCGAAGGTTTTACTTCAATTGCGGCCGTACCGTTTTCCGTATACCCTAATCCCAGCGAAGGCCTGCTCTACGCCGATATTTCCGGATGGCGCGGACAGAACGTCAGTATTGTCCTGCTGAGCGGCCAGGGAAGCCCTTTGGAAACATTTACTGTGGAAGCGGGAGATCAGGCCCTGCGGTTTGACCTGAAGGCGGAACTTCCCGGTGGTCTGTACTTCATGGAAGTCATACCCGCCACGGGCGCCAGGGAGGTAAGAAAGTTTTTACTGGTACGCTGATTCGCACACAGGAATATCGTGCAGGCAAGCGCTGGCGCAGCAAAAAACCCTCCGGACGACCGTATGTGTCCGGAGGGTTTCAAATTTGTATCAATGGTTGCCTATTGCAATACGACTTCGCGCTCGGCCATCATTTTGCGGATGTTGATGAGCGCGTAACGCATACGGCCAAGGGCCGTATTGATGCTCACGCGGGTGAGCGAAGCGATTTCTTTGAAACTCATATCAGCGTAGTGGCGCAAAATCACCACTTCCCGCTGTTCGGGCGGCAGGGCATCGACGAGCAGACGAATACGATCGTGGGTTTCACTGCGCATGATCTGTGTCTCGGGGCCATCGTCGCTGTGGCGCAGCACCTCGAAAATATCGAACTCCTCTGTGGGGTTGATATGCGCCCGGCGCTTGTGCCGGCGGTGGTAGTCGACACACATATTGTATGCAATACGCATGGCCCACTGCACGAATTTGCCTTCGTGGTTGTACTTGCCCCTGCGAAGTGTGTCGATAATTTTGATGAAAACCTCCTGAAAGATATCTTCAGCGAGTGCCTGGTCTTTTACGAACAGGTAGATGGATGTGTAGATTTTAGCTTTGTAACGGCTGAGAAGAACTTCAAAGGATTGTTCGTCACCATCAACATAGCGGGCGATCAGTTGCTGATCGTTAAGCATCGGCATAACTTGCATGAGCAAATGGATTTTGCTGTTTTTACCAATTAAATTATTAGAATTTAAGCGGTGTACAAGTTATAATCTATAAGCAGATGCGATTGAAGATGGTTAGTGATGGAAGGATGTGGTAGTCGTTTCCTGCGGTCAAAAGTAGACAGATATTGTTTCCAGGCAAAAATTTTTTTCCACTTTTAACAGAATTTAACGGAGACAATCGCGGAAATGTCCGGTTTCTTGCAATTAATTTGGCAAATGCGGTAATTTTGCCGTGTCAGCCAAACAATGTTGTGCGCAATATTTAACTAAATTCATCGAAATTTACATCCGCTTCGTCGTCTGAAACGCACAATCAGTTCAATCAACCAATCAGAAAGCGCGGCATTTCTTCCATGGAAATAATCATAGTACTCGTACTCATCGTCTTGCATGGCTTCCTTGTGTTAGGCGAAATAGCACTGCTTACCGCCAAGCGCTCCCGCCTCGAGGGAGAAAAAATGAAGGGCAATAAAAATGCCGCTATTGCCGTCGCCTTGCTGGATAATATTGACAATTACCTTTCGGCAATGCAGATCGGCATTACGCTCATCAGCATTGTGGAAGGCGCCTACGCCGGCGTAGCCATCGGCAAACAACTCGAACCGTTTATTGCGCTGTTCCCAACCCTTGCTCCTTACGCCGAACAGATTTCCATTTCCGTCGTCGTCACCCTCATCACCTACTTTTCGCTTATCATCGGCGAACTTGCACCGAAGTATATCGCCATTCAATATGCCGACTGGCTGGCCATTGCGTTTGCACCGGTCATGCATTTTATCACCAAGATCACCGGCCCCATTTCCGCTTTCCTGAGCTGGTCGACCAAAATGTTCATGCGTATCCTGTTCATCAAGCCCAATGAACAGCAGAGTGTCTCGGAAGAAGAGATCAAACTGCTGGTGAAAATGGCCAATCAACAGGGGGTGCTGGAACAAAAAGAAAGCGAGTTTATCCAGAATATCCTGCGCTTTGCCGACCGCGACGCCTATACTATCATGACCCACCGGAATATCGTGGAATGGCTCGATGTGAACGCTTCCATTGAAGAGAACGACCATATCGTGTACGAAAGCGGCTACACCAAGTTCCTCGTGTGCGACGATACCATTGAAAACATCCTTGGTGTGGTCAAACTGCGCGACTACGTCGACAACCGGAGCAGACCCGGATTCGATCTGCGCAGCATTTTGACACAGCCGCTCTATGTGCCCGAAACCATGAATGCCCTGAAGATACTGGAGCGCTTCCGCAAGGAACGCAACTATTTTGCAGTCGTCGTCGACGAATACGGCTCCACACAGGGCATCATCACGCTCCACGACCTGACGGAAAATATCTTCGGCGCACTACCCGACCTCGATGACAAGGAAGGCCCGGCCGTCGTTACCCGTGAAGACGGCAGCCTGCTGGTCGACGGCACTATACCCATCGACGAGTTGCGCGAGATCATCAGTCTGAAAGAGTTTGATTTTGAAGACGCCGACTACTCCACACTCGCAGGTTTTATCCTGTACAAGCTGAGTGAAATACCAAAAGTGGGCGATATCATGGAGACAGAAGGTTTCCGCTTCGAGATCATGGACATGGACAAGAGCAAGATCGACAAGGTGCTGATTGCGAAAACGGAGCCGGAAGACGAGCTGCGCACGACAACAGATTGATCGGCAAACCGACATGAACGGCGCGCGCGTCGAAGGTAAAAGGAGGAATCACGCCTGTATTGTGCTGAACTTTATTCACACCAGAACCCAATGACGACCATGTTCCGTGTTTGCCTGACCCTTTTGTTCGCCTGTTGCACCTTCCGCACGTTTGCACAAGGCTACACCGAGATACTGCAGTTCAACGTCGACTACCTGCCGCTCCACACAGCCGGGGAAAAATCTGACGGCACACGCCTGGCCCTGAATGCCCTGCTGCCGGTTGCCGTCGACCGCGAAAAAGATGCCTGGCTGCTTGCAGGATTAAGCGCCGAATCGATCCATTTCTCCGGCGCAACAGTACCCGGCGCTGCGCGCTTTTTTGGCCTGACCCCTGTGGTCGGGTATTCCGGAAAAATATCCGGAAAATGCAAATTGTCCGTTCTCCTGATGCCTTTCCTGAATAGCGACCTGAAACGGGACGAAGGTGGCCAGATGCACTTCGCCGGTATGGCCCGCTGGGCGGTAAAGGAAAGTGAAACATTTACCTGGCGCATTACCACAGGCTACCGCCAGCAGTTTTTCGGGCCGCAGTATGTGCTGCTGGCCGGTATGGACTGGAAGGCGGGCGAACGGCTGCAGTTGTTCGGCGACCTGCCCCAAAATTTTACCGTCGCTTACCAGACCGGCAAAAAACTGGACCTGGGCCTGACCTATCTGGCCAACCTGTTGAGCTATAATATTTCCGGTGAAGGGCGGTATATGCGGTACAACTATGCCAACGCCTCCCTGTTTGCCGAGCTCTTCCTGACCGGCAACCTGGTGCTCAGAGGCGAAGCAGGTTATGCCTTTACCCGGAAATTCGAGGTGTACGACGATAAGGACAAGCCCGATGCCACGTTGATTTTTTTCCGAATCGGCAACAAACCTGTGCCGCTGAATGATCCTTATGACAAGGGCGCTATTTTCCGGCTGCTGATGGCCTATCGCGTTTATTAATTTGCCGGGAATACCCCGTTTCCCGATCGCGTGGATGATATGTTTTGTATTGATCCGGTCGAATTGATCAAAAATCCGGAATTTCGCTTTCCAACATCCAGTCAAACACACCTGTATGAAACTGATCATAGGCCTCTTGGTCCTTGCGCTGCTCCCCTGCTGCCAGTCTGTGAAAAAAGATACGCCACTCTACCAGTCCGACGCTTTCACCGTCTTTGCCGACAAGGTGGTTCAGGGAAATAACCAGGCAATTGTGGTATCACCCACGCACCTCAAGTCGAACTACAAAAGCCCCGCCAGCGAGTCCTATTCTCGGCTCATCGCTTTCAAACTGAGCATCAACCAGAAAGACAACGAGGCAGCGCCCGGCAACAACCACTGGATTCTGATCGGCGACGAACACGAATCACCCGTGATAACTTTTGGTGAGAACAGCGGACCGCAACCCGAAAACCCCGGGACTTTTCTGCTGGTCAATTATACCTACACGTTCAGGGTGGATATGACGCCGGTGCTCCGGCAGTTCGAGCAAAAAGGATATTACGAGGCCTTCGACGGCACCAAAGTCGCCAGGGCCGACTTCAAAGGCTTTTATATCGCCGGCGGCGCCGAGCCGCTCACCTGGGATTTTGTCAACCTGGAGAACCGTGGACTGAAACTGGACGACCCGGACAAGGACAATATCTACACCCTTACGGTGAAACTGAACCCCTACAACGCCGAAGACTATCAGGACAAGGAATGGAAACTCAGCGCCGATCTTTCCGGAAGACCGCGCTACCAATCCGACCAGCCCATTGTGGATGCCCTGTTTAACCTGTCCCTTGAAGAAGCGATCAAAAATATCGAGGCCGACAGCACCTTCCGTACCGGCGCCAAGTGGGGCGGCGTGTGGACCCGCGATATCAGCTACAGTATTTTCCTGGCTTTCGCCTACCATGAGCCTGCTGTAGCCCGGATCAGCCTGATGAAAAAAGTAAAACGCGACCGGATCATTCAGGATACCGGCTCCGGCGGCGCCTGGCCGGTATCGTCAGACAGAAGTACCTGGGCGCTGGCCGCCTGGGAAATCTTCAAGGTGACCGGCGATATGGCCTGGCTCCGACAGGCCTTCAATATCATCCGGAATTCGGTGGAAGACGATTACAAAACGCTTTGGTCGCCTGAAACTGGCATGTACCGCGGCGAATCCTCGTTCCTCGACTGGCGCGAGCAAACCTACCCCAAATGGATGTCGAATATGGACATCTTTGTTTCACAAAACCTCGGGACAAATGTCGTGCACTACCAGACCCACCGCATTCTGGCCGAAATGGCCAAAATACTGGGAGAGCCTTCCGACGCCTACGTGGAAAGGGCGGAAAGCATAAAAAAAGGCATCAACAAATACCTGTGGATGAACGACAAGGGATATTACGGACAGTACCTGTACGGCAGATACAAACTTAACCTGTCGCCCAGGTTTGAGGCGCTTGGCGAAGCGCTGGCCGTGCTGTTCGATGTCGCCGACGGCAAAAAAGCCGAAAGTATCTTTGAAAAATCGCCACTCACGCCGTACGGCGTCACCTGCATTTATCCGCAGATACCGGGCATTCCGCCCTACCACAACAATGGTATCTGGCCGTTCGTCCAGTCGTACTGGAACCTGGCTGCTGCAAAGGCGGGCAATGAACAGGCACTCAATCACGGCCTGGCAGCCATATACCGGGCCGGCGCCCTGTTTCTGACCAATTATGAAAATTTCGTGGCAGAAAGCGGCGATTTTATGGGCACCGAAATCAACTCCGACCGGATGTTGTGGAGCATGGCCGGCAACCTGGCCATGGTACACCGGGTATTTATGGGCATTCATTTCGAAACCGACGGTATACATTTTGTCCCCGTCGTGCCGGGCGCGTATCCCGGTACAAAAACATTGTCTGACTTCAGGTATCGCAACGCGACACTGACTATTAGTGTGAAGGGAACCGGCAACAGGATCGCATCGGTAAAACTGGACGGCGTGCCGCAGGAAAAGGCCTTCCTTCCCGCCGATATCGCCGGAGCACACCGAATTGAAATTGAACTGGCCAATAATGCCTTCGACAACCACCCCGTCAACATGGTAAAAAATGCATTTTCCCTGCCCGATCCGCAGGTCAGGCAAAACGGGGCACAACTGGAATGGAAATCCATCGAGGGGGCTTCGGGGTACAATGTTTACAAAAACGGCGTGCTGGCAGAACGTGTCGCCAATACATCTGTCCGTATTGCCGGTGATGGCTTTGCCGAATACAAAATAAGCGCTGTGGATAAAAACGGCGTGGAGTCGTTCACGAGTGAGCCGCTGATGGCAGTAGCCGAAACGGCTGTTCAGAAGATTGAACTGGAAAACTTTGCCAGCGCGTCGGCCTTGCCGTATGTCGGATTTACCGGCAAAGGTTTTACCGAAATTACCACTTCAAAAAACAAGTCAGTCCGCTTTGAGGTGAATGCAGCGGCGCCGGGCGACTACCTCATCGATTTTCGCTATTCCAACGGCAGCGGTCCGTGGAACACCGACAACAAGTGCGCCATCAGAAGCCTGTACACCAATGATGCGTACACCGGCGCTGTGGTATTTCCCCAGCGCGGAACCGATGAATGGTCGGATTGGGGCTATTCCAACAGTTACGTAGTTCGGCTGAAGGGCGGCGTCAACCACCTGAAACTGGTTTTCGAGGAATGGAACAACAACATGAATGTCGACGTCAATACCGCCATGCTCGATCATGCCAGAATCATCAAATTATAAACCGAATCGCTTTCACATGCAAATCCGTATTGCACTCGCCTTTTTAATATCGCTACCTGTTTTCCTGCACGCACAGGCGCCACCAGATACCGTCCGGATCGGTGCGTTCATCAACGATATTTACGATATCAACCTGAGCGATAAAAGTTTTTCGGCGCAGTTCTGGGTCTGGTTCAACTATGCCAATCCGGAACTCAAACCCCTGGAAAGCCTGGAAATACCCAATGCAAAATCCCTGGAATACAGCCTTGAGTTCAACGAGGCGAGCAACGGCCTGCAGTGGACGGGCAAAAAAGTAACGGCCGTGATCAAAAAAGACTGGGATATCCGGCGTTTCCCTTTCGACAAACAAACGATGACCGTCGTACTGGAGGAGAGCGACAAGGATGTCGGCACTATGGTATACGCAGCTGACACTGAAAACACCAAAATTGAGCCCGACCTGACCCTGAGCAACTGGGAAATAACAGGCTTTGAACTTTCGGCTGAAACCAAAAGGTACAACACCACCTACGGCGACCCCAGCCTGAACACCGGCAGTGAGTACCCGCGCGCTACCCTGAACATCTTCATCCGGCGGAAGAGCTGGGGGTTGTTCTTTTCGCTGTTCACAGGTCTGTATGTAGCCTTTTTTATCTCTTCGCTGGTATTTTTTATCGACCCGATCGACGTCGACCCCCGGTTCGGACTTTCGGTGGGCGGGCTTTTTGCGGCCGTGGGTAATAAATACATCGTAGACTCCATCCTGCCGCAATCGACCACCTTTACCCTGGTCGACAAACTCCACATCCTGACCTACCTGTTTCTTTTGCTGTGTATTGTATTATCGGTAATTTCGCTGCGCATCTGGAAAAACGGCCATGAACGGAGGTCAGCGCGTTTCGACCGGACGTCGTATTTCATTATCGTTTCGTTGTATGCGATTATCAATACCTGGCTGATTTACAGCGCCAGCAGAGGTATGTAAATCGCAGCCGACCAGTTACTTTGAATATGGAACAGCAAGAACGCTATTACCTGCAAGAGCTCGACATGCTCAACCGCAACCTCACGGCGACCATTCATTTCCGGTTCGGGATGGGTATCAGTTTGTTTGTGTTGAGTTTTATGAGTTGCGGCGCCGCTTTTCTGACCAAACACAGCAGTTTTTTCGGGTTTAGCGCCCTGCTGATGTTTACCCTCATGAGTGCCGATTTTGTATTGATCCGTTCGGTTTACGGCTATTACTACCGCGCCAGCCGCATTCTTGTGGAAAAACTGGGGGTAACGGAAGACAATATTTTCGACATGTCGATGATATTCATCACGTTTGTGAAGGTCAGGGAAATCCACGGCGTTATGAATATAGAGAACGATGCCGAACGGTTCCGCGCCTTGCGCCGTCTGCCTGTTACCATACCTACGTTCCTGGGTTTTTTCGCGCCGCTGATTGCCTTGATTGCCGAATCTGTCTTGTGTTACTGGAGCCTTCAGCAGTCCGGATGGCAGATGTAATGACTCAAATTTTTATTCCATGGAAAAAACAAATGCCCTTTATCGCCTTCGCTTCTTTTGCTGTTGCACCCTGATCTTTCCTTTTGTCCTTTCGCTTTCCGCCCAAAAAACCATTACACTGGAAGACTGCTTTGTTAGCTTCAAGTTTTATCCGGAATCGGGAATGGATTTTCAATACCTGAAGGACGGCGTACATTATGTGGAGGCCGACGGCAAAGGGCTGCATATACACGATATTCGCGACGAAAGTTTCGACTCGATCGTGCCGCTCAATCTTCCTTCGGAAGTGAAACGATACACGTGGTTCGACCTGAGCGACGACGAAAGCACGATGCTGTTGCGCACCGCCCAGGAAAAAGTGTACCGCCATTCCGTTTTGGGAAAACACTTCGTTTACAACCTTAAAACCGGAAAAACGACACCCGTTTTTGAAGAGGCCAAACAGCAGTTTGTCCAGCTCTCCCCCGACGGCACACGTGTGGCCTTCGTGGCAAATAACGACTTGTATTACAAGGATTTGATGACCGGGAAAACAGTTCGTATTACCCGCGACGGCGAAAAAAACAGGATCATCAACGGCCTGACCGACTGGGTCTACGAAGAGGAATTCAGTCCGGTAACAGGCGATGGTATGGTGGCTGCCAAATGGAGCCCCGACGGCTCAAAAATCGCCTTTATCCGTTTCGACGAAAGCCGGGTGCCCGAATTTCCGCTTACCTGGTATGAGGGCGGCACCTATCCCCGCGAATCGTCGTTCAAATACCCAAAAGTAGGCGAACCAAACTCCATAGTAAGTGTAAACCTGTACGATGCAGATGCCGGCAATATGGTCGGCAAGGTCATGGGCCTGGAAACCGACGATTATGTTCCCAGGATTAACTGGACCACCGGCGATCAGCTCATTATTTCT
>ERZ724526.128-NODE-128-length-42075-cov-6.105926_pt1 | contig 42075 bp, 36 predicted proteins | sample MGYA00376059_ERZ724526 | MGnify/ENA primary metagenome ERZ724526 (study PRJEB28724, sample SAMN07190883) | activated sludge metagenome | isolation source: activated sludge of sewage treatment plant in Hong Hong | place: Hong Kong | collected 2016-03-17 ...
GAGCACTATTCCATCCTATAAAAAGTAGTAAGATGAAAATAAGTTTGTGAATATTCACTAACATAATTAAATAAATTTTTTTTGTTTTACTTTTCTTTAATTAAATTTCTCTTTTTTAAATTCAGCCAACCAATACCGGTCATTATCGCAGTAAATACAATTCTGAATAGCATTGCTTTTACTGTTTTTTCTTCGTGTATTCCGCCATTGTGTATATAAAATTGAAATGCAACAAATGCGATAATCAGTAATGATAATGAAACGACTAAAGTTTTAAAACTCAATTTTGGTTTTGTCCAAGTGGTATAAGCAGCCAACAAATATAAAATACCGCAAATCAAATTGGTGTAAACGATAAACAAGACATAGTTACCTTCTTTTTCCCGAATACCGAATAAATCAAAGATGACAGATGAAGCCATAAATACGGTTACTAAGCCAAAGAAACTTAACAAAACGGTCTGTACGATTTTAAGTGCTTTCATTTATCAATGTTGTTTTTTAATTTCATTTTTAAATTTAAAAAAGCTAATTCCGGCAATAAAAACGGAAGCTGTCATAGATAGTGCACCAATCAAAACAAAAATCGGAGGTAAACCCAAATACAATTCTGCCCAAATTCCTATTGGCATCAGCAATCCGATAATTGCCAACCAAGAAATGGCTTTTGAATAGTGTAAATTCTCTTTGAAATGCAAGAGCAAAAAGCCGATGACGATGTTTAGAAAAGCAAATAAATTGCCGTGTACGTGTGCCAATCGTGCTTCAAAATGCTTACCGTTACCATAAGCATTTGCCCATTCTTCGGCATTGGGTGCAAAATCTCTGAGGTAAATCAGCAAAAATCCATAAAGCATAAATGCTCCCATAATAATAAACCCGATTGCGATATTGTATTTTCCGTTCATTGCTTAATGATTTTGTGATTGTTTACTGACAGAATAAGATATTTTTTTTACTTTTCAATCATTTTTAAAATTCCTTCCAAGACAGCTTTGCCGTCTTTTACCAAGTTGGATTTATGGTTTGATAATTTCCACTTTAATACCGTCATCCTCATTCCTCCGATAATGATAGTTGTTAATATAGAAGCACCTATAAAGTTGTTGTATTGTTTTAATTCTTGTCCTCTTTTAATATTTGCCTTTACAAAATCCTGCATCATATCCATGATTTCAGCAACTTTATTGCTCAAGTTTTCTTCGTAATGAAAAATGCTTTCTGCGAAAATGACACTCACTATTGCAGGTTTGCTAACAAAGGTTTGCAATTGCGAATTGAAAATAGCCCTCAGTTTATCCGCCTCCGAATCGCTTGTTTTAAATGAAATGGATTGAATACGGTTTTTCATTTCTGTTTTGAAGTATTCCAATAAGCTCCAAAGGATTTCATTTTTACTTTTAAAATGGCGATAGAGAGCAGGTTCTGAAAGCCCAATATCTTCAGCCAAAGTTTTAATAGTCAAATTCTGAATACCGAATTTGGATATTCTATTCGTAGCGGCTTCCATTATCTCAATTTGTCTATGGGTAAACTCTTGCATTTTAAAATCAAATTAAACGATGTTAGTTAGTAATCACTCACAAAGATAAAACTTCATTTTATAATTCAAATTTTTTTTTACCTATCCATGATTCTCACTAAAAATCAATCAATTATTTTAGAGAATTAGCTATACTTGAATAGCCCCAGTCTGTCAGTTTCAAAAAATTGCCTCATTGTTGATGTTGAAATATTTATTTTGCAACTGCGAAATGGCTTAAAATATAACGATGTATAATATAAATTGAAAATTCGTACTGGTTAAAATTATGTGTTCATCTGTAGCTATCTCTTCCACTTCAACCTCAAACTATTCCCCACCACACTCACGCTGCTCAATGCCATTGCAGCGCCCGCAATCATTGGGTTTAATAAAAAGCCGTTGATTGGATAAAGGATGCCCGCTGCTATGGGTATGCCCACTACGTTGTAGATAAATGCCCAAAACAAATTTTGTTTGATAGTGGCTACGGTTTGTTTGGAGAGTGAAATGGCTTGTGGAATTTTTGTTAAGTCTGAAGAGATGATGGTCATCTTCGCAACATCCATTGCTATATCACTACCCTTGCCCATGGCGATACTCACATCAGCCGTCGCCAATGCGGTACTGTCATTGATGCCATCACCCACCATGGCAACCACTTTGCCTTGCTGTTGTAACTGCTGAATAAACTCCGCTTTCTGATGCGGCAACATATCTGCTTTGAAATTTTTTATGCCAGCCTGTGTTGCGATGGCTGTTGCCGTAGCTGCATTATCACCGGTGAGCATATACAAATCAATCCCCATCTCCTGCAACTGTTGAATAGCTGTTGCGGATGATTCTTTTACTTTATCCGCAATAGCAATTACCGATAAAGTTTTTTGACTGTCGGCAAACCAGATAACGGTTTTGGATTCACTGCTCCATACATCTGCCTGTTGCAATAACTCTTTTGCTATGCTGATATTATTTTCTTCCAAAAATTTTTTATTGCCTGCAAAAAATAGTTTATGATTCAAAACAGCTTGCACACCTTTTCCTGTAATACTTTCAAAGGAAGATAAAGCAACACCGTTGGTGTTTTTAAAATAACTGACTACTGCTGCAGCCAATGGATGTTCGGATTGCCTTTCCATACTCACTAAAATTTGCTGAGCGCTGTCATCATCATTCAACCATTTGATACCGGTAACCTGTGGTTTGCCTTCAGTGATGGTACCTGTTTTATCCAGCACCACTGCATTTACTTTTTTGGAAAGCTCCAGGCTCTCTGCATCTTTTATTAAGATTCCTTTTTCAGCACCTTTACCAATTCCTACCATGATGGCTGTAGGTGTAGCCAAACCCAATGCACAGGGACAGGCAATAACCAAGACGGTAATGGCTGCCAGCAAACCCTGCGCCACTCCATTATCGCCACCCAAAATCATCCACAGCATAAAAGTCAAAACAGCAATACCCATCACCACCGGAACAAAAATGCCCGCAATCTTATCTACCAATCGTTGCACAGGCGCTTTACTGCCCTGCGCATCCTGCACCATTTTGATGATATGTGCCAGCATGGTTTCTTTACCCACCTTCTCTGCTTTGAATTGAAAACTTCCTTTCTGATTGATGGTGCCTGCAAAAACTTTTTCATTTTCTTTTTTCAATACGGCAACCGGCTCTCCACTCAACATACTTTCATCCACATACGAACTGCCCGAAACCACGATGCCATCCACTGCAATTTTTTCACCGGGCTTCACTACAATGATATCACCTGTCTGCACCGCTTCAATCGCTGTTTGTTTTTCACTGCCATCCGGCTGAATTACTGTAATGGTTTTGGGTTGCAGTCCCATCAATTTTTTTATGGCTGTTGAAGTGCTTCCCTTGGTTTTTTCTTCCAGCATCTTTCCCAATAAAATAAAAGCAATGATAACTGCTGCTGCTTCAAAGTAAACATGCGCCTGCAAGCCTCTCTCCAGCCAAAACTCCGGGAACAACATATTGAACACACTAAACAAATATGCAATGCCGGTACTCAATGCCACTAATGTATCCATATTGGCAAAGCGGTGTTTTGCCTGTTTCCATGCATTGATAAAAAAATCTTTTCCAAACCATAAAACAACGGGAGTTGCAAAAGCAAACATGATCTCATTGGCATAAGGGATATGCATAAAAAACATTCCAATTACCACTACAGGAATGGATAACAACACCGAACCAATTGTTCTTCGCTTGAGGTCATTGAATTTTTTTTCATGGATGGCTTCCAGTGTGTCCTGTTGCGTATTTTCATCTTCTATTAAAAGATCGTAACTAACAGACTGAATGGCTTTTTGAATAGTAGCCGGGTTGGTCATGTTGGGTAAATATTCTATGGAAAGTGTAGCCGTTGCAAAATTGACAGCAGCACTCACTACCCCTTTTACATTTTTTGCCATACTCTCCACACTCACGGCACAGGATGCACAGGTCATATTCAAAACAGGAAAAGATTTTTTAATGGTTGTAACACCATAACCCAAATCTTTGATCGCTTTCACTGCAGATGCGACAGCTTCTTCATCATCCACGATAATAGCAGCCCGGCGGTTATTGAGTTCTACCTTATGGCTTTCCACACCTTTTACCTGCGACAAACCTTTGTCCACAATGAGGGCACAATGTTCGCTTTCTACATTTTCCAAAGGAAGAAATATCGTGTCGTTATTATTTGTTGCCATGATAGAAAATTAATTCTACAAAGTTGGTAACAATAACATGAAGAAATGTTATGCTTTTCTGGGATTGATTTGTAAGATTTACACCTTATCTATCGGTTTTCTTTTATCTGCTTTGATTTGTTTGAAAAAGCTGGGAGTAAGCCCTGTCACTTTTTTGAACTGGTTGCTTAAATAAGCTACACTGGAGTAATTCATTCTATAAGCGATTTCACTCAGGGAGAGCTCATCGTACACTAAGAGTTCTTTTACTTTTTCAATTTTCTGTGCGATAAAATATTTTTCAATGGTGGTGCCTTCCACTTCAGAAAACAGGTTGGAAAGGTAGTTGTAATCGTGGTGCAGTTCCTTGCTTAGAATATCGGATAGGTTATTTTTTATCTCTTCGTTTTGGTGATGTACGATGCTGATAATGGTGTTTTTTATTTTTTCAATAAGCCTGCTTTTTTTATTATCAAATAATTCAAAACCCAATCGTACCAATGCTGCTTCCATTTGTTTTTTCTCTTCGGCTGTTGGTTCTTTTACCAGGACAGCTTCGCCAAGCGTAACCGAATTTGTTTTCAGCCCGAGTTTATCCAGCTCCTGTTGCACCACCATAATGCAGCGGCTGCATACCATATTTTTGATATAGAGTTTTTGGCCGGTCATTGTTTACATTTTCCTATACACCTTCTCAAAAGTATTCATGTTTCTTGATGTAAAACTATTCTTAAGTTTTTTATTGCCCAGTATTTTTCCAAATTCGGAATGTAGAGTATCTCCTTTATTCACTTTCCAATAAAAAAATCCTTCTACAATTTTTGCCTCTTCATTTTCTGCCTTACCGGATTTTTGGAATTCATGCATCAGTATGTTTTCAATATTTTCTATGCCTGCAAAACCATAAATATGAAAACCGGGGTGCGCTATAAAAGGATTGTGACTTATGACCGCCGCAATTTCTTCTTTGGTTTTTATAAAAAGAAATGCTTCATACTTAAAATAATCCGACATAGCTTTTTCAAGTATTGGCTTTAACTCATTTTTTTTCTTATTGGATAAAAAAATAATATTTCCTGTAGCTAAAACAGCCTGCACATTTTTCATTCCGCTTTTTTGAAACAAAGCACACACTTCGGCCATTTTCATATTGGTTCCTTTTACATTCACACCTCGGAGGAATGCACAGAAGCTCGACGATAATTTGATTAGTTTTTTTTCAGCCATTTAATTAAACCGCGAAAGCAATCACTCTACTTAGATAGTTTGTCTTTCAAAATTAAGAAAGTCTAAAATGTATTCGTAATAGTATCCTAAAAGGAAAATATATACCAATAATGCTTTGGTTTACTATTTTTGTCAACTACTATGGCTCACAAACCGATCTTGCACACTTCGCTTTCACCAGCTTTATTACATCTTTACGATTTAAGTAACAGCGTTGTTGTTATTATTGATGTTTTCAGAGCCACTTCTACGATTGCCTCAGTTTTATTTAATGGTGCTAAAGCTATCATTCCGGTTGACTCGGTAGCAAAAGCAATTGAAGTCAGTAAAAATATAGGCGCAATCGCTGCCGGCGAAAGAGATGGGAAAATTGCCGATGGACTTCAATATGGCAATTCGCCGCTTGAATATCCCAGAACTTTTATTGAAAATAAAACATTGGTACTTACTACTACCAATGGCACACGTTTGTTGCAAATGGCGCTTGATAAAAATGCAGACACGATTATTTCGGGTTCTTTTCCCAATCTAACTGCCGTATGCGATTTTCTTGTTTCTGAAAAAAAGAATGTAGTGCTGGGCTGTGCCGGGTGGAAAGATCGTTTTAATCTGGAAGATACTTTATTTGCGGGTGCAGTCATTCACCAGATAAAAAAAGAATTTGAAATACATTGCGATAGTTCGTTGATGGCCGAAAGCATTTATGCAAAGCATAAACATAATTTATTGGATTTTGCACCGCAGCTTACGCATTATCACCGCCTTGTTGAAAGATTTGGCTTAATAGAAGATATAAAATTCTGCCTTACACCCGATACAGCAAATGTATTGCCGCTATATGTGGATGGCAAGTTGATTGCAAAATAAAATTTACTTACAAATTTTTAAAAACAAAAAGCCGGATATCAAACAATCCGGCTTTAATATGCCAAAAGGTTTACATTTTGATTTTTAATACTTTTTCAATAAAGACAGCAATAACAAACAAAGTACAAACCATCATAAGTATTATTGTTTTTGTATCAGGCTTAGTCTTGTAAGCAATCCAGTCAAAATACTTTGAAAACAATACGATCGCAAGAAATGCAGCAAATATGATATGAAACATATAAAATAAGTTTTAACCCCACATACAATCTATAAAACTTCCTACAGCAATTACAGACCCAAACCAACTTAAATGCTTCGATGCTAACAAATCAAAGGCTGTTGATTTATAAACGGCAAATGTAAGGGGGGGGAGATAACAAAACATATTTACAATATTTGAATGTATTGCGCAACAAATTGTTTTAAATCAATTAATAAAAATTTATATCAAATAAATTGGCATTTATTTTTTTTGTTCCAGTAAAAATTATTTCATTTTATATTACACACTTTATTTGAAAAGCGTTTTCAAGTATTCAAATGCAAACATTTTAAGTTGAAACACTTATTTTGTTTGTGAGTATATGGACAAAAATATCATGATAATAAATGCCGGATGGAAAGGTTGCTTTATTCTGTAAAATACTTTACTTGCAGAGACTTTTATACACTGATAAAAAAAGTGTTTAAAGCTCATTGTTATAGTCCGCAGATTGCAAAAAAAAGGCGTACAAGTTACATCATTTTTTTCTTATTCTTACTGATAAAAATTTATTTATTTATTATTCCATTTCTTATGGAAATCTGAAAGACGTACACATACCTTTGCCGATTACCCAAATTTGGATTTACAGTAAACCGTAAATCAAACCATTAAATTCAGAAATCACTTGGCTCTACCGCACCTTATTAAATACATTTACACTCACGGTACTGATGAAGTTATTCGTCGTGGAAAAAAAATTCATGCAATCGGTTTTGTAGAATTGGTAGAATATGATGACCTTTTTGGTTCTGCCGTTTTTCGTGTAAAGGACGACAGTTATGCTACATTTTATAAAGTGTATATCCAAAAATTTAAAGAGCCGCAAGCCACCACGCTTCGCTGCGGCTGCCCTTATAATCTAGGAGATATTTGCCGGCACGAGGCTGCCGCTCTTTTTCAACTGCAGGAAATGATTGACCGTGGGCACCTGCAATCGGAATCGGTAAAATATGACCAACGCCATACCGTTGTAAAAATGAAGACCATTGAGATTAAAAGTCTTCGTCTTTTTTCTTCACAAGAGGTTTACAGCGATGCCGAAATCTTTCTACGTACCCACAAGGCCGTAATTGAACATGCAGAAAATGAAACCGTAAAAGCTACTGTCAGATTAAACAATCAGGATTATAAAGTACTCATTCGCAAAAACGAAGAAAGGAATTTTGATACCAGCTGCGATTACGACGACGAAAAACATCCGCTTTGCTTGCCTAAAGTAATTGTTTTTTTACAACTCTTTAATTCGCATGGTGTCAATTATTTTGACAGCATACGCAACTGGGATAAAGAAAAAAATAAACTGCTGGAAGCTTACGGCTATTCATTAAACGAAAATCTTAAAGGAAAATTTGAATTCGCATATAAAGACGGGAAGCCTTTTTTGAGAGTATTAGATTCCAGTATCAAAAGAGTGGCACAGGTAGCTGTGCCGGTGCGCCCCGTGCTGCTTCCAATAAAAGAAAAAGAAGAAAAAACATCTGAAACAGAAATTACAGATAAAGAAACCGCGGAAGATTTCTCTCAGCGCATTGGCATTGTCTTTAATTTTTCTAAAGAAAATTATCCGCAGGTAACCATAGATGCCATAATAGGCGAAGTAAACGATGCCCAAAATGCTTTTGTCAACAAAATTGAAAAGCCTGATATCACACGATATATCAACACTGACAATCTTCCGGAAGGCGACAAAGAATTACTGGCTATGTTGCGCAAATTGCAGGATGTAGAAATAAATAAGTATGTAAGCCGCAATTCTCCTTTCTCGGGTATTTGGGAAAACATTATTCACCATGAAACCGAAGACCTGCCGGCAGAAACCAAAGAGTTGATGGCAGAATACCTGTTGCCAAAACTCAAAAAAATATTTACAACAGCCGCAGGAAGTCATTTTGTTTTTTTACTTCCCAATAAAAAAGTTTTAAAAACATCCAATCTGGAAACGCTGCAATTACTGGATGCTGATGCCACTCCTTTTTTTGTAATTAAAAAGAACGGCGCCTACCAGATTCAATGCAGAATAAAGGCCGGTGGTATTGAATACGACTTACAGGATAATGAAAGCAACAGTCCGTTTTTCTTTATCTATAATCAACAGGCTTGGCTTTGGAAAAACGTTGAACTCATTCACCTGCTTGAAAAATTTCTGCCTTCAGGAAAATTATCAATAAAAGCAGATGAATGGAATAATAAGCTGGCAGATTTTATATTGCCGCTTGCTAAAACTTATAAAGTAGATTTTGATAAAAGCCTAGTCAAAGAGCTGGTTGATGGAAATCCCGAAGTAAAATTGTTTTTAGTGGAAAAAGGTGAGTATCTCGTTTTTCAACCGGTGTTCTCATATAAAGGATACGAAACAAAAGCAAAAGATAGAGATGAAATGGTAGTGCCGATGGGCGAAAAAGTGGTAATCGTTCGGCGCAATCGTGAAAAAGAAAATGAGTTTATTCAAAAAATGCAAAATCTTCATTCTGCGTTTATCTACAATGAAGACAGTGGCTCGCTGGCGCTTAAAGGTGCCGATGTGCTGAAGAACAACTGGTTTTTTCTTTTTGTAGATGCCATGAAGGATATGAAAACGCCGGTGTTTGGTTTTGAAGCATTAAAAAATTTCCGATTCAACACGGCCAAACCACAAACCAAAATTTTCATCAGCAGCAATACAGATTGGTTTGATGCCAAGGTAGATATTGTTTTTGGCGACCAGCATGTAACCGTGGCCGAGGTAAAAAGGGCGTTGGCCAATAAGCAGCAATTTGTACAACTCAATGACGGTACGCTGGGCATTTTACCGGAAGAATGGTTGAAAAAATATTCTCTGCTCTTCCGAGTGGGAGAGGGGAAAACAGATACCTTGAAGCTCTCCCGCTATCATTTGAGCGTCGTGGATGAATTGTATATGACAAGAGATGAAGAAGAGCTGGCTGTAAAGCTTGAAGAAAAATACGACAACCTTCGACAGTTTAATAAAATAAAAGAAATAGAGCCGCCTGCCCATTTAAGTCATATACTACGACCATACCAGGTTTCGGGTTATCATTGGCTCAATTATCTTACCGAAGTAAAATGGGGCGGCATACTGGCCGATGATATGGGTTTGGGAAAAACCGTTCAGGCGCTTTCTTTTTTAGAATACTTTCAAAAAGAAAACGGGAAACTAAAAGCACTGGTGGTGTGCCCTACTACTTTGATTTATAACTGGGAGAATGAAATAAAAAAATTTACGCCCGGTCTTACCTATAAAATTCATCATGGGCCGCTACGTACAAGATTGCAAGATGAAATGATGAACCACGAAATTACCATTACAACCTACGGCACTTTGCGCAGCGATATTAAACTACTGATGGGTATTGCGTTTGATTATGTAATTCTGGATGAGAGCCAGGCGATTAAAAACCCATCCAGCAAAGTAACAAAAGCTGCCGGTTTATTGCATGCAACCCATCGCTTGTGTATGAGCGGTACGCCTTTGCAAAACAATACTTTTGATATTTTTGCACAAATGAATTTTTTAAATCCCGGTATGCTGGGTACCATGGAGTTTTTCCGGCAAGAATTTGCTATTCCTATTGATAAATTTGGCGAGCAGGACAGAAAAGAACATCTTAAAAAAATTCTTTATCCCTTCATTTTAAGAAGAACGAAAGAGCAGGTAGCTAAAGACCTGCCCGAAAAACAGGAGATGATTCTTTTTTGTGAAATGGAAGAAGAGCAAAGAAGTATTTATGATGCTTACCGAAATGATTTTCGCAATCAGATATTGGGCGCTATAGAAACGCAAGGCATTCACAAATCGCAGCTCACCATTTTGCAGGGGTTGATGAAGCTAAGACAGATTTGTGACTCACCAGCCATCTTAAACGAGCAGGAAAAATTTGACAACCACTCTATCAAATTAGAAGAGTTAGGCAGAGAGATTGCTGAAAACATTGGCGATCACAAAGCCTTAATCTTTTCACAGTTTTTGGGTATGCTGGCCCTTATCAGAAAAAAACTGGATGATCTGGGAATCAAATATGAATATTTTGACGGCAGCACATCGGCACCCGACAGAGAGAAAGCCATTCAAAGTTTTCAAAACGATACTGAGGTGCGGGTGTTTCTGATTTCATTGAAAGCCGGAGGCGTGGGCCTCAATCTTACGGCCGCCGATTATGTATATATTGTTGATCCTTGGTGGAATCCTGCCGTAGAGCAGCAGGCTATTGACCGTACACACCGCATCGGGCAAACCAAAAATATTTTTGCCTACCGCATGATTTGTAAGGACACCATTGAAGACAAAATACTGCAACTGCAGGAAAAGAAAAAAGCACTTGCAAAAGATATCATTTCTGACGATGCTTCATTTGTAAAAGCATTGACAAGAGAAGACGTGGAGTATTTGTTTAGTTAATCGTAAGTTTTTTACGCTGTGCTGAATAAATTGGTCAAATAAGTATTTGGCGTGGCAAAAAACGGAATTGTATATCAACCTTGATTACTGTTCACAGAAACCTTACTGTTTAATTGGGCATTTGTGCAGCTTATGTTGGCAGGTATTACATTTGTTCTATTATTTTTCAATTCCGCTAAATTCAACAATTTGAAAAAATCGCTGTTTATATTTTATATTCTTATTTTTCTTTCTTCCAACAATTCGAAAGAAAATAAGGCTGATAAAGAAACCACAACACAACTAAATACGAATAACCAAAATTGGAAAGACAGCTTTCTTGAACTGCAAAAAGCTATTGCAACCGGCGACAGCGAAGCGCTGAAATCTTTTTTTGAATTTCCCATTCAAAATAAAGGAAACGAAATCTGGTACTATGCCGACTCCAGACTGGTAACGGAAATAAAGCCAAAAGACATAAAACCATTTACCGAAGCCGACTTTGATTTGTATTTCAATTCCATTTTCTCAATTGACCTGAGGAGAACAATTAGTAAATTGGATATTGAGTCTTTTTTCAAAAACAATAAAGGCTCCAGTCCCGAAATTGAAGTTGTAGAAAATACTAAAAGTAAATTGGAGGCAAGATTTGATAACAAAAAAAATAACCTTACGCTATCGTTGATTACAACCGTTCGACCCGATTTAGCATTAACGACTCATTTTGAATTTGAAATTACTGCATCACAAAATATAAAATTTTTGCAGTTGCATGTAGAAGATTTTTAAATTCATCAATAACAGATTTTTTGAAAAAACAAAAGCCGATCAAAACTGACCGGCTTTTTATTATGCTTGTAATTTAAGATTAATAATTATTGGTACCCGAAGTACGTTTGTCATTTATCGTTGCGCTTTTCTTCAATACCTGCAAGGGTATAAAGGCTGCCTGTCCGGCTTGTTGCTTACGATAGTCTTCTACATTTGCACCCGTACTGCTGGCACTTACATTTTCTACCTGTATGCCATATACGCCATATTCGCCTACTACCAACTGTGGAAATATTTTTCCTTTGTTTGAAGGATTAAAAATTACACCAAAAGCTTTGGGATCATAAGGCATATCTGCTTGCGGATTACCAGATGTCATTCTTAAACTATCTATGGTTTGTACCGGTTTGCCTAATAATGCAGAAACAGGACCTAAGCTAGTTATATTACCTGCTTTTTGTTTGAGTTGCTCTCCTATTTTTTTGTGACGCAACATCGTTTCAATGCTTGGCCTTACACTTGCAATAGACTGTGTTCCTTCTTTGTTTATTGCAGTTACTACCGCTACTACCCAGTTATTATCTACTTCTGCCGGCTTTAATACTTCGCCCAGACTGGCAGCATATATATCTCTTACAAACTGTCTTGAAAAGCCTTGAATACCGGTAATGCTACCATCCATTTTTTTGATGTTGGCTCCTATTGCTTTATTATATCCTTTAGGCTTTAAAGTTTTTTGGAAAACATCGTCAAATGATTTTGCATCTTTTATGCTGCCCGCAAATTCGTTTGCAGCCTGCAATGCAGAATCAACTGTTGCCTGACTGGCAATAATGGTTTTGCCCAGATAAGCAATTTTATAATTTGTCTGTGGTTTTATATAAGACATGATGTCAATATAATGATAACCAAAACTGGTTTTCACTACTTTCTTTTGACCGGGTTTTCCATCGTATAAAATAAATTGTCCAAACTCTTTTGCAAAACCACCCGAGTTCATGCCGGTTTGTACGCTAAAGGCATCAAAAGTCATTTCTCCGTTTTGTGCACGGCTGCCATCGCTGGCGGGGTTGTATTTGTTTACCATATCCGCCCAGGAAGCACCACCTTCAATTGCACGTTTTATGCTGTCAATTTTTTGCAGTGCAATACTATCAGGAAAACCGCCTTGTGCTACATCTGTACTTACCAATACGTGGCGGCACTTGATAGAATCGGGCAACACTTTTGAATCAATATATTTAGCCATTACATAACTACCACCTTCCAGATAAGGACCAAACACACCATTTTTGGAAAGGCGTGTTATACTGTCTTTAAAAATGGGCGACAATTGTGCCGGCGGCGCATATACATCTTGATAATCGCTTCCGTTGCGTTGCAAGAAAAGTGCAACTTCATGTGTTGTGTCAAATTCCGGTTTTAAAACCGATAGTTCATTTTTAATAGTCAAAGAATCGGAACTGGTAGGTTGTGCACTAAAAACAACAAAGTTGATTTCTCTGGTGGCTTCCTGCTTGTAAGCATCTTTATGCGCATTGATGTAATCTGCAATTTCTTTATCAGAAATTTTTATCGTGGTATCACGAAACAAAGAATCTGAATTGTAAAGCGATTTTACAACCGCCACTTTCGCCATCTGGCTGTTATCACTTATTTGTTTTTCGGCAAGCCAACGGGGTGTATTGGCGCTGCTGGTAAACAGTCCCTGGTATTTTTCACGAACACGCTGAAATACCAACTGCTCCATATATCGCTTCAACTGCTCTCGCTGCTCGGGAGTGGTTTGTGCGCTTTTTAAATATTGCTCAATATTCTTTTTTGCAAGTGCGGGATCATATACTCCGTTTTCGCCTGTGCCGGCGCTTTTAAAATCCTGAGGTGCGTTTTCGCCAAAGAAAACATCGCCCCTTTCTTTTTTACCTACTTCTATCCCCAGTTTACTTGCTTCTGCTTCTACAAGCGAACGATCAATCATTTGATCCCACACACTGTTTACCAAATTTTGTCTGAAAGCAGGATCTACAGGATAACCCTGACGCTCATAGCTACTTACATTCATTTCAATCTCTTGCTCAAAATCGGTGGCGCTAATAGCTCTTCCATTTACGCTACCTACCGACTTAGAACGGCTGACAGAACCAGCACCTTTTCCGGCAAAGCGATCCATTAGAATAAAACCTACCAGCGATAATGCAATAAGGGCGATTGATACCTTCGCATATTTGTCCCTTATATCTTGAATAATAGACATAGTGTACCCTGTTTTTAAGGACGGCAAAAATAGGGCTTTTGTGGATATACTGTGGGTAAAAACGGGTTTTAGTTATGCTTCAAACAGGCCATTTTTCCTCTTTTCTTACAAAAAATTGAACGAGTTCTGCCTCCTGACTTAAGCGGTTGCTATTTTTTAACCACCTTGCTTGGTTTTTTGGGATGTACCAGTTTCATTTCATTTATTAAATGACCGGCTCTGGCATATTTATCTACAATAAAAAGTACATAACGAATGTCCACCATTATATTTCTACAAATGGCCGGATCGTAGTTGATGTCACTCATCGTTCCTTCCCAAACACGGTCAAAATTTAAACCCACCAGATTGCCCCAGGCATCTAAAGCCGGGCTGCCACTATTGCCTCCCGTAGTATGATTTTGCGCTATAAAACAAACCGGCATTTTTCCATTGGCTCCATATGGGCCATAGTCTTTGTTTTTATAAAGCTCACGAAGTTTTTCGGGCACGTCAAACTCATAATCTCCGGGTACATATTTTTCCATCACCCCATCCAGATAGGTGGTTATTTGATAATCCACTGCATCTCTGGCACGATAGCCATTTACTTTTCCGTAAGTAACACGCAGGGTGCTGTTGGCATCGGGATAAAATGTTTTTTCTTTAAACACATCCATCTGCGCCTGCATATATTTTCTTTGAGTTTGATTGATACTCTCCTGCATTTCATTTAGGGTGGGCACTACTGTGCTGGTGTAATGATTTCTTAATTCATTAAAAAGTTGAAAAGCCAGACTATTGCTGTTTTCATTTACCCACTCATCGGCATTGGTTAATAATCCCTTCATGGTGATATCGCCCTGCTGCGAAAGGCTTTTTAAACTATATACGTCGTCTGCTAATGCGGTAATGTTATTTTTATACAACTCCAGTTTTTTTTGCAAAAAAGGAGCAATAAATTCTTGCAGTTGATTGTTTACAAAATTTTCCATCAAAACAATAAAAAGTTGTTTATCTACTGCAGGACTATACTCTTTATATATATCCTGTAATCTGTCCACCACTTTAGGAACCGCATCTGCAAATGCCGCTGCTCCATTTTTTTCTTTAATATTTTGAAGGCTGTTAATTTGGTTTACTATTGTAAATGCCTCAATACGGCCCATGGTTTCATTAAAATAATCACGAGCCAGGCTGTACTTCGACTGTTCATTATAAGCTCTGTCAAAATAAGCAAAGAGGTTTCCATACTTTGCATTCCACTCGGGATTGGCGGCTATTCTTCTTTGAAAGTCGGTTTCATATGCCCTTTTCTTCGCTACAGCATTCGATACGGTGAGGCCCAGCACTTCGCCCTTCCATTTTTTATAAGAATTTTCTACGCCTGCATATTTTGATGCATACATAATTTTTATTTGTTCATCCTTGCGCATAAAACTATTGAGTACGCCCAGCGCTTTTTCACGAATGGCAATTTTTGCTGGGTCGCTTATCGTTCTGATTTGCTCTACTGCGGTTGAATATAAATATTCATTGGTACGACCCGGAAAACCAAATACCATCGTAAAATCATTTTGCGCTACACCATCCAGCGAAATGCTTAATGAACGCTTAGGTACATAGGGCACATTATCGGGCGAATAATCGGCCGGTTTATTATCCTTACCGGCATAAATGCGAAACATGGAAAAATCTCCGGTATGGCGTGGCCACATCCAGTTATCTGTATCTTTTCCAAAATTGCCAATAGCCGCAGGGGGAGCGCCTACCAGTCTTACATCATTATAGGTTTCGGTAATAAACATATAATATTGATTACCTTCAAAAAATCCTCGAACAAAACTTTTCTGATAGCTTTCTTTTTTTGCATTCTCATTTATTAATGCAATGTTTCTATCAATCTGCGCCTGTCTGTCTTTTTCGTTGAGCGATGCATCTACACCTGCCAATGCCCGCTTACTCACATCCTCTATTCGCACAATAAACGTTACAAACAAACCCGGGTTTTTCAATTCTTCCTTATTATCTTTTGCCCAATATCCATCCCGTATATAATTATTTTCAAGCGAAGAATGATTTTGTACAGCATCAAATCCACAATGATGATTGGTAAGTACCAACCCTTTATCTGATATAATTTCTCCGGTACAAAAACCGCCAAAGCTTACAATCGCGTCTTTCAGGCTTCCTTTATTTATATTATATATATCGGAAGCACTTATCTTCATCCCCAGACTTTTCATTTGTTTTTCATTCAGTTTTTCCAGCAGTAGTGGTAGCCACATACCCTCATCGGCTTTTGCAAAAATGGAAATAAAAGGAAGGGTGAGTACCAGCAGCAGGTGTTTGATATATTTCATACTTAGTTCTTTTTTTGTTGAACAGATTAATCAAAAAATAATGCGGGCTTAAAAATACGGCTTTCTTTTTAGCTGTTTTATGATGTTATTTGAATAGGCATTCAAACAATTTCTCCACTTTGCATTGTTGACAGACAAAAAATATTGTGGATAACCATTTGTGAAACGTGGATATGAAACTGAAAGATTGGATAGCATATTTTAAGTTGGGCTTTGGGTTTATGAAAATTGTCATAAGCTTCTTAATTATACCACCAATATTCACATAGTCAGCCTAAAAAACTTATTCAGAAATATCTATTTAGTTTATTCACAATCGTGTGGAAAGCATGCTGAAACCCTTACTCCTGCTCATTTGTACCCTGTGGATTAAACAGATAAATATGTGGATTTTGATAAAAGATTAATTTTGTAAAAATGTTTATCCACTAATTCACAGGCATAATAATAATATACTCTTTTTTAAAAAATATATATTAATAATATTATTGTATTAATAAGGGCGGCTGAAAAAAATCATTTGAAAGTTTTGAAAGATGACGGAATATTGCCGCAAGAAAAAATATAGACTATGAGCACGGCAGCATTTGATACGGCAGTAAAAAATTTGGAAACAAAAGGTTTTCTGGATATAGAACTGGATCCTACACTGGATTTGTTTAGTGAAATTGAAAAACTGAAAAAAGAAAAAAATGCAGTGTTGCTGGCGCACTATTACCAGGAGCCGGATATACAGGATGTGGCTGATTATATTGGCGATAGTCTGGGTTTGGCCCAGCAGGCCGAAAAAACAAAGGCGGATATGATTGTTTTTGCCGGTGTGCATTTTATGGCCGAGACGGCAAAGATTTTAAACCCAAATAAAAAAGTTTTATTGCCCGACCTGAATGCCGGATGTTCGTTGAGTGATAGTTGTCCGCCGGCCTTGTTTAAAAAATTTAAGGAACAGCATCCCGATCATAAAGTAGTGAGTTATATCAACTGCAGTGCGGGCATTAAAGCACTGAGTGATGTAATATGCACGAGCAGCAATGCAAAATATATTGTAGAAAGTTTTCCTAAAGAGCAGCCACTCATATTTGCGCCGGATAGAAATTTGGGTGCATACATTAGCAAAACAACGGGACGGGATATGGTGTTGTGGAATGGAGCTTGTATGGTACACGAAATATTTAGTCTTGAAAAAATAACCAAATTAAAAGTTCGCCATCCGGAAGCCAAGTTGATAGCACATCCTGAATGTGAAGAGCCTGTGTTGAGGTTAGCTGATTACATTGGCAGTACAACCGGGCTTTTAAAATACACACTAACTGATGACACGCAGTCATACATTGTAGCTACCGAAACCGGCATATTGCATCAAATGATGAAAGCCAGTCCGCACAAAACATTTATACCCGCACCGCCTAATAACAGCTGCGCCTGCAACGATTGCCCACACATGAAATTGAATACATTAGAAAAGTTATATCTATGTATGAAATATGAGCAGCCGGAAATATTGATGGAGGAATCATTAAGACAGGCAGCATTAAAGCCCATCAAAAGAATGTTGGAGATCAGCAAACAGGCCGGAATATAATTTTGCATACCTGTCTATCAAATTGCATTTATATAAAATATCTTTCGTGCCCATTCGTGTGCTTTCGTGACTTAAATATTTTTCGTGTGAATTCGTGGCAAAAATCTTTTCGTGGCAAACAAAAACGCCACAAAGTCACAAGGACACCAAGATTCACAAAGAGTCCTATTTGTGTTTTATTGAGACAAAGAAAATCTTTCGTGTCATTTCGTGTGATTCCATGGCAAAAAACCTTTTCGTGTTCATTCTCATCGCTAATGCGTGAACTGTTGACAATAAATTTAATAGACCCTTCTCAATGACCAAAAAGACAACAATTTTTTTAGGTTTCATTGGACTTAAATTCTTGCTGCAATTTTTATTGTTAAGCAGCGTGTATGAATTGCAACGAGACGAATTTTTGCATCTTGACCAGGCAAATCATTTGGCTTGGGGCTACCTTTCTGTACCTCCGCTTACTTCCTGGACTTCATATATTATTCAACTACTCGGCAATTCAATTTTTTGGATTAAGTTCTTCCCGGTCCTGTATGGCGCATTGACAATTTTTATAGTTTGGAAAGCCATAGAAGAATTAAATGGAAACCTGTTTGCATTAATATTAGGGGCAACTTGTGTTTTATTTTCCGCACTATTGCGAATAAACGCATTGTATCAACCGAATTCTTTCGACGTATTAAGTTGGACTGTTTTATACTTTATATTGATTAAATATATCAAAACGGATGATTTAAAATGGCTGTATGTAGGAGCCATAGCATTTGCAAATGGGTTTTTGAATAAATACAATATTGTCTTTCTCTTAATTGGCGTTTTTCCTTCTTTATTGATCACAAAACACAGGAAAATATTTTTAAGACCCGGTTTTTATTTAGCCATTTTAATGGGCTTGATTTTTATTTTGCCTAATCTTGTTTGGCAATACAATAATAATTTCCCTGTCTTTTACCACTTAAAAGAATTGACACAAACTCAATTAGTAAATGTAAATAGATTTGATTTTTTGAAAAATCAGCTGCTCTTCTTTATCGGCTCACTAATTGTAATTTTTTCATCTTTTTATGCATTGCTTTTTTATAAGCCCTTCCAAAAATATAGGCTTTTCTTTTTTTCTATTCTCTTTACATTAATAGCCTTTCTTTACTTTCATGCTAAAGATTATTACGCCATTGGCATTTATCCTATTTACATAGCCTTTGGTTCTGTTTTTCTTTCAGATGTTTTAAAAGACGGGTGGAAAAAATATTTACAACCCATTGCAATTGCAGTTCCGCTACTTTTATTTATTCCAATTTATAATGTTGCATTTCCAAATAAAAGCCCGGAATACATTGTTCAACATTCAGAAAAATACAAAAAGTTTGGTTTGCTTCGTTGGGAAGATGGCAAAGACCATTTATTACCGCAAGATTTTGCAGATATGCTTGGGTGGAAAGAATTGGCTTTAAAAGTGGATAGTGCTTATCTAAAGCTTACAAATAAGAATAAGACGCTTATTCTATGCGATAATTATGGACAGGCAGGGGCTATAAACTTTTATACAAAGCAAAATCTAAAAGCGGTTTCATTCAATGCTGATTATTTGAATTGGTTTGATTTATCCAAAGAGTATGATAATTTAATTACCATAAAAGAAGTAAAAGGGGTAAATGTTGAGCTACAAGAAACAGCTCCATTTTTTCAAAACGCAATGCTTGCAGGATTGATAACAAACCAATACGCAAGAGAATATGGGACAGGAATATTTGTTTTCACCGGAGCAAAAATTGACATTAGACAAAGAATTAAAAATACAATTGAAGAAAAGAAAAAATTCCACTAACAAGGGCTCTTATGTATATATCACCTAGAAAGTTTATTTGAAAATTCTTTATTTTCTTTTGAAAGTAATTGATGAAGACATTTACTCCCTTCTCTCCAAAAATATCTCTGCCATCATACACCTGACACTGCCGCCTTCGGTTGCTTCTATGGTGGGTACGCCTATAGGCAGCAGTTTTGAAAATTTTTCTAATTGTGTTTTTTGTGCTTCGCTTAATGATTGAAATGCGGCCTCACTCATAATAAGGATATTTTCTCCTGCTTTGTTTTTTACTTCCAGCATATTGCCGGCAAATGCATTCATCTGCACCCGGCAGATAGGTACTATGCTGTGCCCGGTGGTTTCCAATAATTGCTGCACGGCTATCAGCTCCCATTCTTCTTCAATGGCCTCTTCGCACAATACACAAAAATTTTGTCCCAGGGCCATCATTACATTGGTATGATAAATGGGTCGGCCTTGTGCATCGGTTGCTATAAATGCAATAGCCTGATATCCGTTGGAAGATGCAAATTTTTCAAGAACAGCAATATTGGTTCTTTCTGATATGGCTGCATAAATCATTTGATGATCGTGGTCTATTATCATACTGCCCGTGCCTTCCAGGTACCTTCCATCGGCTTCATACTCGCTCCAGTCTTGAAATTCTTTTACAATATAGTCGGCAGTTAATTGTTTTATGATTTCATCTCTTTTTTCATCCCGCCGGTTGGGAGCACACATAGGAAACACACACAGTTTTCCATCGGGCGAAGTGCTGAGCCAGTTGTTTGGAAATATTGCCGAAGGTTTGGGCGGCAGCGGGCTGTCGTCTATTACCAGCACTTCTATATTATGACTACGCAGTGTGGCCACCATGTTGTCAAATTCCTGTAATGCTTTTTGTTGCAGCGTAGCAGCATCTGTTGATGAGGCAGATTGAAAATAATTATTCAAGGCTGTTTCTTCATTAAAACCAAATGCAGCAGGTCGTACCATTAATATTGCTGAAGCAGCGGGCATTGTTAAAGTGTTTTATATTAATTGATCTATCGCTGCTGCCAGTTTCCTGTCTTTATCGGTTACCACATTACCGGCATCATGTGTGCTTAACCATATTTCTACAGTGTTCCACACATTGGTCCACAGGGGATGATGATTCATTTTTTCTGCTTCCAGTGCTACACGAGTCATAAAGGCAAAGGCTGCACTAAAGTTTTCAAACTGAAATTTTTTGTATAGCTTATTTTCGGTTTCTGTCCACATGGCAGGCTGTTTTTTAATTACAACACAAGGTTTTCTTTGTTTTTTATTTTTTCATTGGTCAGCTCTACTACCAGTTGTACTGCATTTATCGTTTTTATTTGTTGTATTATTTCCGGCAGCGATTCATCGGCAGCAGCTTCGCCTTTTAAGAGCCACAAAAAATCAAGATGTTTTAATTCGGGCAACAAATATTCGCCATCGTTTTTGTTGTTGTAAATAAAATGGGTCAGCTGTTTTGCCGGTTCTGTATATTCAAAAACAGAAAAATGATAATATCTTTTTTTCTTTAGTTTGATCTCCAACTCATGATTGGCACGAAAATTTTTTTGTGTATTAGCGTTTAGCTGCCAGCAAAACTGATAATCTTTTATAGGCGCCATAATGCCCAGTAGCCGGGTATCTTCAAAAAAACCCTGAGTCAGTTCTTCATTATCCAATATCAATTTGGAAGCACGTTCTGCCATAAAGTGAAGTTACAACTCTATTACATTATTTTTTTTGCATCGTCTGTACAAAAAATAAATGTGTAATATGATGCTGTGTTTTTAAAAACTTACGGATGTCTCCAGTGTTTTCCCGCCTCTTATGTATTTCACTTTTACAGTTTCTCCTTTTTTAAACTTGCCCAGCGTTTGCATATAAGACTCCATGGAGCTGATATGGTACCCGCCAAGTTCTATAATTATATCTCCTGCCTGTAATCCTGCTTTTTGGGCCGGCTTGCCATCGCTTACACCATCAGCTTTTACACCGGTACCTGCAAAAGTATAGTCGGGCATGATGCCCATGCTTACACTAAATCGGGCCGAAGTAGTTGTTTGTGTTTCTCTTGTTTTAGCAAAAGTCAATCGAGGTTCTTTGTTCAGCTTTTCAATCAACTGCATGATATGTGCTATAATCGTTTGTTCCCCTGTATAATTTATTTTGTCTGCATCGTCCGATGGTTTGTGATAATCTGTATGCAATCCGGTGAAATAAAATAAAACCGGAATGTCTTTTCTGTAAAATGAAGTATGATCGCTGGGGCCTGTACCGCTGCTGTCTATTTTTATTACCAATGAAGGTGCTTGTTTTTTAATATCATGTTTTGTGGCAAAATATTCTTTCTCTATTACCTTGCCCCAGGTGGGCGATGTACCATAGCCGCCAATGGTGAGCACTTTTGTACTATCATTCAAGCGGCCAACCATGTCCATATTAATCATATAGTTAACGGCCTTTAAATCAATAGTGGGATGATCGGTAAAATATTTTGAACCATACAAGCCCAGCTCTTCGCCCGAAAAGGCAATAAACAAATAATTATTGTTAGTTGCTTTTGATTTTTTTAACTGACGGGCAAGTTCAATTAACGCTGCTGTGCCGCTGGCATTATCATCGGCGCCATTGTGTATGGCCGCTTCATGCGATGTGTTTCTGGAATTACCATCTTCACCATATCCTAAATGATCGTAATGGGCACCCAGTACGATTGTGGTAGCGGCGCCATTGTCTATATATCCCACCACATTGTGTCCGGCTCTTTTCTTTTCATCCAGCTTCGAAACAATTTGAATAGAAACCGAATCTGCTCCATTGTTAAAATATTTTTGAGCATCAGCTTTGGATACATACAAAACCACACCATTCAGCATGGGCGATTTGTCTTTGCCGTTGAATACCAGCTTGTCGTCAATAGCTGAAGAGTTGTATAATACAACAGCATCCGCACCGCGGTCAATAGCCTTTTTACTGCTTTTATATACATAATCGGCAAGGTCAAAATGCGGATTGTTTTTGTTTTCTTCCAAAATGGTTTTTAAATCAAAGATCCACGGATCGCCGGCGTCTTGTGAGCGCAGCGGAACAGTAGCATTTACCACTGTATCTGCACTAAAAGGGAAAATAAAAAATCCTGTTTCTGTTTTATTGCCATTGATTGCTAATGCGACGGTTTTGTCCATCACTTTTCCGTCATTCACTTCAAAAGCCTGAATGTAGTTCTGGCTTCCTTTTGGCGATAGCCCTGCTTGTTTAAACTGGTTGATGATATAATTCATTGCAAGCAGTTCGCACGGCGTACCGGTGCGGCGACCTTCCAGTTTATCATCTGCCAGATAGCTTATATTTTTTCTTAATTCTGCAATAGTAGCATCGGGCGATGTGGAGCTGATGTTGCCCGGCCCGCTGCAAGCCGCAAAAATGAAAACCGGCAACAGCATTTTAAATTTATATAGTCGCATATTCAACAGTTTTTAAATTTTGTGCAAAGGTATTTGCGCTATTGGGTTTTTGTCAGTTATTATTTCATTTTTTCGTCATAGTTTTTCCGCTTTTTAAGATGCAAACACCGTATTTCGTAAAATCATTCATTTATTGAAAGTTAGTTTTGCCGGTTTAAGTGAAGAAAACAAGTTTACATATTGCACTGGTTGGCAATCCCAATAGCGGAAAGAGTTCTCTTTTTAACTGTCTTACCGGGCTAAATCAAAAGGTTGGCAATTTTCCGGGTGTTACAGTTGATAAAAAAACAGGAACTGTTTCGCTTGCGCCAAATATAGATGCCAATATTATTGACTTACCTGGTTCTTATAGCCTTTACCCTCGCAGAGAAGATGAATGGGTGAGCTATCGTGTGATGATGGGACAGGATGAAGCACTAAAAGCCGATGTGGTAGTAGTGGTAGCCGATGCCAGTAATTTGAAAAGAAACCTGCTTTACTGTTCTCAGCTTATTGATTTAAAAATACCGGTAGTAATTGCGTTGAGCATGATGGATCTTGCCCGCAGCAAAGGAATCAAGATTGATGTGGCTTCGCTGGAAAGAGAGTTGGGCGTACCGGTAGTAGTTATCAATCCACGTAAGAACAAAGGCATTGCTGAGTTGAAGAAATCAATATTGTTGACATCTCAACAACAATATAAAGCGCCATTGCTGGATTTTATTGATAATAAAGCAGCAGCACCGGAGGCGATAAATGAACTGAAACAACATTTTCCAGATTTAAGCGATTATGCCGCCATTCACTATCTTATCAATCATGAAAATTTTTCATTCAATAGTGCCATGCAGGAATCGGTGGAGCAGATTGAAGTAAAAAATAATTTTAATCCTACCAAAACGCAGGCAGAAGAAATATTGAGTCGGTTCAACCGTATCAAGCAAATTATGCAGCTATCGGTAGATGAACCCGGGCCGTTGCAAAAAAAGTTGTTTACAGAAAAATTGGACAATGTGCTCTTGCATCGCAAATGGGGCTATCTCATTATGCTGGGTGTGTTGTTTCTTTTATTTCAAAGTATTTTTTGGCTGGCGCAATATCCAATGGAATGGATAGACCTTGGCTTTTTAAAGCTGAATCAGGGGCTATCATCATTTTTGCCCGAAAACCGCTGGACAGATTTATTATTAAACGGAATTGTGGCTGGACTCAACGGTATATTGGTTTTTGTTCCACAAATCATGATTTTATTTGGCCTCATAACCCTGCTGGAAGACAGCGGCTATATGGCCCGTATCAGTTTTTTGAGTGATAAGCTGATGCGAAGCGTAGGATTGAATGGAAAAAGTGTAATGCCGATGATCAGCGGGTTTGCCTGTGCGGTTCCCGCCATTATGAGTGCCCGCAATATTGAAAACAAAAAAGAAAGACTGCTCACTATATTAATTACACCGTTGATGAGTTGTTCTGCTCGTTTGCCTGTTTATACCATTCTCATTGGGTTGGTCATTCCCAATAAAAATCTATTAGGCTTTTTAAATTTACAAGGATTGGTGATGATGGGTCTTTATCTATTGGGACTGGTAATGGCCCTGATGGTTTCTTATGTAGCCAAATGGTTTATCAATATTAAAGAGAAAAGTTTTTTTATTCTGGAGTTACCCACTTATCGTTCGCCGCGGTGGAGCAATATGATAGCCACCATGATCAACAAAGCAAAAATTTTTGTGTTTGATGCCGGAAAAATAATCATGATTATAAGCCTCATACTCTGGGGATTATCTTCATTTGGTCCGGGCAATACGATGCAAAAAATTACTACACAGTACGAGCAACGAATGGCTGCCCCGGGTGCCGATACTGTATTGCTAAGTCGTGAAATGCAAACCGAGAAACTGGAACATTCTTATGCCGGCATTATGGGCAAGGCTATTGAGCCGGCTATTGCACCGCTGGGGTTCGACTGGAAAATTGGTATTGCGTTGATTACTTCGTTTGCAGCAAGAGAAGTTTTTGTAGGTACTATGGCCACTTTATACAGCGTGGGCGATGGGGATGAGGATTTGATGCTCAAAGAAAAAATGAAAGAGGCAAAACGGCCTGATGGCTCACCTGTTTTTAATCTGGCATCCGGTTTATCACTCATGGTATTTTATGTATTTGCCATGCAGTGTATGAGTACGCTGGCGGTGGTAAAAAGGGAAACCAAAACCTGGAAATGGCCCATTATACAACTGTTATATATGACGGGGCTGGCATATTTAATGAGTTGGATTTTTTATCAATTCTTGAAGTAAGGTGTTAGTTATAATGAAAGTTGTGTGAAGACGGGTGCAACCTTGTTTTGTTTATGATAAATATTAATAACTCTTAGCAGGTTTGAGAATGGAACAAAAGGAAAAACTTAAGTATCCTTTACTACATTGGCTGATAACCATTGCTATGGGCCCGTTTGCAATTGCTTTGTACGAAGTTTTTTTTGTTTCTGCTGCTGGCGCCCGCGATGTATTATCTTTTTATTATCTCTTTTGCTTATTTGGTTTGGGATATTCGCTTCCTTTACTTGCCATTTATATAATTACTTTTCTGGTATTGGAACATAAAATCAAAAATATCTTTTTATTAAAATCATTATTAATTTTTATTGCCGCCTTGATGATGTTTTTACTAAGCAGATTGCTTGCCGGAGATTTTTTTAATGAAATTTCTCTTTCCTATTTATTTGTACTTATTGTTTCGGGATTTCTTATAAAAATAAGATCAAAAGAATCTGAAACTATGGCTTAGTTCCAAAATATCCCCACAGCAGTTTTGAAACCTTTCTTGCCATCGTCCAAGCTTCATTTTCGTGTGTCCAGCTTATGTCTTTGTTGTTTTTTGTAAAAATGCAAAACACATAAGGATTCTTGGGTGCGTTTACAATCATGGCTTCATTGCGGGTTTTATTTACACATCCGTTTTTACTAAATACGGCAATGGTAGGTGGTATTTGAGATATGGCTTCATTTTCATCCCAATAGTTTTTTGCTAACATACGCATCATTCTGTCGCATAAGTCGGATGAAAAAAGTTTTCTGTTATAAATCATTTCAAACAGCTGACCCATTTCTTTAGGTGTTGTTTGCCCCCATTGATAAATAGCACGAAAAACTTCTCGGCCCGGCACCCTTGAGTTTACTCTTGTATCTTTAAAGCCAAGACTGTCCAGTATTCGGTTGATATTGGCACCGCCCCCTGCAATAGTCTGCAACCATAGGCTGGCGGTATTATCGCTGGTTGTTAGCATGAGCATCAGCAGTTTTTTCAAAGCAATTTTTTCTCCGCTTTTAAACGAGCCTAAAATATCTTCTCCTTCATACAGCAGCGAATCTTTGTAAGTAAATAATGAATCATAGTGCAATTCTCCCTTATTCATTTTATAAACAATGCCGGTCATAATGGGCACTTTTACAATACTGGCCGTAGGGAATATTGTATCAGCATGGATGTTAACAGTCTTACCGGTTCTCAGGTTTTTTACATAAATACCAATTTCTCCCTGAAAGCCCGAAATGGCTTGTTCAATTTTTGACTGTAGTTGTTTATCTGTTTTCTGTGCGAACACAGGAATTGCAAAAAGTAGTAGAAACGAAAACAGCGTAGGCTTCATTTTTTTGTTTCAATTTACTCATTTATCATATAACGATAGTCTGCGCTCTTTAAATCTATTTTATTTATTTTTAAGGCACCATGCTACTGCGTCATTTTACATTTCTTCGCACCGTAATGCTTTATAGCGTTACAGCTTTTGGTGGTCCTCAGGCGCATCTGGCTATGATGATGAAGTATTTTGTAAAGGAGCGACCATATATTACCGAGCAGGAGTTGATGGAGTATAATGCCTTTTGCCAATTGTTGCCCGGCGCATCTTCTACCCAAACGGTTACATTAATTGGATATAAACGTGGCGGCGTTCCACTTGCTGTCTTAACCTTATTAATTTGGATACTTCCTTCTTGTATATTAATGGGTGGCTTGTCTTTTTTTGTCAGCTATCTGGATGGGCAAGCAGGTGGTTCAAAGCTTTTTAGTTTTATAGCACCTATGGCCGTTGGGTTTATTGCTTATGCATCTTTTGCGGCTTTCCCTTTTGCTATTAAGAATACCATTACCTGGATTATCATGATGGGAGGAGCCGTTGTTACTTATTTTCTTTTTGGTGTATCGGGTGTTATTCCCGCTTTGATTTTGGCTGCGGGTATTGCCACTAATTTTAGTCATAAAAGAATACCTCAGGTAGAACAAAAGCCAAGAAAAATTCGTTGGTGGAATTTTTGGTTGTTTGGAATCATTTTTTTGTTTGCAGCATTTATGAGTGAGCAGGCAAGAATTAATGAATGGTCGCATCGGAAACCGATCAATCTTTTTGAGAACACATATCGTATGGGTAGTTTCGTATTTGGCGGCGGCCAGGTTTTATTGCCCATGATGTATGAACAGTGGGGCGTAAGGCCGACACAAAAGAATGTTCAAAATAGAAATCCAGATGCGATCAAAATATCAGAAGACAACTTGTTTGCCGGTATGGGAATGGTGAGAGCTATGCCCGGCCCTGTTTTTTCCATTGCCGCTTATACCGGCGGTATGGCTTTGAAAGATGTAGGACGTTCAGAAAATGAAAGAGTGATGATGCAGTTATTGGGTTGCTTGATTGGTATGGTGGCCATTTTTTTGCCTAGTGCATTATTGGTTTTATTCTTTTTCCCAATTTGGAACAACCTAAAGAAGTATGCTGTTGTATATCGATCTATTGAAGGTATCAACGCTGTGGTGGTGGGTATTATGATAGCTTCGGCTGTTTATATGATGAAGGATATTACTTTTTCGGAAGCAAAACCGATAAGCACTGTACTCAGCCTGGGTGTCATGTTAGGTACGTTTTCTTTGTTGAGTTTTACAAAGCTCGCACCTCCGTTTATTGTAGCCGGATGTTTATTGTTAGGCTACTTGGTTTAAAAAATTATTTCTTATAATAACTTCCTTTTTCTATTTCTTCCAATACTTTGTCGGGTAATAAATAGCGGACAGATTTTCCATCTTTTATATTTTGTCTTATTTGTGTTGAAGATAATTGGAGTAGTGGCGCATCGAGTACTTGCAGGTTTGCTCCTAAAGTATTTTGAATTTCAAATCCCGGTCTTGTGTAAACCAAAATTTTATAATTATTAATAATGTATTCGGCGTTTTTCCATTTATGAAGATTTTGAAAACTATCACTTCCCATGATGATGTGAAATTGATGTTCTGTATATTTTTCGGAGAGAAAAGCAAGTGTGGTTGATGTGTAAGATGGTTTGGGCAAATTGAATTCAATGTCCACGGCTTTTATTCTATTATCATTTTCGGTGGCTACTTGTACCAGATTGAGTCTATGGTATTCGTTTAGCAAAGTATTTTCATTCTTAAAAGGATTGTGTGGGGATACTACAAACCATAGTTTTTCAATCTCGGTTTCATTAAGCACATGGTTAGCTAAAATTAAATGTGCAACATGTATGGGGTTGAAGGAGCCAAAGTATAACCCAATTTTCATAATATATTGAAAATCAATTATTTATATTAATAAGAATATGCTCAGCCTCGTTTAATCTCAGGCTTAGGTGGTAGCCGGCAACATTTACCGATACAGGGTCGCCGAGCGGCGCTATTTGTTCAAGCAAAATTGTTTCACCCGGTACACATCCCATTTCCATCAATTTCAAAAAAATTTCATTGCTAGTAAACTCTTCAATGATTCCCTGCTGACCCGGTTTTAATTCTGAAAGCCTTATTATCATGAACTCAAAAATTGGTTACAAATCTACTTCTGTTTTATGGGTTTTCTTTACGAATTTTGAAACTATGACTTCAAAATCAAAAGTTTATTTCTTTTTTGAAAGAAAGGGATTTTCCTTGACAAATAGGTTGACTTTAAAAAAATTTATTGAATCCATCTTTAAAACGGAAAAACGGAAATTGGAGACACTCAACTTTGTGTTTGTTTCGGACAAAAAGCTGCTGGAAATAAACAGGCAGTATCTCAAGCATGATTACTTTACCGACATTATTAGTTTTGAACTTTCTCATCCCGAAATGCCGGTAGTGGGTGATATATATATAAGTATAGACAGGGTAAAGGAAAATGCAGTCAGTTTGGGTGTTTCATTTAAGTCAGAGCTTCACCGGGTCATTTTCCATGGAGTGCTCCATCTTTGCGGTTTTGGCGATAAATCAAAAAAGGAAGCCGGTTTGATACGAGAAAAGGAAAACTTTTATCTTCAAAAGTACTTGAGATAGTTCCACGTGAAATCTGATTTTATTTTTCGCCATGTTTCCACGTGGAACATGGAAGCTTTTTCCATTATTTGAATAATCTACTCTTGGGTAACTGCTTTACCTTTGCAACCCATGTTTTCAGAATATGATGTAATAGTTGTAGGTGCCGGACATGCCGGATGCGAAGCAGCTGCAGCTGCCGCTAATTTGGGCTCTCGTACCTTATTGGTTACGATGAATATGCAAACCATTGCCCAAATGAGTTGTAATCCGGCGATGGGAGGCATTGCCAAAGGTCAAATTGTAAGAGAAATTGACGCCATGGGCGGATATTCCGGAATTGTTACCGATTTATCTACCATTCAGTTTAGAATGTTGAACAGGAGCAAGGGGCCGGCTATGTGGAGTCCAAGGGCACAAAACGACCGAATGCTTTTTCACCTGAAGTGGAGAGAAATGCTGGAAAATACCAAAAATCTGGATTTTTATCAGGATATGGTGAAGGGCTTATTGATAAAAGAGAATCGATGTTTGGGGGTATTTACGGGTTTGGGCCACGAAATACGGGCAAAAGCCGTAGTGCTGACCAATGGAACCTTTTTGAACGGAATTGTTCATATAGGAGAGAAAAATTTTGGAGGCGGGCGAATGGCAGAAAAAGCAGTAACGGGCATTACCGAGCAATTGGTATCGCTGGGTTTTGAGAGTGATCGGTTGAAAACGGGTACTCCGCCGAGAATTGATGGTAGAAGTCTTGACTACTCAAAAATGGAGGAACAGCCTGGAGATGAGGAAGTTGTCGGCTTTTCATTTACGGATACAGCCAAACCTAAGGAGCAAAGAAGTTGCTGGATTTCTTATACCAATCAAAAAGTACACGATATATTAAAAACCGGGTTTGACAGAAGTCCCATGTTTGCCGGAAGAATAGATGGAGTAGGGCCTCGCTATTGCCCAAGTATAGAAGATAAGATAAACCGTTTTGCAGAGCGGGAAAGGCACCAATTGTTTGTAGAACCGGAAGGTTGGAGCACGGTTGAAATTTATGTAAACGGGTTCTCAACCTCATTACCCGAAGAAGTTCAATACGAAGCACTTCGTAGTGTTCCGGGTTTTGAAAATGTAAAAATGTTTAGGCCGGGTTATGCAATAGAGTACGATTATTTTCCACCTACACAGTTAGATTATTCACTGGAGACAAAACTCATCGGCAATTTATTTTTTGCCGGACAGATAAACGGCACCACCGGATATGAGGAAGCGGCTTGTCAGGGTTTGATAGCCGGTATTAATGCACATCAAAAAACTAAAGAAGATGCGCCATTAATTTTAAAAAGAAGTGATGCCTATATTGGCGTATTGATTGATGATTTGATAAGCAAAGGAACACAAGAGCCTTATCGCATGTTTACATCAAGGGCCGAATTCAGAACACTGCTGCGCCAGGACAATGCAGACTTGAGATTGACGGACTTGAGTTATAAAATGGGACTTGCATCGCAGCAAAGAATGGATAATGTAACAGCAAAGAAAAAAGATGTAACGGCCATAAAAAATATTTTGAAAGATTTGTCCATTGAGCCTGCAGAGATCAATCATTGGTTTACAGAATTGAATTCTTCCCCAATCAACGAAAAGCAGAAAGCACAAAAAATATTATTGCGACCGGATGTTGAGTTAAAAGATTTTGCGGAAGCAGTACCCAAACTGAAAATTGCACTTGCTCCTTTTTCAAATGAAACCATTGAACAGGCATCCATTCAGATAAAATATGATGTTTATATTGAAAGAGAAAAAGAACTGGTGCAACGCATGTCGCATTTAGAAGAATTGGAAATACCGGAAAAGTTTGATTATAAAAAAATCAGCTCACTCGGCAATGAAGCCCGTGAAAAGCTTACACGCATCAAACCCAGAACCTTGGGCCAGGCCAGTCGTATATCGGGCATTAACCCCAGCGATGTACAGATACTGATGGTGTATATGGGACGCTAAAAATCTACTGTACAATTTTATTTTTCTCTCTGTGTGTAAGCGAGTTTCCGGGAATGCCCATAATAAGCCCTCGACATTTTTCTGATTTACACTCACAAGAAAAAGGTTCCATGTTTTCATCCAGAAACTGTGCATAGTCAAGTGTAAGCTCTTCGCCTTCCCTTATATTTTGCAATGCAAGCACATTCAAACCGTCAAAAGCAGTATTAGGCTCGCAACAATGATTTTGTGGCGCCCACTCTCCGGGTTCTTCATCCCACAAAATAAACAAGGCTTCGCTTACAGGATAGGCATAGCGACGAAAATGAAGTTTTTCTGCTTCGTTCCAGTTTTGCTCCACATATCTTTTTGTAATGATACGTTGAGTGCGGCCCTCACCCTTAAAAATTATTTCGCCTTTTGAAATATTTCTGCTTGCATAAATACCATAACCCGCAATGGCGTTGCCCTTCATCATAAAGGGCTTTTGATTTCTTTGGTGTCTCGCTATTCCTTCATGAATGATTTGGTTTAAAAAACCTGCTTTACCAATGCCATCATATAATAAAATATAATCAGCCGAACCTTCATAACCATCATTATAAAAAACAGAACAGGTAAAATTGATTTCCAGAAAATACAACTCGTTATTTGCATTTACCCTGAAATCGAGCCGGGCATAGCCTTGGCCATTAAAACCTTTAAAAATTTTTTCGGCAGCAACTCTTAAATCTTTGTCTAAAACAGTATCGTTACAGGGCTGATTACAATCAGGATGAAGCTCGGCAGTTTTTAGCGCATAGGTTTTAAAACTTCTGTCTTTTGGAAATCGGTATTCCACCGGCCGATACACGGTACAGGTTTTTCCATCGTCATTGGCAGCAACTAATACAGTAAACTCTTTTCCGTCTATATATTCTTCTACAAGCAGTGAACCAAACTCATCCAGAATACTTTCACATTTTTGTAGCAGCGCTTCTTTTGTGTTTACCAGAGAATTTTCATCAACACCCAGACTGTCACCGGCTTTGGCAGGTTTGACAAACATTGGAAATTTTAATTGCCTGAGCGCTTCATTCACATCATCTAAACTATTTATTAAAACATAACCCGGCGTTTTCACACCTTCGCAGTAAGCCACATATTTCATCAATTCTTTGGGTGGGTCATACAGTTTTGCGGTAGGCCCGGTATAAGGAAGTTTTAATAAATCCAAATAATAAATTACTTCAATGCCGGGCACCTCCCATTCCAGATAACCTTCGCAGAGATTTATAAAAATATCAAAGCCTTCTTTACTTAAGTCTTTTAGTTGCTTATACGTTGTAAGTTTATTTAAGAAAACATGATGTACTTCGTGGGCCGGCAACAAATTGCTAAGGTGGCGAGGCGGATCGTAGTTTTTATAATCTACTCCGGTAGTGGAATAATCGGGCTGCAGCACACAAACTTTCATAAAACGAATCTACTGGATTGGGGTTAGCAAAATAAATATTTCAAGCAGTAACTAATTTATTTTTCAAATTTCTACGCAGTGCATCCTCAATGATCTCCAATACAATTTCGGAAAAAGAAATATCAGAAGCCTTAAGAATAGCACCGATGGATGTGTAGTTTTCATCTTCGCTCAGGCCGCATTGGGCATTTACTTCGAGCAGCAACAGTTTTCCGCTTGCAGCATCTTGCCTGATGTCGATGCGGCTGTAACCTTTTCCGCCACAGGCTTTATAAGCTTTCAAACTTAATTTTTTCAACTCATCTGCAAGCGAACCATTAACGGGCCGGTAGTTATAAAAATTTTCATTACCCGGCATAGGTGTTTCTTCTTCATATATTTCCCAAAGGCGATCAAAAGATAAAAACTTTTCTTTCTCGGGTAGCGATGGATGAAAAACTCTTTCAACAGGTTCATATACTTTGCAATGAGCTTCATCGTTGGCAGAGCCGGTAATAAATGTGGTAAATTCAGATCCGGCAATAAACTGTTCAACGAATAATCCATCTGCCATCAGGTTCCAGCCCCGATAACCTTTATTTATTTCTTCCAGCCGGTTTCTAAGTTCTGTTTCATTGCTCACCACATTTTTAACGGATACGCCCATGCTGCCGCCCGAAACGGCGGGCTTAATAATTAAGGGAGCCCCGTCTTCGTTCATTAGATTTATTAAAGGCTCCAGACTTTCGGAAACAACCGCCCATTTTGCATTAGGAACACTCGCCATATCAAAGGCTTTCTTCATTGGAATTTTTGAAGTAGTAAGTTCGTAAAAATGAACATCGGAGCCGGTGTAAGCAAGGTCATATTTTTCCAGTTCGAGTATAATAGAAATACCCGGTGCTCCATTTACTTCGTCGCCATCACAAATATTAAAGACAAGCGGTGTGGTTCCGTTTTTATCGTTTGCTATCTGTTCAATTATTTGCTTGTAATTATGAATCGTTACCGGTTGCCATTTCCATTTTGCCTGAAGCTGTTTAAAAACAGCAGTGTATTCTTTTATGCTTTGAGAAAAATCATAATAATAGCTGAGGTTGGGATCGTTCGTTTCAATGTCCGGAGCTAATACCCAAATGGTAAAGGGATTCAAATCTGAATAAGCCTTTTCATTTTTCATCATATTCATGCTCGTTTTATTCTTGCTGCTCTTTTTGCCAATTGGGATACAATAAAGTCTGTGAGACGAAAACGTAACCGATCTTCGGCGCTTAGAAATGCTGCACCTTTAATTTCGCCGAGGCAATTCATTTGTCCGCAATTACAATAAAAAACTTGGCTCATTTTCCATTCGGTAGAAGGATAAAAAAATGTCAATTCATCATTGGGTTCAATGGATCTCAAAGCAATCAATTGCATTTTGGTTGTGTCAAAAAATACATTGGGGTTGCAGCTGTGATTGATGTATTGCAGAAAATCAGGTTCCAGTGTTATATGTCTTCTCAAGCCTATTTGTACCGTAAGATATGTAGGTGTAGCAGCAATTGTGCCGGCATGAAAACCGGTAATCATTTCGCCGCTATGAAATGCTTTTAATGCAATGAGCCCGTTTTGTCCAGTTTGAATATGTTGTCTTCTTGCTGCAAAATCGTGATAACTGATGATGCGAAAAGCGGAAGCAGAAGCGGTTAGCATAAATGGGTTGTAAATAGACAGGAAAGTTATAGAGAAACAACATGGCAACCATTAGACTTGGTACAAAAAATATAAATGTGAATAAAAAACTATAAAGTCGTTTTCGCTATCAAATAATAGAAGCTGAATAAAACATCAAGAACTCAAACTTATCATAACATTAAAATACATAAACTTAAATTTGCCGTTTGCAATAATCAGGTAAAGACTTATGCGGCAGTTTGTATTTATTTTTTTTCTGCTTTTTATTGGGTACAATGGATTGAGGGCACAATGTACTGGAGGTATTGCCGCATTTCCCTACACAGAGAATTTTGAGACGAGTGACGGTGGTTGGGTATCGGGTGGTTTTGGAAATGACTGGGCATGGGGCACACCTAATAAACCGGTAATAACAGGTGCTGGCAGTGGTACTAAGTGCTGGATCACCGGCGGACTCACTGGCAGCAGTTATACAGCTTCGGAAGCTTCATTTTTAGTAAGTCCGTGTTTTGATTTTACCGGTGTTCAATATCCATACATTGAGTTCAAAGTTTTTTGGGAAACAGAACAACGCTTTGATGGTGGAGGTTTTCAATATTCATTAGACAATGGCGCCAGCTGGACAAATGTAGGCGCAGCAGGAGATCCGGTAAACTGCCTGAACACAAACTGGTTTAATTTTTCACCCATCAATTATTTATCGCCCCTAAGTGGAGTAAGAGATGGCTGGTCGGGCAATAAACAGCCCACAAGCGGCGGCTGCAATGGAGGTAATGGTAGCAATGGTTGGGTGCAGGCCAAACACACCATGCCTTATCTGGGTGGCAAATCGGGTGTAATATTCCGTTTCATTTTTGGAGCCGGCACCATTTGCAATAGTTTTGATGGATTTGCTATTGATGATATTAAAATTTCAGAAGCGCCACCCAATGTAGCATCCTTTACATATACATGTGTAAACAACAACACGGTAAGTTTTACAAATACATCTGCACTTTGCCCTTCGTCTTATGACTGGAATTTTGGTGATCCCGCATCCGGAGCAGATAATACAGCCAACACAGCAAATGCCACCCATACATTTTCTGCACCGGGTAAATACACCGTTTCTTTGACCGTTAGTGGTCCGGGTAATGCACCTGCAACGATTACAAAAGATATTTATATAATAGCAGCAAATGTTACTATGTTGCAGCCGGTAGATTGTCAGACCAATACGGGAGGGTCACTCATAGTATCGGTTGATGGGGCAAGCGGCACCTCCCTCAATCTGCTTTGGAATACGGTGCCTCCACAATCGGGGTCTGTTATTTCAAATCTTACGGAAGGTATTTATAGTGTACAGATTTCAGGCACAGATGTTTGCCCAATTACAGCGACCGGAAAAGCTGAAAAAGATATTTCCTGCATCGGTATATTTTTTCCATCGGCATTTACGCCGGATGGGGATGGAAAAAATGACGAGTTTGGTCCGCTGGGCAGTTTATTATCTTTAAGTAACTATCAGTTGATCATCTACAATCGCTGGGGTGAAAGAGTTTTTTACTCAACCAACCCATTTGAAAAATGGAACGGAAATGTAAAAGGAACAAAAACCGATGGTAATGTTTTCGTGTGGCGTTCTTCATTTAGCATTAACGGGCAAGCGGAACAAAACAGAAAGGGAACCATTTTATTAATCAGGTAGAAAAAAGATTTGAGTTAATTTTCTTTTCTGTTGATTCCTAAAGCAGCCATTACCATTTTGATTTCTCCAAAGGAAATATCGGGAGGTAGTTGTTGTTTGATTGTTGTTAATGTGGCTTCTTCATTTTTTTGAAATGCAGCTTCAATCAATTTGTATTTATCGGCACTTACCAGCTCGTGAATATTAATTTCGCCACCGGCAATAAAGCGGCTGAGGTGACCTTCAATGGTGCCAATGGCCAGGTTTCTCACTTTGGCTATCTCGGCTATTTTCTTTCCTTCTTTGTACAATCGAAAAGATTCATTGAAGGTGCCGCCGGTTTTCTTTTTTGATTCTGCTTTGGTTGCTTTTTCTTTTTTTGGATTTTTTTCATGAATAAGAGATTCTAATTGATTTGCTTCGCAATATTTTAAAACAATATCGAGAAATTTCTGTCCATATTGCTCCAGTTTGACATTGCCAAAGCCGCTAATCTTTCTTATTTCAGATAAAGTGTGAGGAAGATAACGGGCCATTTCATCAATTGACTTTGTGCTCAACACCAAATAGACGGGAAGGTTTTTCTGTTCACAAATCGTGTCTCTTAGATTTCTCAATTCTTTATGCAGTGCAGGGAGTGGGCTTTCGGTTTTTTGTTTGGAAACACCTGCATATACATTTACCGGAAAATGATGAAGTGAGAATGAGTTTCTTCGTTGATGCCAGCCTTCGGTGTTTAATTTTCCTGAGTAGCCTGATAGTAAATGATTGTTGAGTTGAATACCTGTATAAACTTCTTTTAAATATTCATTACACTCTTTTGCGTGCAACTTACTGTCGGTTACCAATGGTGTATTAGCAATGAAATCAGAAAGTTTTTGAAGCGATTCGGTAAAATGTATCGAAGCCCGAGCGGCCCGTTCTGTGAGTTGTTGATTTTCTTCGGGCAATATATTTGTTTCAAATTGTGATTTAAGCCATATATGAAATTTTGTTGCTGTTTCTTGTATGGCGTTTAATTGTTCAAATAACGTATCGCACCATACTACTGCATCGTTATTAAATGAATCTGCATTTTCAAGAATATATTCTTTTAAATAGTTAGCATTTTGGATAACACCCGAATAGTTATAGGTGTTTAGTAAAATAGTTAGTTGGTATTCTTTTTTGGCAATTGCCAATTCGTTTTGAAGATGAATTGAGGATGCAATATTTTGAGAAAACTGAATAATTCGGTTGTCGGTAAAGAGGCTACCGGTTTTTATTTTGCTTTTCAATATCAACCCATCCAGACTGGTACAGCGGCTGAGTGCCACATACACCTGGCCGGGTGCAAAAGCTTCACCGGCATCAATGATAGCTTTTTCAAAAGTAAGTCCCTGGCTTTTATGTATAGTAATAGCCCAAGCTAATCGTAATGGAAACTGAGTAAAGGAACCAAGTTTTTGTTCCTTTACCTGTTGTGTCGTTTTATCAACTGAGTAGCGTATGTTTTCCCATTCTTCTTTTTCTACTGTTATTTCATCTTCATCACCTTCACACTGAACGGCGATAGAATCTTCATCAAGTTTTGTAACGGTTCCAATTTTTCCATTGAAGTATCTTTTTCCTCTTTCGGCAGAATCATTTTTTATAAACATAACTTGTGCTCCGGTTTTTAGATAAAGCATCTCTTCGGCCGGGAAAGCATTTTCGGGGAAGTCGCCGGTGATATTCGCTTCAAACAGAAGAGCCGATCCTTCTAAATTTTGCAATGCAGCCAAGTTGATTTGTCGGGCTTGTTCATTATGCGTAGTAAGAACAATGTAACCGTCGTTTTTACTTCTTCTGAATGTGGGTTGAAAACGGCTATCCAAAATAGACAAACCGACTTCGTCCAATTCATTGTTACGAACCTGATTGAGCAGAGTGATAAATTTTTCTTCGCTTTGGCGATAGATTTTATTGAATTCAATATAAAGTGGGGGTTCGTTTTTTATTACCTGGCTGCTGAAAAAATAGGGACTGTCATAGTGTTCTCTGAAAAAGTTCCATTCTGCATCTTTGATAACAGGAGGCAATTGAAACATATCGCCAATAAACAACAGTTGCACGCCACCAAATTTTTCATAGGGATTCTTTCTGAAGTACCTTAATATGGTATCAACAGCATCCAGTGTATCGCAGCGCACCATACTTATTTCATCAATGATTAAAAGCTCCAGCTGTTGCCAAAGCTTTCTTTTTTCATTATTCACCCGCATGCGACTGATAAGATTATGACGGTTTACTGTTTCTTCTTTGCTGCCATTAAAACCTGTTCTTTTGGTTTCGGGGATAAAGGGAGCAAGCGGCAATTGAAAAAAAGAATGAATGGTAACGCCACCTGCATTAATGGCTGCCACGCCTGTGGGTGCTACCACGGCCATTTGCTTGGGACAGTTTTCTCTGATGAATTTTAAGAAAGTTGTTTTACCGGTTCCGGCTTTGCCTGTAAGAAAAATATTTCGATTGGTTTGGTTGATGAGGTCTGCCGCTAACTGAAACAGGGTGTTTGAAGTATCAGGGGTGAACATAATTTCTCAGTTTTTTGCTTCTAATGATTACGAAATAACACAAAAGATTTGTTTTGTCACAAAAGAATACTAATGGCCACAAAAGAATTTTTTTGCCACGAAACACACGAATGAACACGAAAAATATTTTTGCCACGAAAACACACGAATGAACACGAAAAATTTTATGCCATGAAAGCACACGAAATGACACTAAAGATTTTTATGCCACGAAAGCACACGAATTAACACGAAAGGATTTTTGGCCAAGAATGGAGATAAATACTTATAAAATCAAACGCTTATGCTCCAACTTGGATTTTCCAAAGTTGATGATTAATCCGATCCTGCATCCGGCAGCTTTCATATAGTTTAATGTTTGTTGGATTGATTTTTCAATAACACCTTCTTCTCCAGATTTTATTTCTAATATCATTCGATCCATTACAGTAAAATCAGATTTGAATTTATGTTTTAATATTTTGCCTTTATAAAGAATATTCATTTCATTTTCTCGTATAAAAGGTAGCTCGTTGTTATTGAGTTCAATTTCTAAGGCGTCTTTATAAACAACTTCTGAAAATCCGTATCCTAAAGTTTTCCAAACTTCAATGCAACAGCCAATGATTGCATAAGATTCTTCTTTGTAAAATATTTCTGCCATGTAGATATTGTTTAATAGTTTAAAAAATTGTTTGCCACGAAAACACACGAAATACCACGAAAGAGTTTTTTGCCACGAAAACACACGAAATGACACGAAAAGATTGTTTGCCACGAATTCACACGAATGAAAATAAATTATGAATCCCCTTTGTGAAACTTGGTGCCTTTGTGGCGTTAACTTTTTTACCACTAAAACACACGAAATTCTACGAAAGTTTTTTTTGCCACGAAATCACACGAATGAACACGAAAAAAATTTTTTGCCACGGAATCACACGAATGATCACGAAAAGTTTTTTGCCATGAAAGCACACGAATGAGCACGAAATTTATTTTTCAAGAAAGTGAACGAATAGGTTGAAAATAAAAGTCACGAAATCGTAAGATGTAGAAATCTCCTACTTAGAAATTTCTTTTTGATGTTTATCGTACGATTTCGTGACTTAGGAAAAGTTATGCTTCAGCCTTTGCGCCAATAAGCAACAACTCATTTACCTGAACTTCGGTAATCGTTCTCTTTTTACCATCCTTGTCTTCATAACTGCGGTTGATGAGCTTGCCTTCAATGGCTACTTCTTTGCCCTTGGTTAAAAACTTTTCGGCAATGTCGGCTATCTTGCCCCAGGCTACCAGATTGTGCCACTGTGTTTCAGTCACTTTCTCGCCTTTGGCATTGCGGTAGCTCTCACTGGTGGCTACGCTGAAGCGTGCCATTTTTTTACCACTGTCAAATGTTTTTACTTCGGGTGCGTTACCCAGGTTGCCAATCAATTGCACTTTGTTTTTTAATGCGTACATAACTTTGAATTTTGTGCCCCCGTTTGTTTTTTGCGGAAGCGGTTTAAAAATTTATTTATTTCAGCCAACCGATATCAGCGATTGACAACACAAAGATGATAGCTCCGAAAAACGTTAGCCGGAGATTAATCGTTTCTATGTGAAGCTAATCGGGTAAAAACGTTTGCACACGGATAAGTTTTCTTATATTCATGGCCTGAAACCCACGCTATGACTGCATCTGAACAAAAAAACTGCCTTGCCTGCGGTAAACTACTAAAAGGCAGAATTGATAAAAAATTTTGCGATGATTATTGCAGAAACAACTACAATAATCAACAAAAAGCAAAGAGCAATTACAGTAGTTTGGTGCGTAATATCAACAATGCATTGCTAAAAAACAGAAAGATTCTGGAATCTGTTTTGCCCGATGGTGAAGAAACAGCAAAAGCAAACCGGGATAAACTACAAAGTCTCGGTTTTCAATTTAAATATCATACACATATATATACTACTAAAACCGGCAAAGCCTATTTCTATTGCTACGATTATGGTTACTTGCCATTGGATAATGATTGGTTTTTAATTGTTCGTCGCAAAGAAGAATAAGGCCTTTATTTTTGCAACATGAGTAACCCCGTTATATGTATCGGCGCTGCATTTATAGATGAACTCTTTCATGCAAAAGAACCCATGCTACTGGCAACCACCAACGATGCCGTAGTAACCAAAACTGCCGGCGGCGTAAGTCGCAATATTGCACATCAGCTGGCATTGCTTGGCGTGCCGGTACAGTTGATCAGTGTTTTTGGCAACGATAGTGATGGCGACTGGTTGAAAAAATGTTGTACCGAAGCAGGTGTAAAATTAGACGGCTCTATTACCAAAGAAGGATTGAGCGGGAAATACACCGGTATTCTAAATGTAGATGGCTCTTTGTTTTCAGCATTTCTCACCAATGCGGCCAATCACCTCATCACACCCTATCATTTGGGTAAGCATATCGACTTACTAAAAACCGCTTCATATATTTTGGCTGACGCAAACATAAACGTAGATACTGCCGAGTGGTTACTTGCTTTTAGCAATGAAACAGGAATACCTTTTATACTGGAACCCGTATCAGTACCGCCTGCAAAAAAATACAGAGATGTAAATTTAAAAGGACTACATCTGGTTACGCCCAATGAAGATGAGCTGCCTGTGCTGTGTTCCGAAAAATCATTTTTTACACAACAACAAGTAGATGAATTGCTGCAAAGAGGCGTACAGCAAATATGGTTGCACAATGGCAAACATGGCTCTGCATTGTATTCGCCCGTCAAATCCGTTTCATTACATGCACCCGATATTGAAGTGGTAGATTGTACAGGAGCTGGTGATGGTTCTTTATCCGGGTTTATCTTGGGAAAATTTTTGGGATTAGATGATTTGGGTTGTCTGAAGCTTGCACATACTTTATCTGCCGAAATATTACAGGTGAACGGTGCCATTGCCACACATTTGAATCAGGAAAAACTGCTGCAGCAAGTTTCGAAGTATTATCCGGATTAATGAATAAAGAACACTGAACAAGGAATAATGAATGACGAAGGAAGACAGATCCCAATGACCAATAATTGATTTTAAAATGTGATATTAATTTTCAATATGAGCTTCGTTAGAAAGTTAAAATAGCAATTTCGTTTTTTTTAATCTTTTGTGTGAAAACAAGTGGCCCCTTCATCATTCATCATTCCTTGTTTAATATTCATGATTCTGTAAGCTCCCTCATTTTGAAGTTTCAAAAAAAATCTTTTACCTTCAGCATCTATTCCGCAAGAACTAACGTCTTAAAAAGCGAACAGCACCAATGAAACCCACTGCAAAAAACATTT